>Ga0247609_10000882_pt1 | contig 38263 bp, 61 predicted proteins | sample 172DNAGHGlowgp2_FD_193487 | JGI IMG/M metagenome (GOLD analysis project Ga0247609, IMG submission 193487) | Sheep rumen microbial communities from Palmerston North, Manawatu-Wanganui, New Zealand - 1728 DNA GHGlow gp2 | ecosystem: Host-associated > Mammals > Digestive system > Stomach > Rumen ... | reverse complement strand
AAGCGACCAGTTGCCTGACCATCCAAGCACCAAGGCTCTCTACAGGTATTTTGAGGTTATGTTCGCCCCTCGACATACAGAAATGGTAAACGGAAAGCAATTCGAGTATTGCGATCTTAAAAGCGAGAAAACAGTTGATGTCAGTGACTTTATTGAGAGGGTCATTGAGTATGCTCAAAAGAGCTGGAACATTACGGTTGCTACCAATGAATCACTTAGAAATGCCGACAATCGTGAGTTCTATAGTTTAGCTTACCAAAATCAAGAGGTAAACTGGAACAAATTTATCTCATCGAAAAAATAAAAATTTATTTTAAAGATGAGTGAAATTAATCAGAAAGTGGATGTGTTTGGATTGTTTGCCCAAACCGCACAGACTTATGAAGAAGCAGTAGAAAAGGCCAAGAAAGAACAGGGCGCTCCCCAGGTTGACCGTTATCGTATCGCAGAGGATGGCGACTACTCCATCCGTGTTCTTCCCCTTGCTCCGTATCTTAACGAAGATGGAACTGCAAAGGAAATGGATCGCAAAGGCTATGAATATCCCTTGCATCAGTTGTTTATCAAGATTCAGAAGCCCGCACCAAAAGGCAAGAAGCCGGGCGAGATCACTGTTCCCATTATCCGTACAACCGACAAAGAGGTTGGCTATAGTGTTGACCTTATCGACAAGTATGTTGAGATTGCCAAGCAATATGACGACAAAGATGTCAATGAGCAGCTTGAAAAGGGCTCGTTCTATGGTGGCCTGAAGTGGCAGTATCTCCGTGCCATGTACGTTCTTGACATGAAGAAAGACCGTAAAGGCCCGATGCTTTACCAGGCTTCATACGCTCAGTACAAGTCTTTGGACGAGGCCAAGCTTTCGGTTTGGGGTAAGCTCAAGACTAAGAAAGGCCATGAGAACCAGGAATGTCCTATCTCTGGTTTCGCAGGCGCTTATCCAGTTGACATCAAGAGAACTAAGGATGGAAACAAGACAAAGTACACTTTTACTGTTGATACACTTGCAGACCCTGATGATCTGACTGCAGACGAGTTGCAGAAGCTCCTTGACTTGCCACGTATTCCAGAACTTATCTATCGCTATACCAAGTATCAGTTTGAGGCCACTTGCGTATTCCTGAAGCAGATGGACGAGAAACTTCAGCTTGACGTTTGTGAGCAGCCTGATTTCATTGAGGCTGTTGAGAAGCTGAAGGGTGAACTCCCTGCAGACGATACTTCACACTTCGATTTGGCTAAGGCTGGTGAATCAAGTGATGGCGGTAGTGATGGCGAGGTTACTATTGATTCGCTTTGGGCTGATTACGATGCGATTGCTGCCCAAGACCTTGATAGCTCAAGCCGTGAGTATAAGGACCTCCGCGATAAGATTCAGCAGTTTATTGTTGCCAATGAGCTTGATATCCGTATCACTCATTCAAAGAACAATGAGCAGCTTCTTAATGAGGTTGAGGAAGCTCTTGAGGAAAACAAGGGTCAGGGTCAGGCCGAGACCAAGGCAGACAAAGACCCTGAGCCGGAACCAGAGCCAGAGCCTGAGAAGCAGCAAGACCCTGAGCCAGAGCCAGAGCCTGTACCATCACGTCGCAGACGTTCTATGCCAGCTGCTGAGCCTGAGAACAAGCCAGAGCCTGAGACTGAGAAAGACCCTGAGCCAGAGCCGGAACCAGAACCTGCTCCAGAGCCAGCTCCTGAACAGCCAGCACGTCGTCGCCGTAGAATTTAATCCCGATCTTTAGAATAAGTTTTGATTTGGACGGGGCATTGAGCCATGTGTTTGATGCCCCGTTTTCACTAAAAGTTTGGGATTATGAGACAGCCTATAGCGTTACTACTGAATGATTTGCACATAGACAAAGACCATGTTCAGGACTTTACCGAGAACTGGAATGAGGCTTTGACTATCTGTAAAGAGAATGAAATATACGATATTGTGATTGGCGGCGACATTTTCACGTCACGCTCATCACAAACACTCTCAGTCTTGCTTGGGGTAAGGAATGCGTTTAGGAAAGCTATTGCTGAAAACATTGTCGTTACTGCAGCTAACGGTAATCACGATCTTGTCAATCAAGAGGAAATAGAGGGTTACTGCCATCTTTATTCTGACTATCCAGGCATTGACGTTGTTGATGTTTACAAAATTTTGGAATGGGATGATTGTGATTTCCAGCTTGTCCTTATGAGTTATTGGCCTGAGACTGGTTCTTTTTTAGATAAGCTTAAACTTGTCAAAGAAGAAGTCAGAGACGTAAACAAGACCATTCTTTATATCCATGAAGGTATTAAGGGTGCTCTTGGTGATTTTGAGGTGCCGACGGATTTGCCACAAGAGATTTTTGGTGATTTCAAAGCCGTATTAGTAGGCCATTACCACAATCAGATTCATATCAAAGGTACAGAGATTTACTATATTGGTTCAAGTCGTCAGAATAACTTTGGTGAAGATGATCGTAAGGGCTATACCATTCTCTATGATGATGGTTCTTGGGAATTTACCCAGAACGAAGTCAATCTAAGATATGCCACTGAAGATGTGAATATCAAGGACATAGATGAGAAGTTCATGGAACACCTCAGAGGCTATTCTGATTGCAGTCCTTATCCTTATCGTGTTCGTGTCCGTATCAAGTGTACTGAAGCAGAAGCAAAGACATTTGATAAGCAGCTTCTTTTGGATGCAGGTGCTAATAAAGTGGAGTTTATCACTGAGAAAGTTCAGGCTATTCAGGCCCAGGCATCAGGCATTGATGAGAAGTATGACAAAGACGGTATCAGAAAGGAATATCTCTCGTTCTGTGAAAGCAAAGACATAGATTCAAAGTTAGGTTTAAATTATTTGGATAAGATATGAAAAAGTGGGCAATATTCAAAGAGTTTATGTTTGGCCACCATCTTGACATGGTTGATACAGCCATCGTTTTTGCTTGTGGTTGTCAGGTAGGGGCTGGAAAGACAAGTGCCGCTACGATAATTGCGTTGTCATGTGTTCTGGCTTTGGTTGTATTGAGGTTTATGGATAGAAAGGGTTAGGGCTTATGTGGATTCTCAGTAATATATATGCTGCCAATATCATTTCGTTTAAGGAATTGGACCTTGACATCAAAGCCAATGTCTCTACGTTGATATTTGGTCAGAATAAGGATAATGCTAATCAACAGGCAAATGGATCGGGAAAGTCCTCACTTATCGAAGCCATTGCATTTGGCATCACGGGTTCACCACTCAGAGACATCAAGACTGAGGAACTGATCAATGATGAAGCCGAGGATGCACAGGTTCAGCTTGTGTTTAGGAATGGCTTTGATGGCCGTGAATTTGAAATAAACCGATTTATAAGCCGCTCAGAGGCTCAAAGGGTCGAATGCCATATCTTTGACCAGCAAGGCCAAGAAATCGCAACAGACAAGACCGTGCAAGCTTCTGTGAATGATTATAACAGGTTTGTGTTGGAAGAACTTGGTGTGTCAAAGGATGAATTGTATAATAATTATATTCTTTGTCGCAACCATTATAAGTCGTTCTTGGATTCTTCTGATAAGGAGAAGAAAGAGATTATCAACCGTTTTAGCAATGGTATTATCGTTGATGAAGCCATTGAAAGACTTTTGATTGAGTTGGCGCCAGTCGAAGAAGAACTGCAGACTAAGAATGAGAATGTTGTTCGTATTCAGGGTAAGATCGAAGCTTTGCAAAGTGAGATTGACAATGCCGGCACTAAGCAAGACGAGTTAAAGCAGAACCGTGAAGCTAAGATTACCCAGCTTGAACAGAATATTGCTCAAAAGCGTCAGGAAAGCCGCGAGTTCTCAGAAAAGATTTCAAAGGCTGAAGCCAGACTAAAACTTATCGAAGAATTGGATAGTGCTGCTCAGGACCTGGAAGAATCTGATAAGGCCATAACTGAATGTTATGAAGATGTCAGGAAACGATTTGCAGAATTGAATTTTGACCAACTTGAGGATTATGCCAGCCAGAGTAAATCCATTGCTGATTCCGCTGATTCTGCCAATAAGAAGATTGAATCGCTAAAGACTTCTATGAATGCCTTGTCTGAAAAATATAATAAGGCTTTGGCAAAATATGAGGAAATCAATAAGGACTATACTCTGAGAAAGGCTGAGTTTGACAGTTGGAAAGCTGATGGTGATAAGAAGATCACCAGTCTTAATGCAGAGATTGATAAGATTGATGCAGAACTTGCAACACTTGATGCTGAGATTAAGAAAAACAAGGACAAATCCAATCAGCTTCAGAGGGAAATTGCGGATTTGGATAACATTCTTTATGGCACTATCACCTGTCCTAAATGCAAGCATGAGTTTTTGCTTAATTCTGAAAAGCCGTTGGAAACAATAAAGGCTGAAAAAGAGCAGAAGCAGATTGAGAACAAGAAATATCTTGATGCGGCCAATGATCTTGTTGAGATACATGATAAGCGTGGCATTGCAGCTGACAAGAAAGAGGATGAAGCCAATCAGATAAAGAAAGACCAAAAGACTCGTGATGCCGAAATCCAAACACTTTATAACAGTGTTCGTCAGGTTAAGCAAGATGTTGACAATGCAAAGGATGAGATAGGTGCTGTCAATCGTCAGATTTCCGAGGCACAGCTTGAGATAGATTCTGTAAACGGCAAAATATCTAATTTGCGTAATAAGATGTTCGATGCTGTTTTTAATGCTATTGATGCAAAGAAAGAATCGGGTAAATCCTATATCAGGAACTGCAATGAAAGCATTAAGTTTAATGATGGCCAGATAGAGCAGTATCAGGCTACGATCAAGGAACTGAAAGAGACTAAGGTTGAGGATTTGGCCAAGTCATTGTCTGAATCAAAGACTAAGTATGAAGCCGAGCTTGAAACGGCAAAGGCTGAGTATGATAAGGTCAAGGCCGATGTAGATGCACTCAAGCAGCAACAGGATTATTTTGTAGATTTCAAGTCTCATCTTGCCAATCAGAAGATAGATGCGATTTCAGCTGTTACAAATAATTTCTTGGAGCAGATAGGCTCTGATATAAGACTGCAGCTTGAGGGTTTCCGTAAGTTGAAGTCTGGAAAAATTCGTGATAAGATTACCGTAAAAATTTTACGGAATGGTTTGGAATACGGCTCATTTAACAAGCTTTCAGCTGGTGAAAAGACCCGTGTTTACCTTGCCAATATCCTTGCCATGCAAAAGATTACAAATGCTAATTGTGAAGATGGTAAGGGTCTTGATCTCTTGATTGTGGACGAATTGCTTGACGCTTCAGATGAGTCGGGCATTATGTCTTATTGTGATACTTTGAATGATATGGGTGTAACCGCATTTATCATTACTCAAGGTATGGTGACTGAGGGGTATCCGTATAAAATGGTTGTTGTAAAAGAAGGTGGAATTTCAACTATAAAATAATGCAGAGATTAGATCAAGAATATGTCGGAAATTTGAAGCGGAATCAAGTCTTAGCACTTGATATTGCTGAACATACTGGAGTATTCAGTACCTATTTCAAGGGTACTGTTTACTTCCCTGCGATGGATAGCAGAGAAGCAAAGAAGTTTGGTCCTGACTATCATCAGCACAAGTATTTTGGTGACTGGCTGAAGAAAACCATTATTGAAAATGACATTAAGGCTGTTGTGGCTGAAGATGTCAATGTAAGTAAGAATTTTGTAAGCTTACGTAAATTATCGGAATTAAGGGGAGTATTGCTTTATGTCTGTGCCGATCTTGATATTCCAGTTGTCTTTGTTAATGTAACCTCGTTGAAGAAATGGGCTACTGGTAACGGAAAAGCTGACAAGACAATGATGATGGAATATTGTGAGAAGCGTTGGCATTACGTATGTCAGGACGACAATGAAGCAGATGCTTGTCATATTTATTTTTACTTCTTAACACGTTACAAACTATGAGAGGAAACGGTGCAAAAGCGGCAGATTTCTGCCAAATGCTGATTGAAGATTTCATGGCTTTTTATCAGGAAAGGCTTGACGACATCAAAATTGTCAATGTAAAGCCATTCTCCAAGCCAATGCCACCATCACTTGACCAGATGGGAAGGATGCTGGCTGTATGCAAGAGGATTTGGAAAACGTATTGTGACCAGAACAAGATTCCTGGTGAATGCCATCAGTTGTTGGAACGTAAATTAAAAAAGGAATGGGAGAGTATGGCAAGACTTCAAAAACGTCACAGGACAAGAAAAGGGCAATAAAAGTCATTTGCAAGTTCAACAAGGCGTTGTTCAAGAAATATATCGAGCCAAATCTTGAGACGATTAAGAGTTTGGTGACATATTATAGCGACAATAAGCAAGAGGTTGACGATAACTATATCTATACCCTTGAAGAGTTCGCAAAAGGCATCAACACCTATAATCCTACGCAGCCGCTTGATACATGGATTCATGCCTGTGTCAAACACAGCTGTTTCAGGCAGAACAAGAAACGCTCTAATGAACTTTCCCATAAAACAGGGTTGTCGCTGGATATGGTCAGCAGATCAACTACCAGCGCACCCTTTATTGACCCCGATAAAAGTCATATTTCACTAATTGATTCGATTTCGGATGAAGTATATGACGCATTGATGCAGATACCGCCTATAAAGCTTTCTCCGTTCCTGGCTCAGGCGCAAGGCTATACCTTGAATGAGATAGTTGAAATGGAGTATGAAAAAGGCAATCTTGAATCAAAGTCAGTTCATGCTATCAAAGCCCGAATATTTTGGACCAGAGACAAATTAAGGACTATTTTGGGTGAATATGGATTTAGAAAGCAAAGCAAGAAAAACTGAGCAGGTCATAATCAAGGTAATAAGGACTTTGATAGACAAAGACTATAAGCACTATCAGATGGATAGCATAGTTGTTAAGAGAGGGCTGGAAAGGCTTAAAATCCTATACCCCTATGATTTTGCCGACGACAGAATAACCGATTATGTTGTTTATCAGATTTATCGGTATAGAGACCTTATCAAAGGCAGGCAAAAGGGTTGGGGTATGAGCTGGTGCTTCTCTGAGAATGCCGTTCAGAAGTTCAAGGCTCAGTTTATTGCGGAAGATGGAAAGTCTGGCATGAACTATTACATAGATCAATGGTTGCATGACGGTGATCTTGACAGGCAAATGCTTACCGATATGCTTGCAGATTTATCGGAGCATAGACTTGCAAAATACATTTTTCTTCAGTCTGAGGAACTGACCAAGAAAAGGTTTTTGAATACTGAGACTGGCCTTATGATGTGTGTATGCAACACTACTGGATGGTCGCCTTTGTCGCCGACTTGTCAAGTTTGCAAGAATGTTGATGAGTGTAAGGTATATACTAAGAAATCATATCCTGAACTATACAGGATCAGAATTGAGAAAACTAAAAATTAAAGATTATGGGTAAGGAAATCAAAAATGTGTTGACGGAAGAGTTTTTGGCTGAACTATACAATTCAGCCTTTGACAATGACTATCTCTGTTCCGTTATTTGTCAGTATATGGAAGATGAATATCTCCCTGACAAGCAGTATCAGATGTTGAACAATGCCCTTAAAACGTTTTATAGAGAGCATAAGTCAGCACCGAGATATGGCGTTATCAAGCAGATTCTCAGCAGTTCAAGAGCAGTTACCGAATTGTTTGACGACATCAAGAGCATGGCTTCAGGTGCTGATCCTGATGCTTTGCGAGACCAGTTTGAGAATTACTTGAAACTTGTAAAGTTCAAAAAGATATATAAGGAAATAGGTAAGAAATACGAGAATGGTGATGGATTGTCAGCCATATTAGAGTTTCAGAATGAGGCACGAAAGCTATCTCAGTTTACCTTGGCGCCTGATGAGTTCGTAGATGTGGCAGCGACATTTGAGCAGCGCCTGAGTGAGAACAAGGCTAAGCACGATGAAGATACGAAGTTAAAGGCCGTTACAAGATTCTACATAGACGAATTGGATGAGAAGAATCATGGCCGTAATCTCCGTACACAGCTTACGGTGGCATTGGCTATGTCTGGTGTCGGTAAAAGCCATTATGCGCGTTGGGTGGGATATAATGCTGCTTATATTGATGGTTTGAACGTATTGCATTTCCAGTTAGAGGGTTCTGCTTCTGAAGTGTTGGATGCTTATTCCGCTTCTATGATTAAGTCAAGGACTTTTGAATATGAGAATGGCAATATCAATTCGCATATTGTTGAAACTTTCAGAAAGCAGATGGAAACGTTTGCTGGCACATTGAAAGTCAAGTCATATCCTAAGTTTGGCAAGGAAATTTCCACTATTGATATTCATAATGCCTGTGATGAGTATAAGAAGAAATATGGTTATTTCCCTGATGTAATTGTCGTAGATTCACTTGACCTGCTTAATGATAGCAGTGGTAAGATATGGGATCAGAAAAGTCTCAGACATAAGAGGATTGCGGTTGCCAAAGACCTAAAGGATATTGCAGCTGACATCAATGCCTGGGTATTCGCTACTTATCAAGCCACAATTGAGGACCCGGAATGGGTGAATAACGAGAAGAATGTATTGAATGGCTATAACTTGTCAGAAGCAAAAGGACTGCAACGTCCATGTACACACCTCATTAGTCTTAACCAAAGCGTGCGTGAGGAAAAGGAGAATACCATGCGTATATATGTGGCAAAATCGAGGTTTTTCCCAAAGGGTTCGCCATTCAGGATTTGCACCGATTATGAGCATGAAGTCTTTTATGATCGTGTCCGTTCAATGAATTTGCCTAAAGATAACTGATAAAATGTTAAATGTCTTATTAAAAATTTGGCTGATTCAGCAATAATATCTATATTTGCAGAACAATTTTAGGCCATTATTGATTCCAAACAATTTCACATTCATCTTGATTCAAAGCATTTTTCTCGCAACATACTTTGATTCTGAGCAATTTCAACTTTTTGCATATTAAGTGATTCCAGGCAATTTTGGTTGACAATCACAGTTGATTCTTAGCAGTTTTCTTTAAAGCCATTAAGTTGATTCTAAGCAATTTCCTTTTTTATATCAAAATGCGTATAGGATGGAACTTGCTGAACATGATAGGCAGATGCTTATCGAAGAACTTATCTCAGAATTTGATGGCAGGCTTGATGGCGGGCGTAAAAACGTCCTTATCAGTCAATGCCCGTTTTGTGGCCATTCAGGTTATAAGTTCGGTATATATGTAGGTCCTGAAGCTAAATACAAGACCTTTGGAAGCAGCAATTGCTTCTATTGCAATAAACGTTTCAGCAACCTCAAAGAAACGCTTACAGCTCTTGACAGAAAGGATTTGATACCAAAGGAAGTCGTTGAGCTGAATGGTGAAGATGATGAGCTTATATTACCGGTTGACCAGGATGATGAGATTGACGACAGCCTTATTGAGATAACTATGCCAAAGGGCTATAAAAGGGCTTATAAAAATCGTTATCTTGACAGGCGCGACTTCGAGCCTGATGATTACCAGTATTTTCCATGTGGCACTACAAGAGGCTGTAATCGTCGTTTTGATGATTATGTCTTACTTGAAATCCGTGACAAGGGCAGGCTTGTTGGCTTTGTAGGTAGACATACTTGGGATAAGGAAGATATAGAGGAATACAACTATACGCATAAGTATAAGATAATGCGTTATAGGAATAGCATTGACAATGGCTTCTCCAAACTTCTTTATAACATTGATGCAGTCATAGAATATAAGACCAGATGCGTTATTTTGTGTGAGGGCGCATTTGATGTCATTGCCTTGACAAGAAAGCTTGAATTATATGATATTCCAGATATAGTTCCTGTGTGTACATTCGGCAAGAAAATTTCAGACACCCAGATTTACAAGCTTCAGGAGAAAGGTGTTGAGACTGTTGTTATAGGATATGATGTGGATGCAAAGGATACAATAATTAGGGTTGCTCAGACCTTGGATTCTTATTTTGATACGTTCATAGCCGATATCCCTCAGAATGTCGGCAAGGATTGGGATGAAATGGATGAGCAGCAGATTTATGATGTGTTCTGCAATAATATAAAAACGATTCGTGAATTTGGTTTGAACGTATGAAAGATAGATTGGAAAAATGGCTCAAGTCAAATCTGATTCAGTATCAGACCCGTGCCGACCTTTTATTCATAAATGGTTGGGGTACTGCTATGATTCAGGATATGTCGAAACAAGAGCATATATTCAAGAAAGACAAGAACGGCGATTACGTTTTTGATTGTGCCGAGAATTATGATTTTCTCAAGGCTGATGATATTTTCTATGTCGTATTTGAGTTTGGCGACAGATTCTTTTATGTTGATATCAGAGAGGAAAAGATGCCGTTCCATGTCTTGAAATATGTTGGTGATCCCGTTGTATCTGATATTAAATGCGATTTCTACCCATTGGGCATACACTCAGGCTATGAACTTTTGAATGGCTCTGGTTCATTGTCTACATGGGTTAAGAAAGCTAAGTTTTTGGGTTATAAGGGGCTTGGAATATGTGATTATAACACATTCGCAGGCAGTCTTGATCTTCAGCGTGAGGCCAGCTGTAAAGAGCTTCGGTATTGTTTTGGCTATTCCCTGACAATGGTTATCGGTGATGATAAGGTTGGTGCCAAGGTCTATGCCAATACTCAGAAAGGTTTTAGGAACATTCTTAGAATCCAGAAAACGATTAATGTTGACCGTGAAGATGGTCTGATAGATTATTTGGAGCTTTTGGCATTGGCTGATGGTAATTGCCTTGTTTTTGATAAATGGTCTGGAGAATGGCTTTGTAACAACATAACAAAACTTGATGATTTTGTCAAGGCATTCGACGGATTTGTTTATTTCCAGGTTGATACTTCTGAGTATAGGGCTGAGAGAATTGATGTGCGAGTTCTTAATAGTCTCAAGGCTTATTTCGACACGTTTTATGTGGAACCTCAGAATTATGACCATGACCAGCATCCATTCTACTACATAAAAAATATCAGGCCAGTTCTGATTCAGGATATGTATTATGTAGATGCGGACGATTGGAGAAATAAAATGGTCCTGAACAAGATTGATATAGGTGCGGCACATGAGCAGTCCTATATGCAATATATGAAGCCTTTGGATGAACTTTATGATGAGTTTGAGAAGCTGTTTTCAGAGAAATATAGCTTTGATGTCTTTGAGGATATGTGTGAAGCAACGGCTGAAATAGTGGAAAACTCAGAAGCTTGCTATGACCTTTCAGAGAACTATGCGCCACGTTATGAAATGACTGAAATGGAAAAGCTGAAGTATGGTGATACGCATACGATGTTCAATCAGCTTATAGAAGATGGATTTAAAAGACTGGTTCCAAAGGGTCAGGAAAGCATTTATCGTGAGCGTTTGGAATATGAGAAATACGTTATTGAGAGCACTGATAATGTAGATTATTACCTTGTAACTTTTGATGAAGTTAATTGGGCAAAGAACAATGGTATTTTTGTTGGTGTTGGACGTGGCTCTGCAGGTGGCTGTCTTTTAAGTTATCTTCTTGGCATTACCAGTATTGATCCTATTAAATGGGGATTGTTGTTCGAGCGTTTTCTTTTACCTGAACGTGGTGGTCTTGAACCTGCTGATGTAACAGCTATTGAAGGTGATATCCAGTCTGATGATTATTTTGAGATAAGTCTTGAGAATGGGCGTACATATAAGTTTGATAAAGATGCCCAATTCAAGATAAATCGTGATGGCAAGGAAATGACTGTGTATGCTGATGAGCTTATTGAAAGTGACGACATAATATGGGATAATCAGAATTTATTGTTTAAGTTAAACGAGGTTGGGTATGAAAGTAGTAAGCGTTAATCATATTGAGTCAAGAAAGCCGATTCAGGTTTTGGATTGTGCAGTTAAACAAGGCTATATCAAAACTAAACACGGATCTCTGCCTGATATAGATACCGATTTCGCCAGTGATCGACGACAAGATGTTAAGGAATATCTTGAAAGACGTTACGGTAAGACCAGAGTATTCTCAGCAGGTACGTTTACGACTGAGAAAATACGCTCAGTCATTAAAGATGTGTGCCGTGTTCACAAGATTTCAGTTGCAACTACAAACTATATCACAGCTATCATAGATGATAGCGCGGATTGGACTGAGTTTATGAAAATAGCTGCAAAGGAAAAGAAAGTGTACGACTTTGTTCAGAAATATCCTGAAGTTTTTGAGGAAATACTTCCGATAATGAATCAGCCACGTTCAGCCGGTATTCATGCTTCAGCCCTTATCATTACACCTGATACGATAAAAGGTGAGAAAGTTGAGTGCTTTGACGTATTGCCAGTTCGTAAAATGGATGATTTGCTTGTGTCCGAGATTTCAGGTGCCGATATTGACGAGATAGGTCTTTTGAAGAATGATGTGCTTGGTATTGCAGAACTTTCGAGAATATCTGAAATGATTAATGCTTGTAATAAAGAATATAATGCAGGTATATCCATTGAAACGATTATCAATGGCGATCTCAATGAACCCCAGATATATGAAGCCATTAGAAAAGGGCTTACTCAGGGCGTGTTCCAGCTTTCAGGTGATGGTATTACACGTTTTATCAAACAAATGCGTCCTGACAGCATTAACGACCTTATAGCATCGGTTGCCTTGTTCCGTCCAGGTCCACTTGAGACTGGTTCTGCCCAAGGTTATATTGATTGTAAGAATGGAATGGTTGAACCCGAATATCTTTGGGGCACACAAGAGATTCTGAAAGATACTTATGGCTATTGTATTTATCAAGAGCAGATTTCAAAGGTAGCGCAGAAAATAGGGAATCTAAGTCTTGGTGATGGTGTTAATCTGGTTAAGGCATTATCTAAGAAAAAGGTTGAAAAAGTACGTAAATTCAAGGATAGGTATTATGCAGGTGCTGAGAAAAACGGCTGCCCTAAAGAAGTTGCGGATAGGATTTGGGAAGTTGTGGAAGCTGGTGCTAAGTATGCTTTTAACCTCAGTCATGCCACAGCGTATGGTCTGACCGCATTTATCGGTGCATGGTTGAAAGTCCATTATCCAATTGCTTTCTATACCGTTCTTCTGAAGTGGGTTGATAAGGAGAAGCTGCCAACACTGATGAATGAAATGCGTGAATTGGGTCAGGCTAAGATAGTGCAGCCGAATATCAACATATCAAGTTCGGATTTTGTCACAGACTATCAGACCAACACTATTTATTGGAGCCTGAGCCGTATTCGTCAGCTTGGAGCAAAGGCTGTTCAGTATATTGTACGTGACAGAAATGCTTTTGGTGAATATGAGAGCATGGAGCAGTTCATTCATCGTATTTTTAAATATAAGTTGAAGGTTTATAAGTATTGGGATGACCCAGATAATGATGCAGAACATGAGAAATGCCCTGTTAATGCCCGTTCAGTAAAGCATTTAATACTGGCTGGTGCATTTGATGAGGTTGAGCATATCGGTTCGGTTATGGAAAGATATGGCCTTATGCAGAAAGCGGCCAGTCTCTTAGGTTTTGAAGTGACTGAGAAAGACATTCCAAATGATTTAAAGGATAAGCATTATTTTTGGTCTCAACAACAGATTAACATAGCCGGTATCGGTTCCATTGATTATTATCGTATATATTCAGGCATTGAAAAGCCAGGTTCTGTCAGCAACTATAGTTTCTATGATTTCAGACAGCTTGCAAACGAGTTTTTGACAAGTCAGAAAACCGTAGTTATATGCGCTTCCATTGCCGAAGTCTCTGAGAAAAGCTATACCGACAAGCAAGATGGCTCTAAGAAAAAGTTCGGTAAGATCATACTTCAGCAGAATACGGATTTGGCACAAGTTGTTCTCTGGAGTGATTCATGGACTGAGCACAAATGCTTTTTCGAGGGTAAGAAAGATAAGATTGTCGTAGCAGTTGCAATGGTCAAGTATAGTGAATATGATGAAAAGAATATGTTACAAATTAATAAGGGGGCGTTTGTCACAAACGTATGAGTTATGCCTATAGTTTATGAAGAAGAAGATGTAAAAATCTTAGGACAAAAGGAGAGAAAAAGAGAGTATAAACGAATTAAGAAAATGGTTTATGGCTCTGATAAAGAATTTGCTTCTGACAAGGAAAAGATGAAAGCCTATCTCAAGGAATATTATCAAGACCATAAGGAAAAGATAATTGCCAGGGCAAGAGCCAGTCAAGAACGTTTGAAGAGTATTGATGATAAAGAGCGTGACGAAAGGCTTGAGGAAAGTTCTCAGTTAAGGAAGCTGAAGCATAATCTTGAAATGTGCCGTAAGAATCCGTTGAGAGCAAGGGTTTCACAGAATGCTCTTAAACAAATCCTTATTGAAGAAGAACAAAGACGTGCAGAACAATATTTAAACAAAGACAATATGAAAAAGAGAATGTTATGTATCGTAGGTGACAGCGGTGTTGGAAAGACACTGGTTTCCCTGCATTTGAAGAATCATTGTGATGCCAATGTAATCTGCTCATTCACCACAAGACCACCAAGAGAGACCGAAGTAGAGGGGCGCGACCATCATTTCATAGATGTGGTTCCACCTGAAGATCAGTTGTTGGCTTATGCAGAATATGGCGCTTACAAGTATTATGCTTTGAAAAGTCAGGTGTTTGGTCCTTTGACGGTCTATGTCGTTGATGAAGTCGGATTGCTTGACCTTATGGAAAGGCATGGTGACGAGTTTGAAATCTACTCAGTCTATATTATGAGAGACAGAAAACTCAGACTGCAGCGTGAGGTGTCGGCTGCAAGAATGAATCGTGACAAGATGAGAAAAAGACTTGATTTAGGCTTTTATAACTATGTCATAGAGAATAATGGCACCAAAAAAGAACTATTTAATAATATAGAGCGTATCTATTCAGAAGTTAAGGAGAAGTGATTATGGCAGCACCAAAGGAAAAAAGTACGATTATCACAGGTTTTGTGTTTGACTTCGAGACCGGTGGCCTTGATGCAAGAGAATGCGCTGCCACTCAGATTTCAATTCATGCTATCAGGCTTGATAATTTTGAGGTCATGGAAACGGTTAAGCATTATATCTACCCATATAATTTCCAGGATAATGCAGGTAAACCCAAGCCAAAGAAACTCAAGAGTAAGTATGACGAGGAAGAAACGACCTTGATGAAATATGAGGATCGGGCTTTGGAATACTCAGCCATTACGATGGATATGCTTTATAATGAAGGTGAACCGATAAAAGAGGTTTGTGCTGACATTATAGAATTTATGAAACGCAATGTTTTTAATGTCAAGCCAAGCTGCAAACCCATATTGATAGGACAGAACCCATTGTTTGATGTAAGCTTCTTACAGCAGATTATGATCTACACTGGATTCTGGACTGACCTAACGAAAATCCTGAGAGGTCATAAAGATTATTTCGGGAATTTCCAGCCCTATTGTATTGACACCATAATCATTTCACAGCTTGCACTCAGTCATAATCCACAGGTTTCATCATGGAGCCTTGGAAATCTGTGTGAGTTGCTTGGGATTGATTTGGATGATGCGCACGATGCTGATGCCGACGTTATTGCGACTTTTGAAGTTCTAAAGACTTTGACCGCAAGAATGAGGAATGAAGAAGTTGAAACTGATGGCTCAAGCCTTGTGGAAACAAAGAAAACCAAAACAAGAGACCATTTTAAAATTTGAGATTATGAAATGCTGTATAGTAGGATTATGCGGAGAAATTATCTGTGCGGTGGCCATTATAGCCATGTTAGTTGAAATGTTATTTGATAACAAGAAAAGTGGATTTGCCTAATGAAGCTGTTATTGATTTTGATAGTTATAGCCTTTGCATGGCTGGCTAAGCTTTATATAAATGTCCTGGCTCGTCTGAAGCGGTATAAGGAAGAGTCAGACATTTGTTATAAGCGTATGAAACTGATGAGTGATGAGTTGCTTGAACATCGTGAAGCGCTCACAACTATAAATGAGTATGTTCAGTCAAGTTCCAGATGTTTGATTGATATCGCTGCTGAGTTGGAGAAAGTCATAGGTAAGACTGCTTGGATGGATGGTATAGATGAAGCATTGGGTAAAACGATAAATTTGAATCAGCATGAACAAAACTAATTTTCAGTTCAATCCGAAATCAGGCACAATGGAGCCTGTAAACCCAATACGACATGAATTGGAGAAGTCTAAGCCTGAGTTTGTAAAAGAAGCGCCCAAACCACAGCCAAGGCTTAACGGGGCCAAGGATATGGTAAGTGAACAACAAGTCAAATCTAATGTTCAGGATAACGATCAGATTGTTAAGTTCAGGGTAATGGCTGATCGTGACGTTATCAATATCATGGACGATAAGACTGGTGAAATCCTATGCTGTATCAGTGGTTATGCTATGCACTGGGCATTTAATTTCAAGGAGCTGAGAAGCGTTCAGCGCATTGAACAATGTCTTGATGGCATAACAAAACTTTTCAGGCATAAGATAACCGAGGAAATGGCCAAGACCATGAATAAATAAACTTTGCCTTGATATCCAAAACGCATTTGCTCAGTTTTGTCTATTTTCTATAAAGGAGACATAAACAAAATTGAGCAAATGAGTGATATTCTTACTGATTTAGAAGCTAAGTTCTGTCTGCTGTATGTGGATGCCCCTGCGCCTCTGTGCGGTGATGCCAGAGAGTGCTATAAGAGGGTGTTCAATGAAACAGATGGGGCTAAAGCCATGTCAGAAGCAAAGAAGCTTTTGAAAAAGGATGCGGTTCAGCAACGTATCAAGGAACTGGATGATTACAATGTGTATAATGCTGCTTCATTAAGGCCGAAGATTACAGAGACCTTGGTGAAGATCATGGATGAAATGAGTGATTGTCAGTATCATGACAAGGACGAGAACCCATTAAGCCCTGCAGCAGCACGTTCAGTTGCGGTCAGTGCAGCTAAAGAGCTGAATAGTATGTATGGAGTGAAAGAAGATATCGTCCATAAGGTTCAGCTTGAGGGCAAGGACGGTGCCGGAATTACGTTTAACCTTGTTGTTCCTGAAAAGCCAAGAGAGCGTCAGGACCTTGAAAATGAGTAAGATAATGGATAAGACACAGAATTTCATCTTGAAAAACTTCAAAAGCATTGCGATAGTAATTGGCTTTTTGATCGGTTTGTATATCCAGCATCTTGCCAACGTTTCAAAAATCACAAGTCTTGAGAATGAAATGGCAAGGCTTGAGGGTAGGGTCGATGCTCAGTACACAAGACTTGATAATGTTAAGCTTGACAAGTCCGTTTTTGAAATGACAGTACAAAAGCTTTCTGATATGTCAGATGATATACGTGAGATCAGAAAAAGTCTTGATGAGCATAAGGAATTATATATACAGAGAAACAATGGTCAAAGAAGGTGACAACATAAAGATTGTTTCTTCACCAGCACTTGAGGAAATGAAGCTGACTGCGCTTATCGGTAAGACAGGCATAGTCAGTTGTGTTTGTGCTGAACGTAAACAGCCAGGCGCTTATATACACTTGGATGCAAAGTATTTGGGTGAATATGACTGGTATTTGCCATTGTCAGCCATCCAGAATAAGCAAATAGCCGACAATATCAAGAAACAAGACATTATAAATCAGGTATTTTTATGATTATCGTAGAATCACAAATCAGACGTATCATGCCCAATGTCAAAGAGGCAAGGGTTAAGGAATTTGTCAAGTGCTTCAATGAGTGGAGTGACAGGTTCGGTATTAGTACGCCTCTGAGGTTTGTTCATTTCATTGCTCAGATAGCGCATGAAAGCGGTGAATTTAAGTCAATGGAAGAAAACCTGAACTATTCAGCTGATGGATTGTTAAGGGTTTTCCCAAAGTATTTCACCAAGGAAACGGCTGCTCAGTATGCACGTAAGCCTGAGAAGATTGCCAATAAAGTCTATGCAAATCGTATGGGTAATGGTAATGAGGCTTCAGGCGACGGTTGGCGTTTTAAAGGCCGTGGAGCCATTGGAACGACTGGTAGGGATAACTATAAGGCTTATGCTGATTCGGAGTTCTGTGTCGGCGATCTTATGAGCCATCCAGAATGGCTTGCACAAAGTCCTGGCTGTTATAAGAGTGCCATGTATTTTTGGTGGAAGAACGGTCTGAATCAGATTGCAGATACTGATGATGTCGTCAAAGTCACTAAAAGGGTTAATGGTGGCACCAATGGCCTTGCTCAGAGACAATATTATTATAGAATGGCTAAAAGAGTAATGGGTATATGATGAAGTTTAAGTTTTATATTATAATGGGCCTGTTATTAGCCGGTTCCATTGGTTACGGCTATAAAATGACTCAGAAGTATATGGATGAGAAAGAGCGTTCAGAAGCTTTTGAGCATACTATTTCAGGCTTGAATCAAGAGGTTAAGACGTTTAAGGTCAAGCTAAATGATTCTATCAGCTTTTATGCTGCAAGAGTTGAGGGTCTGAAGATGTCTAAGGCTAACATAGAAGCCCGATATGGCGATTTGCTAAAGGCTTCTAAGATAAAGCCTAAAGACGTTCAGAATGTGGATGAGGTCGGCCTGCAAACGGCTGATACGGTTTATGTACCTGTAGAAGTGGATAAGTTTGGAGGACTTACGACTGGGTTTCACGACAAGTTCACCAGTATCGACGTTCAGATTTCACCAGAGAGGGAAGCGGCAATCTCTTATGAGATAAGGGATTCGATCTCAGTCATAAACACGCAGAAGAAGCACTCTATTTTGTTTGGGCTTATCAAGTGGAAGGAGCTGGAGAAAACCACTGTTATAAGTCACAATCCTAAGTCTAAGATAGTCGGTGTAACTTCAATTGACGTGATAAAATGAAGCCAGAGCAAAAGAAGAAAATACAGGTTCAATCCAAGGACATTGTAAACAAGATAAGAAAAGTCGAGTGTCGGCAATGTGATTCATAGGTTTTAGTTGATAGGTTAATAGATTGTTTTAGGTTAGTAGTTAAGTAGTTAGTAGTTTCTTGGGCTTTATCGTTGTGATAACGGTAAAGCTCTTTTTTCTGTACTTTTCTAAAACGGATTTTATGCTTTCAGACTATTATTTGCAAAGAATTTAAAGATGAGAAAACTTGTAGAGCCGCAAGGTCTGAAAATAACTTTTGCGCCATCCTATGCTCAGTATGAGGTGTGGGAAGCGCTTGAACCGAATTATTGCGATAAATGCCATCAGCATGGTCTTGAATTAAAGCTGACTGGCTATGATTCCCGTGGAAATCCTATTCACGAAGCTGTTTGTAGTCATTGCGGAAACTCAAATATTAGTGAGAATATTTTACAAGGTGGTGCAGCTGGTGGTGGTAAATCATATCTTGGCTGTGCATGGCTTGCTTCAAGTTGTATAAGGTTTCCTGGGATATTGATGGCCGTTGCTCGTCTTACTTTGAAAAGTCTGAGAGAAACGACATGGCAGACACTTCTCAGGTTATTGAATCAATGGGGATTAAAGGAAGATGTGAACTACCATATCAATAACCAATACAATTACCTTACGTTTTGGAATGGTTCTGTCATACAAATGGTAGAACTTGCCCCAAGTCTTAAAGACCCTGATTATAACTCATTGGGATCACTTGAGATTACAGGCGCCTTTATAGATGAGCTTTCCGAAATTTCTGAAAAGGCTGCAGAGGTTCTTGCATCACGTATTCGTTTTAAGGTTGCAGAGACCTTTGTTGTTGGTAAGATATGTTCATCAACTAACCCTTGTCTTGGATGGGTGCGTAGTACCTATGTTCAGGATGATGATGGAAATAAGGTTCATTTACAAAAGGGATATAGGTATATTCCGTTTACTGTGTTCGATAATCCTGACGAAAAATTCAGACAAGTCTATTTCAATAAGCTGAGAAAAATCCGTGATAAGGCTACCAGAGAGCGTTTGACTTATGGTAACTGGAACTTTGTCGATTCAAATAAGATGGCGGCTTATTGGAATTTTGATGGTGAGAAACATTTGGTTCAGAACCTGAAAGAGAGGAAATATGATAATACAAGGCCATTGATCCTCAGTATAGACTTCAACGTTAATCCATATATGACTGCATTGCCTATTCAGGTCAATTATGAAAAGAAAGAGGTTTATGTATTTCCTGAGTTTATTGGTAAACCGGAACAAAAACTTAACAATACACCCGCTTTCTCAAGATATATTGCACAGCAATTACGTAATGATAGGCAGATAGGTGGTGTGATATTAACTGGCGACCCTGCTGGCCGTGCCCGATCCACTCAGACTGAGGATGGTGTGAATAACTTTACCATTGCTCAGGATAATATGAGGAATCAGCAGCTTGACCCCAAAACACAATTATTAAGTACACAACCATCACAAACTACAAGACTTGAGTTTGTAAATGAGCTATTCAATAATTATGGTGAGTGGAAGCTGATGATTGATGTAAGGTGCAGACGACTTACTGAGGACTTTGTATATCAGAGAAAGAATCCTGATGGCACCAAGGAAAAGAAGAAAGTTCAAATGGATTCTGGTGAGAAAGCTGAAAGATATGGCCATGCCTCAGACTGTTTTGACTATGCAATGGTCTATTATCTATCAGAAGATTATGCCAAGTATAAGGGTAGCAAAGATATAATCGTGGCTACAGTTGGTAATGACGATATAGTATATAATCAATTTGAATATTAACTTATAAGTGAAAAAATGGAAGCATTTAAGGAAAGACTTCTGCTTGAGTACAGGGAATTGCACTATCGCAGAGCAAAATTAGGGGATTTCATTAAGAACAATCCCAAGTTTAAGGAACTGACAAATGAAATGCAGACTTGGATGAGTAAGCAGCTTGAGGCCATGACTGATTATGAAAGCTGTCTGAAAGCAAGATGTAACGTCATTATCAGCCATGAAGAAATTGATGATTACGACAACCCATCAGAAATCGTTTCTGATAAGCGTTTGCGTATCTCTATTGACAACTTACTGCAGAAAGTAAAATCTCTGCCAGGAAGCCGTGAAAGAAGCCTTACTATTACCAAGCTTCAGGAAGCTATTATGTGGCTTGGAATGGACTTAAAGCGTCTCAATCCTGATGGTGATCCATATAAGAATAGTAAGGATGCCAGCAATGAAATCGTAGACCCAACAGCCGACGGACTTAAATTTTAAGCTAATGTATAGAAGATTCTTAAACGACAAGGACTATCTCGCTATCATTACAAAAGATGGCTTGAATCAGCTTTTGCGTGAAGAACATGACCGCATACTTCAGGCAGAGGAAAGTGCTGAGCAAGACATGAGAGAGTTCCTTGACCAGTATTATGAGATAGAGAAAGTATTGGCGCAGGGTAAATCCATTCGTGAGTATTCACCAATGGTTACTTATCCGGCTGACGCCTATTTCTATGTCAAGACTGAGAACAGCAAGGGTGATATCGTTCTTCAGATCGCAAGAAGCCTTACAAGTATCAATGCCTATCACAAGCCGACATTGAAAGTGTATTGGGAGCGTGTCTTGAACTTTGATGGCATAGATACTGATAAGGTAATGCCATATTTCCAGATGAGAACTTACAGACCTGGCGATATCGTTAAGTATGGCACTGAGTTTTGGCGCTGTGTTTTATGTAATGGCTGGGATTTCAATAATATTGTCATTCCAGGTCTCAATGCTTGGAAAGAAGTTCCTGTCAGGGCATGGGAACCATTGTTTGAATGGGTATTGAATGATGTTTGTTCTTATGATGGGGTGTTCTATGCTTTGATTTCTGAAGATGGTTTAGATACGTCTCAGACACCAGATGAGAGCAATTGTTGGGGTGAGATAGGCGAATACACCACTGATTATGAGTATAGCTATGGTGAAGATAGCCATGACTACGTAGTTTGTGAGGGAACGGTATTCTTGCCGTTTATTAATCCAAATGCTGATAAGCTTGAGGAAAATGTCAACTATGTATTTGATGATCCTCGCAACCTCAATGTTGTTAAGCACATGACACGTATAGCCATTTATTACTTGCATCAAACCATCAGCCCTACGAATATTCCTCAGTCTCGTCAATATATGTATGAGGAAAGTAAGGACTGGCTGTATAAGGCCTCTAAGTTTAAGTTGAATCCTCAGTTGCCAAGAAAGATGGACCCCGTGACAAAAGAACCAAAGGTTGATTGGGCATTGGCAGACTTTTCAGCCCCTTATGATACCGATACAAATCCTTGGTTGATGTAGCTTTGTATATATAATATAATAAGGTGTAGAGGGATTTTCAGTCAAAAACTGAGAATCCCTTTATTTATTGGTGTTAAGGAAAGAAAAGAAATTTTAAATCTTTATATAGCCATTAATATTATATAAAGATATTTTTATATATTTGCAACCGATTCATCCAAGGCGAAGATGATGATTTGTGCATGATTTGTGATATTTGACATTGAAAATGCTGAGAATAAACTGGTGGTTTGTCGTGGAATGACGTAAATCGGAAATCCTGAAAGCATTGATTAATAAAGGCTTAGACGAGGTAAGGGCTGAATTTGTATCAATAAATTTAAAGCGATTCCTGTCGCCCCGACAATGTGGCCTGTCACCTCGACAAAAGTCAAAAAGGAATTAAAAATGTGGTTTGGAACTTTAACGGTAAGAAACCACATTTTTGTTCCGAAAGACTTCTAAGAAGCTGAAAGTCAACGATTTGACAAGGCATCAGTTGATAAGTGAAGCTAAGTTGTGCAGAATCTTACTTTCACTTTTTCCAATTTCAAAAAGTCTGTATCTTGAAATCATTTGTGCATATCACATTTAGCTGGTAGGTGTAAAGTGTTTTTAAAGTGATTCAAACAATTATGGTACAAATCAATTATCAGACCTATGGAAATGGTTTCAATCTCAGGCTTCGTCTGTATAAGGATGGCGAGACCAAGTTCATCAACGTAAACAAGAAGCTTCAGGGAAATCTCCAGAAACGGCACTGGAACCTGAAGATGAAGTGCTTCTACAACAGCGCACCCTATGCCCAGGTAAACAATGATTTTCTGATGAGGTTTGCCCAGCCCTATCGTGACAAGGCTGAGAGTTGGAATGGCTCTTTGAGTGGATTCCTTGCTTCTTTTGAAGAAGTTGAGCCGGTTAAGGAAGATCGTGGTTTTGTTAAGGCTATTGATAGGCTTATCGAAGAAATGAAAGCTGAAAATGTGCATAAAGATGGCACACTTCGAGGCGGATTTGAGGATTATGAGAAACTTCAGAAAAGAATCGGAGAGTTTTGTTCTGAGAAAAAGATAAGTCCTGAAAGCCTTGTTATAGACGATATGACAACTGGCATGATCAATTCCATACTGACATGGGCTAAGAACCGCAAGACAGGACATTACCTGTCAGCTACGTTAAGGGCTACGCTAAATCGCTTGGCAAAGAAAGGTGAATATGACTTTAGCCAAGCTGAAAATTGTCAGTGGTGGAAGAAAAATCGTTGTTCCAATCAGACATACTATACGCTTTCAGATGATGAGCGTCGCCGTTTCTTCAAAATGCCGATTGAGGAATTGCCAAAGTCTAAGAATGCTGAGTTGTTCCGTGATTTCTGTATATTCATATTCTATACCTTACAAAGCGGTTGTGATGCTATTTCGTTGAAGTATGACAATATCCAGAATATCAAGGGCCAGGATCATTTCGTTTTCAAAAGACGTAAGATAGAGTTTAAGCAGCAAAAAGAATGTGCCGTGCCTATTACCAAAACAATGAAGTCTATCATGCGCAAGTATAAGAAACAGTCTCAGGACGGTTATATTTTCCCTATCCGAAGTATTTCACGTATTAAGGCAAACAAAGTCAATAACGGGGATATAAAGCATTTTCTGAATCGTCTGAATACATGGCTGAAAGATGTCGGACCTATTCTTAACTTGGATTTTGACTTGCACACTTATGTTTTCCGTCACTCAGGCATTACACACTACATAAGTCAGGGCTTGCCAGTTACTTATTTGGCTAACCTTGCCGGAACCTCAGTACAGAACATAGAGCAAATCTATTATAATAATCGTGGTGATTCCAAGAGCTGCAGGATCGTATTGATGGCTGATGATAATTAAAAAGGATGGTGGTCAATGGAACAAGACCACCATCCAACAAGCTACTCTCCAGCCTGTAAAAAAGCCGCTATCTTCACAGACAACGGCTTCAATGTTATAATATTATATTTTCTATGAACTTTCAATAAAAGGCCCCGATCTCGTGGGATAGACCGGGGCCTGGGAATATATTGACCTGTCGTGAAGTGTTTTCGATAAAAATGGGCTTTATTTTCACAAACAAGCCCATTGGCTTTTTATTAATTTAATCATTGTATGAAATAAATTTGTAGCGGGGGTAGGACTCGAACCTGCGAACTTCAGATAATGACTCTGATATGATACCAACTTCACCACCCCGCGATGTTGAGCCTGAAATTACTGATGTCGTAGGCTCATTCAGACACCATCTTATGAAATTACAGTGATTCTACTCATGTTATAATAGTGCTTTGGTAAATAAAATGTTTTTACCAGAGCACTAAAATTTTCAAATCAGGCTTCATTCAGTATATCAATAAGCTTTTGGACTGATGGTGCCACAACCGTTGATCCTGAGAAATTCAGATAAGGCAATGCTTGTGGGAACTGCTCTTTGACACGATTCTCATAAGCAAGATCGGTCAAAACCGTTACACAATCATTATAGAAATACGATGCCTTAGATTCCAAATCTCTCTTATCACGCTGAAGCTTTGTTAGTTTGACATACTCCTTGGGATCAATTGTGATACAGCGCAATGGTGGGTATGGGATATTGCCAATATTTATTTCGGTATAAGAACCGCTTCCACCACCATCAGCATTGAACATAACGCTTCTTGTTGAGCTATACCATTTCTGATGGTTTGCAAATGCTTCACGGACTTCTGCAGGAACCCATTTCTCAATCAGCTCATCAATATAAGCGATAAGAGTGTCTTGGGCCTTTTTGATTTTAGGCTCAAACTTGTCTCGTTTCATTTCACTGGCCGCTTTTTTGGCCATTTCTTTTGTAATTCTTTGGTTTGCCATAACTATTTGATTATATAAACTATAAAACAATCATCTTTTCGGTATTGTCTGGTAGCAACCATTATCTTTCCTGCACTTGTCTGGAATGACGTTGCCCAGCAATAGTATTTCTTTCCTTTTTCACCCGTGCTTACCTTGCCTTCAGCCACAACTTGTTTGACGCACTCAAGGGCAATCACTGGTGGGATATCGTCTTTTATGTCTATTTTCATGCTATATCATTGATAATTATTATCTTTACCTTATCGCCATCCCTGAACTTCTGTATTTCTTCACAGGTCCGATTAAATCCGTTCAGCACGTTTGTTTTGGTATATTTGTTTCTTTTGATGTATGCACCATCTACAGCATTATCCATTATTTGCTGTTTCATACTATCCCGGCCTTTAGCAAATATGTGCTTGTGTTCTTCTGCTAACCATTGCTTATCACGTTCTTTTTGCCATTCAACAAAGTGTTTCGCAAGGTCTTTAATGTTAACCGTAGCCATATCGCCCTTATACCTGAAATAATTTTCCCATTCAGTTTCAAAGTCTGATCCTGCAGATTCTTCTTTTATAGAGTTTATAAAAGAAAGAATCTTATCTCTTAATCCACCTATTGTAAAAGTATGATCAAGTATATTAAACTTTTCAAATATACCGATTATTCCTGTTTTTAGGTCATTTTTCTCATTGTCTGTCATATTACTTTTGTTTATAGTTTTTGTTGCAAATTATCTATCACTTCCAGTTATATAAGGCAAAGAATCCTCGCCCATTTCCTCAATAAGTTCCTTAATAAGCTTAACATCATCTTCAAAGAACTCGATTGTCGGTTCATACTTGAAACTGAGAATGCGAGTTGTGCCTGCATCAGTTTCCATTTCTTCAGCCCCATCAGCAGCTTGCTCCAATGTTTCAAGCAAGTTGTAAAGCAGAAGCGCTCTTTGATAGTTTTTATCTTTTGCCATATTGTTTCTTTTTACACGGACAATTTGGATAATGCTCATAATTCCAGTTCAGAGAGTACATACCTGTTTCAGTAGCAATATATTGGTGCCCATCTTTTTCAACAAGATAGTATGAGTTATGTTTTTCTATAACTTTGAACCCATCAGCACTTAATTCCTCATTGTGACACTCATTCACACAAACAAGTATAATCATTAATACAGCCAATACAGCAAATACCAAACAGCCATCTTGTTTCATATTCTATTATTATTAATTGTCATTTAGCCACTTGTATTGATCTCTTAATTTGCCATTGGAATCACATACCCATTCAGCAATGCTATCCCATGTATCTGGTTCGGCATGATCTCTAAAGCCACAACCACAACTTGAGCTGTATGCAACTTCATAAGGCGGCCAACTTCCAAACAGATACCACCCTGTGTACTCTCCACATATTGCACAATCGTGATGTGGAATGAATGTTATTTGTTTCTTAACACAAAGCTCCTTAATCTCCTGACCAGTCATACTCAATACTATTTTCCCTTTAATTTGTTTTCAAACATCTGCCGTAACACAGCTTCGCCGCCATCATTATTCAGTTTCATAGCAGTTTCTGCAACCATTAAGTCAAACTTCTCGCTCTGAACAAGCAACAGGCAAATAAGGGCAAGATGCTTGATTTGATTAGATTGGATAGCTGATACTTGTACTACTTTTTCAAGCATTCCCTTATCAGAGAATCCGCGTTCTTGCATTCCAGACAAACCCTTCATGTATTTGTCTGAATCCATAATAGTTTTCAGGACATATTTTAACAGCCCTTTCTTGTCTTGTAACAATGATAATAATTCATCCATAATGCTTTTGTAATATTTCTTTATATCAAGTTTTTAATAATCGTCGTCATAGCCAAGAATCCTTTCCTGATGTACTCAACACTATCATTATCTATATGACCATTTAGCTTTGACAAGTCGGTTGCGGGGTCAATACATATTCTTTCTGGTGCGTTTGCTTTTATAATTCAATAGTTTTATCACAACCCATAATACGCATAGTCTGTTGCAATTCATGTACATATTCAATAGGCATACACAAAGATTTCTCCGCAAACTCAATCGTTAGGAATATGACTGGTGGAATATCTTCCTCTGGTATGCCTTCGTCAAAACTAACATTTATTTCATAGCAATCGTAATAATAGAACTCTGTATCATCAGTTTCTTCTCTTGCCTCAAAACCATTCTTTGCAAGGTGTATCTTTTTAAGTGGGATAGGTTTAATATCATCGGAACAAATATCCTCAATACCAATATGTATTGTATTGTTTCTAAGAAAGACTTTAAAGTATGCATTTTCATCATCTTTGTGGTCTATTAGCGTTTTGATTGTTCCTATTGCACCCGCATATTTACAAGGTTCTACAATCTGAACCCAATCCCCGATTTGAAGTTCTTTTGCTTTCATAACGATTCAGATTTTAATTCTTCAATTTTACCAACTATATTACCAAGAACCTCATCATAGTGCATATCAAGATAACTTGGCGAACACTGAGTTAATGGTTCTAACTTATTCAATGCAATTTTTATCCCAAATTTATAAAAGCGTTTGGCGATATCCTCAACTTCCTGTTCGGTTAATGAATAAAGTCCATGATATTCATCATATACCTTCTCAAGCTCTGATTCAAATTCAGTCATAATTATCTTCCAGTTTGATCATGCCATTTTTCAAGTCTTTTCTTTAGCCGCTGAAGTTTTCTGTCTTTCTCAGCTAAAAACTTGTCATAGTCAAAACACGTAGCAAAGGCAGTAATAACCAAAGATACATCAGCAAGTTCAGTGATCACATCTTCAATTGTCGCTCTACCCCTGAATAATTTGTTAATAGCTGAAAGCATTTCACCACTTTCTTCTGCTAACATACCGAAATTTTCCCATTCGCCCCAGCTTTTCATTGCATCAAGGCAAATCTCTTGTTCCTGTGTCATATCCATTAACTCAATTTTTTAATTAAAGCTTCAGCATATAAATCAGCATATTCAGAAAGGATAGTGCTAAAATCTTCAGGCTTCTTTGCTTTTCTTGATTCTTCACACTCTTTGTTAATCTGCTCCATCCACCAGGGATTAGCAAGCATTCCCTGCATAGCTGAAATAGCAGCTTGATTTTTGAGAGATTGTAAATTAGGCTCTTCCCATAAGTCAAAACAACTGAGTGGCATGATAAGTGGGTGTTCGATTGTTATCGCCTGATTATTGTCACAACCAGCTAAATATTGCTTTGTTCTTACCCTATCAACGATAAGACCAATGAGCATACCGTTTTCACCATAGGATTCCTGATATTCTTCCCATTCAGTGTTGCCCTTGATTCTTGCTTTCATAATTTGATTCTATTAATTTATTTATTATTGTGTCACGCAAATTGCTAAAACGACTTCTATGACCACATCTTATACATTGATACCAGTATTCCTTTTTATGTTTGTCAAGATTGTGAATAGTAATTGTTGCATATCTATGACCCCAAATTTTACATTTTATTTTGTTTAACCAGTTCATCATCACTTTTCATTTCAAAAAGATCATTAAAACTCATCAGCCTTATCCTGCCATTGCCGGCATCCAATATCAGAGCTTCATATTCAAAGCCAAGAACTATCTGAGTATCTTTTATCTTTGTTATAATATTATGATAGACCTTCATGGTCTTTATCACATCGACACGATGTGGGCTTTTACCAGTCTTAACAACATTATTACAAGATGTTGCAGTCATTCTTATAACCCAATCAATATTTTCCTGGATCATACCATGTTCAGTAGCTTTTTGCCGATATGAATCAGCAAGCTTCTTGAAATTGCTTTGTAAAATACTTCTCCAATCCATAACCTAATCTTTGATTTCTTCTGCATCAGCCAATTCGGAATAGCGCACACCATCTTTAGTGGCATAAGCAATGGTTCCTGTTGGCCATTTATTTAATATGGCATAGTTCTGAAGGAATTTCTTGCCATAACTACGACCACCATGAATCAGCACAGTGCGTCCACCACGCTCAAATGCTTCATTTGGGATTTGCTTTATTCTTTGATACAGATTTTTCATAATCTCTGATAAATTGGTACATTTGCTTATCATAAGAACCAGATGCCTCTTGCGCTGCTCTCATTTGTTCAACTGACATTCCAGAACTTCTAAGTATATCGTTTGCCAGTGCTGTTTCACAATATACAGAAACGAGGTCCTGAATACAGCACCAAATACCGTTCATAAACTCGTCTTTGCCATACTTTTTACATACGTTATGTATGTCAGATAAATAGCAGGCGACAAACGGATCGTCATCTTCAAAATCGCTAATAGCCTTTATCTCTATCAGCTCGTCTCGTAATTCTCCCCTGTTCATGTTGTAATCTCCTTTGTTTATCAATATTAAAATTTAAAATTGTTTTACAAGCCATTCTCGCTTCTATTCTGATAAGGGCTAAAGTGCGTAACACATTGAATGGATAGACGGTTTTGATAATACTACCATTAATCAAGACATATTTTGGAATTGCATGAGACAATACATAATACGCTCTTTCATGATATGGCTTGAGAATCGTAAATAACGTCTCTTGTTTCTTTTTCCATATTTCGAGGTCTATTAGCCTAACATTCTCGTCTTTCATATTCTTTAACAGCTTCCTTACCCTTACTTGTCAGATAATATCCTGAGAAATCTTTGTCATAAGCAACAAAACCTTTCTTTCTCAGTTTGCCAATTTGAGAACCGACCTGAAGCCATCCCTTTCTTGTATAGGACATGTGTTCAGTCTCTGGATTGTTACCCCACAGCTCCCATGAAAGCCACTTAGCATTGATACCTTTAAGATATGTGCCCTTTTCCAATGGCTTTAGGATTCTATATGCTTTTTCAGTAATCATCGCCCTAAATGCTTATTAAACATAATCAAATCCATAGCTTCAATATCGGCGCCTGAGAATACATAAGGGTTATTCCAACCTATTTGCATCCTCAATCCATGAGCTTTACAAATATCAGCCAAAGCAAGTTTCTGAGACATCTTAGCAGGATGATCACCAGCCATACATCTTGTAGGCTGAAACTTGAGATAACCAAGCTTTTCCAAATCCCATTCCTCATTGAACGATTCTACAGCAAGTCTCTTGCATATCTCAATAGCGAGAACATGGTGGTCATTCTGTTCATTATAAGACCGATGGCCAAATATCTGACCATCAGGAGAAATCCAGCCACAAACAACATCTTCAGGTGCTGATGGCTTGATAATGCCATAGGGCTCAACCTCTGCACAATCATCCTCAACAAACACCTCATTAACGCCTACAAGCTTTTTATGGCCTAAGACAATTGCTGTAGCCAAATCATTTGGAAAGCCTATCAGACACCCTTTCAAGAACTCAACGCCTATTGAAATGTCGTTGGTTTCCTTATATTTTTCTCTGGCAAGCTCTGTTATTTTGTCGCCTTGAACAGTGAAATACAATACACCATCAGCCATATTTATTATAATTTATATTTTTTAATCGCCACAAACTCAACACACTCGTTTTCCTTAATCTCAGGATATAAGTCTTTGTCTAACTTATGAATCTGACCATCATCAGTATGCCAATAGCCAACACCAGACATTTGCGGACTCTCACTTAGGTGTGGTTTCTTCGTGAAAGTATATAATCTTCCATCACAGTCTCTTGCAATGTATATCTTGACATCTGCATAGGACATGGCCTGAATAGCCTTACCAATGGCTTCAGTACGCTGCTCGTCCAACCAGCAATGACCGCCATAGGGGTAAATTTGCTTTAGGAATTGTATTGCTTCATCGTTGGTCATACGTATTGGAATCTTGAATTTTTCAACTTATATTCTTCTACTGCATCACCCATGACTTCTACAACCTCATCCTGGCTGCAGCCACACTTACGCGCTATATCAGGAACAGCCCTCTCAATATAGCCCTTAATAATCTGAATCTTATTCTCATCTTGTTTCATCTTATAAATGCTCTCTTAGTCTTAATACTGGAATAGATGGTAATTTTGTTGCCTCATACAAGTCGTTTTCAAGCTGAGACACTTTCTTCTTCAGGTTCCAAACCCTCATAAGCCCCAAACGCATGAGCTGATACTGCTCGTCTTGGCTTAGCTTGTATTTGCCACGTTTCTCAGCTACAAACATGATACTGGCATAGGCAATGGGCTTACCCTTACGTTCAGTATGCTCATACGTAATAAGGCCGCAATGGTTAGGATTATGTTCAGTATATCCGTCAACACCTATATGAGGGTTCTTATGCTCTTTATCATAAGCACTATAAGTAGTCTTGAGCTTAAACAGATAGTCAGCTACCTTGGGAGCAATGAGTTTGGGAACGGCATAGTAAAGACTGGAAATCTTCTCATCGTTATGGGTATGGCTTTTCTGAAAATCTTTCATAAAGTCATGCCATGAACGTTTTATCTCGATCTCAGTCAAATACCCTGCCTTAGACATAACGAGTAAGTCCGCTTCATGGTTAAGCAATCCCCAGCTTACATTGGGAACTACGATATGAGAACGGACCTGAAACTCTGGAATCCAAGTCACGATAGCATCTTCTATCTGCTCAAGTTCAAGAATGGTATCATTCATGCTGCTTCTCTTTCAGTTCTTTGTTCTTCCGCATTATGGATTTGGCCTTGGACTGGCACATTTTGTACAGGTCGTCGCATTGTGTTCCCCAAATCATGTTCTTGAGATAGTCAGAATTACGATTGAGGAAATTAAGCTTTTCCTGAGCACCTTTAGCAAGCGCTGCCAAATCATCGAAAATCTCAAATCTGAGGTCTGGATCGCATTTCTTAATCTCGTCGTTCATGTCTACAACGGCATTGACTATGAGATCACAGCCCATGAAAGCAACGACATATAGCATATTGACCTTATCCTTGACTTCTTGTGGTAGATTGGACTTATTCACGTCAATCTTCTCAGCCCTGAACTCAATCGTCTTAACCCAGTTCTGAAACACCTCGTCTTGGAACTTGGCCAACTCTTGTTTAGCTTTGAAAGCCTGAATATACTGCTTGCCGGCTATCAACGAATTAATCTCGTCTTGCCTTGCAATAACTTCAGGATTGCTCGTAAAAGCTTCCAAGAACAGCTTCTGATCTTCTGGATGCAAGTCACTCAGTTTCATACGTCAACAACATCTACTAAGTTCCAACCACCATCAACGATATCATTCAAAAAATCATAACAATCTTTGAGTGTATCGAAGCTGCCAACATATTTATAGAACGGGTTCCACCATTTTCTCATATAGAGCCTGTATTTCTTTGCCTTTGGTTTTTCAAAGACATATTGCTCTATCAGAACCCTTGTATTGAATATAGTCATAATCAGATTTTTAGGAGTTTATAAGCCATGATTTGATAATGCCTGTTACGTCGATATGGAACTGAGAAATATTCAGTATGATAAAGACTATTAAGACAATCAGAAGAATTGTCGTAAGCTTTTCATACCAAATCGGCTTCCTGTTCTCGGCAAATGTAACATAGTCTATAATCGACCACATCAAAGCCACAAGACATAGGAACCATTCAGTCGTCAAAACACCGATCCAAAGCCATGCCCATGAAAACAATGATGCACAGCCATTTCCATACAAGTCCTTTTGTTCCTGACTATCCAAGACCATACCAACGCTTTTCTTGTAGCGTAATTCATTTACTTTTTCAATCTTAGCATAAGCACTAAGTTCAAACAAAATCGCCACAGCCCCTAAAAATACGAATAAAATCTCCATCTTAATCTTTGTTAGATTCCTGATAGAAAATGCGGATGCCATCACCTTTTGCAAAGTCATGCTCCGTTGTTGCGCCTGCTGAATCGCGCCAATTATTAAGCATATAAAGACAATCAGCATACTGATGTATGATTCTGAGATCGTCCATGATAAAGTCTGCCCAGCAATTACAGTCTCTGTGTTTATCTTCAAGGCTCCAAGGATTTATGACTACATAGCCCTTATCCTTCAGCTCTTGCTCAGCAACCCAGAACAAATGCCTGGATTCACGCTCGTCCATGTCTCTCATCTTACCTGAGATATAGACGATTTCCTTTGTTCCATCTATAACAGGCGCACATTCGTCAATCTTGTTGTTTGATAAGATCGCAAAGCAGAAAGCGCCTAAGACGATGCCACAAAATAACCCTATAATAAAAATTAAAACAGTTGAAAACATGATGTATTGTATTTTAATCTATTCAAAATTTCTTCTGCTGAAAATTTTAAATGAATCAATTTTAATGTCTTTTGATAATCAATAGAGTATTTCTTTGAAAACTGTTTTGCTGTTAATTTTTCATTATTATATTGTATAAAAATATTTGACCTTCTATTATTATTTTGTTCACACATAGATGCCCATCTGCAATTGTCTTTAGAATAGCCCTTGTTTGGATCAATTCTATCTATAGTCATGCCATTTTGAACATCACCCATATCTTTCTTAAATTTGTAAAAATCATGCCATTCCTTACATACTACAATACCCCTTCCACCATAATATTTATAGAATTTAAATTTTGGATTATAGCACCTATTCATCATTCCATGCCAAATTCTATATATTTTTGTTTTGGTTTGATGAAAATGATGGTTTTTACTTCTTATTGTTGTGAGAGATTTTTTGGCCATATCTTTATGATAACAGCCACAACTTTTTGTATGGCCATTTACTAAATCAGAAGAAACAACAGATACAATATTGCCACATTCACATTGACAAACCCATTTTACATACTTTTTCTTATTGTTTGTTGGGTTTTGATCCCTATGCAATACTGTTAATCTTCCAAATTTTTTATTCTCCAAATGAAACATGACCGTTGCCCTTTCTTTGAAAATCTGCAGGGTTCTCACCCCAATTCTGATTATCCCAATGCCTGACTTCAATATCCTGAAGATATTTCCAGCACGCTTTAAGGTATATCTCAGCTTTCTGCAGATGCTTGTTTCTTTTCTTTGATGCTGTATATTTCTCTTTAAACCAAGTAATAGCCGTAGTGCTGTCTGAGTAGATGAGACGGGGTTTGTGATTGGTCCTGATAATGTACTTAGCTGCTTCGACAATTGCCAGGAACTCACCTATATTGACCGTCTGATTGCCAAGATTCTCATAGAATATAACCTCACCAGTTTCCAAATCAACCCCCTGAATCTCTGTGCAGCGGTTCTTCATAGAGTGCGCTGCATCTACAACGATTCCACGAAAGTCCATAATCAGAGATTGTAAGCGGCCTGAACATTAACTGCTTCTTCAAAATCCTCAATGACCTGTGCCAAATCCTTGATATCGGGTCTCAACTCAAGAATATGTCTGAACGTCTGGAAATCGGTGCGGCATTTACGCTGCTTCTTATCATACGGATCATAGACAAGCGTTTTGTTGCCGAATTTAATCTCAATACTATACTGGCGGCCTCTCAACTTTGTCTCAACCCTTGCATCGAACTGGACTGGCTCTGCCTTAATCGCAACAAACCCATCCTTCTCTTTCATTGGGATAATAGTTGTACGGTAAAGGACGTTCTCAATCATTTGGCCCTTAATTTCTTGACTGACAAGGACAATCTTCATCTTGCACTTGTCAGTTGTTCGGCAGCCTTTCCAACTACCACTGCTCTTGGTGACGTAGCCAGCCAAAGAATCATTCATCTTGTTCTTGAAGAACTTAATGTTGACAATCATTTTCTTGACCATCGCTCTAATGTTTTTAATCAATTAATATTAATAATCCAATGCCTTATCTTCCCTGATTTTATCAGGATTAGGAACACAATACTTGCCGTTTTCACGATAAGTCACAACTCTCACCTTGTTTCCGACAAGCACGTTAATCTCACTGACCAATACTGGCAATTCCGATTCCTGTCTTGTAAAAACAGCCTTAGAATTGCAGCCATCACCGGGAACTCCAATGAGATAGTCTTTCCTGCCCATTTTGACAAGTATGACTTCATCGGGATCGCTTTCCCAGCAATACTCGCAGAATCTTTTAAAATCTTCCATAACAAAAATGCCTTGAATCAATTAAAAATCCAAAGTCTCTGCAACGCAGTTACTGCAAAGACCACCAGTACGCTCATAAAGGACTTTTGAAATTCTTGTGCCACACCTTTTACAGAACACCATATTTCGATTATGATTGCTCTTGAGGATATTCGTAAGCGTCCTACGGCTGATGTTATAGTTGTCGCATACGGCCTTGGAAACTTCAGGATAGGTATAGCCCTGGTTCTGGTCCACAAGATACTTTAATCCCTTGACAAGCTTGTTCCAATCATGCTTAATCAGTTCTTCCCTAATATACTCGACATTAAGGAGGAACTGATCATTGAGACGATGAAGCGTGGCCTCGTCTATGTCAAACAAAGACGATGCCTTTTGTATGTCAACGTCACGGAGAACGTGCTGTATCTTACTCGCCTGCTTCATTCTCATCAGATTCTGGCTTCTCAGCTTCATCAGCTGGAGCCTTGTTTTCATTCTCACTTTCAGGAGCAGGCTCTGGTTTCTCCTTTTCAATCACGTCAAACCTTACGACATAGTTCTTTTCGCAGTCCTGACGTACTTGCTGATAGGTATCCTCAAGCATGGCAAGCATAATGGCATTGCTTTCAGAAGTTGTCATTTTCTTCCAGTCAATTTCCATTTCCTTTGCCAATGCCCTTGCCATCTTAGCCCACTTTCCCGATTTCAACTCATTGATTAGATAGGGGCAATCATCACCACCACTAAACAACAGCTTGCATAGTTCAGTAAACTCCATCCAAGCCTTGAGCGCTTTCTTTGTTTCTGGTTTAGCCATTTTTCTTCATTTTTGTTTATGTTTAAGTTAATAAAAAACCACCATTTGCATGGCGGCAAATAATAGTACGAAATGCAATTGAGAGTTTTCGATAAAAAGTTAATTTATCGTTAAAGATTGTGGTTAAATGTTATGATGTAAAAATAAAAGCGGGCACTGAACATTGCCAGCACCCACTATCACAACATGAAACAAGTTATATCATCGTCTGAAGTTCAACCCTTCAGTGTCTTTTCTTATCACAATATCAACTTTCAGTTCTGAACATATCCTAAACATGGTGTCGATTGATATGCCCATTCTCAGAACGATCTTTTTCTTGTAGATATTTCTGAGAATGACAAAATCATTCCAAATGTCTTGCTCAGACCTGATATGGTAGTATTCGTCAAGGTATTCGTCAAAGATAAGCAGGTTCAGCCCTGCTTCCTTTATATAGTTGATTAGGTCAAGCACCGAATAAGATGCCCGGCCAGTTCTCATAGTCTCGATTTTATATTCTGAAACGAGTTTGCAAGACTTTAAATCGGTAAGCTGGCAAATGGATTGTGCCAGTCTCAGACGTTCTTCCTCAAACTTTTCTTTCATACTTTCGGTAACAAATCATGCAAAAACCAATACAGGCTACCCAATGCTTCAATTGAAAATTGAGTATTCATAATATCTATGTAACCGTCTTTGTCAAGCTGAAGATTGAGATCGCCATCATTTTTATATGGATAGTTTATGATTGGCTTTATCAAAACGCATTTTGATGGTGTTATGACTACTGATGAAACGCCACATACAACATAGACTACATTTGTCAAAACAACCATGTCGCGCCATTCTCCATCAACTTGCTTGCTTATAAGTTCACAGCCATTTATGTTAAAGACTTCATCAGAACTCATGGATTGGGCATGGCACTTACAAGGCATATACACTTCAGGGCAATAGTCTGAATCAAATTCATAGCTTGTAAAGCCATTCAGTTCCAGGAGCCTTATAATTTCATTCACATAAGCATCTTTCAGCTCGCTCACTTTATTCAATAATTCTGATTGCTTTGCCATAACCTAAATTCGTTCCATGTGATTGCAAACCCATTCAACATCTGATGGGTTAAAGTTTCTTTTCCACATATAATTTCTGACAAAATCTTTAAGAGACTGACAAGCACTACTATCAGATAACTGGTGTTTGTCTATTTTCTTCTGCAGACTTTCCCTTCTCTGATAAAATAGCTTGCGAAATTCTGAATATTGCTTCTGGTCAAATACGTCCTCTATTTTCTTGTTATACTGATGTTCAAGTTCTTGCATTTTTTGATTGTATTGCGATTCAATTTCTGCAAGATCATGTTTAGCCTGATACGATAACTTCTCATCATACTTCTCTTTGTTGTATCTTTCTATCCAGCTTCCAACCATTATTATAGCAAGAACCACAAGATAAAAATACCAAGCCTGCATAATAGTGAATGGTGCTTCCCAAAAAGAGCCAGAAGATGGAAAATCACCAGTGAACATAAAAACTATTACGCCATATATGTAATATAGAATTATGCACAAATAGCATATAACCGGACTAAAAATAAAACCAAGAACAGCCCCGATTACATAAAGCATAAGGTCGTTTTTATAATTAACCATAGTCATTTTCAGTTATTATTCTGCAAAGATAAGTAAAAAATGGCTGTCAAACCCAATTTTTACAGAGTTTAACAGCCAAATTCTAACGATTGATAGCGTTCTCGATATGTCCGATAACACCATTCATGTCTTTCTTATACGTCTTGTCGGTATCGTAATGTGGGTTATGCTCAATTTCATCGGCTATTGTGATAAGATCGGCATTGGCATCACTAAGGTCTGAAACATTATCAACCATATTGTCATACCTCTCCGACATTTGCATATTCTCAGGCATTGAATCCATAGCTTCTTCTTCCTCATCACAAACGTCCTGGACTTCATCAGCATATTTTTTTAGGGATTCAGGCACCATATCCCAAATCTCAGGACTGAGCAAATCCCTTAACCCTTTTACGATTTTTCTCAGAATACTACGTCTATGCCTGTTCATTGAGTTTGGCTTTGTAGTAATTTCTGACTGCAGTGGAACCATAAAACTTCAGGTTGTCGCCACTGCAGCTACAAACCCTTTCACCATACATTTGACAATTTACCATAAGCATTTTGTTTTTAGATTGCAAGCAGCTTTACAATATGTTTAGCTGTATTCAAATAGATTTTCCGTCCTTCTACATAGCAATAGACATCGACGATTGTATTAAGAGGGTATCTGGAAGCCGTTGTCAGAGCCATGCCCTCAGCTTCCTTGTCATTCAAACATTCAATTTCCTTTGTTTCTTCAGGATTGTTGGGCGACCTGATCACCAGTTCGTACTTTTGGCTT
>Ga0247609_10000878_pt1 | contig 38365 bp, 35 predicted proteins | sample 172DNAGHGlowgp2_FD_193487 | JGI IMG/M metagenome (GOLD analysis project Ga0247609, IMG submission 193487) | Sheep rumen microbial communities from Palmerston North, Manawatu-Wanganui, New Zealand - 1728 DNA GHGlow gp2 | ecosystem: Host-associated > Mammals > Digestive system > Stomach > Rumen ... | reverse complement strand
AGAACTTTTTTCTTCACCATAATCTATTTTTGGTTCATTAGTTGTTATTTGGCTATCTAATAATCTATTACATTTAGGACATATTACTGTCTCTTTTAATACTTTATTGTTACAATGTGGACATCTGCGATATTTAGACATCTTTTCTCACCAACAATTCCTAATATCTTTTATTTCGATATTATTTTTAGGAGTTTTATTTACTTTTTTATCGAGAATACTTACTAATAAAAGTAGTATTATGACGATAACAAGAAGAGAAATAATTATTATATGTAAATTGCTCTTAGCAACTTCAACATTTTTAGATTCGTTTATTAGATTATCTATTTTTTCTAGTTTTTTCTTATCTTCTTCAGAATATTTATTATCTGATTGTTTTAGTAAATCTCTTATTCCTTTGTTATCCATATTATATCTCCATTAAAACCATAGATTAGTTAATTTACCATCTTTTTTGTATAGTTCATCCATTAATACCACGTTTTGAAAGAAGTTTACCACTCTAGCTTTAGAGTAAATTCTCATTACTACTCCACCATAATGATTTAATGATTCTGCTACATAAAAGTGATTTTCATCTATTCCTATTAATATAGCAATGTGACCACTTGTACTAAATAAATCTCCTACTTTAATAAGTCCGGAATTTATTAGGCTTTGACTCATATAGCGAAAATCTCCTAAATCAGTTAAGTCATTACTACCACCAATAGGTCCTGCGCCTTTGTCTCCAACATCAAAGCCACCATTTAGCAATACCCATGATACAAAACCAGAACAATCTAAGCCATTAGGGTAATATAGATTTCTTACAAAATCTGGTGGATCATCCTGCCAATTAATCATTTTACAGCCCCACATTTGAGGTCCTTGCATAGTTGCTACTATATTTTTATATTTAGATTCATCTAAGTATAATCCTTTATGATAATACCTGCCTTCTCCATCTACATAATGTCTACCTGTTTTATATAGGCGCCCGTTTTCCCAATAATATGCTATTCTGCGAGGGAAATCCAAAGTAAGAAAACGAGCTGCTTCAACTACTGAAGCTCTAGTACCATATTCTACTTCATTCATTTTATAATTTAATATCTCATCTAATAGAGTTGCTTTTTCCCCATTATATTCTTTACAGGCTAAGTATGGTTTATTTAAAAGAAATTCTTTTGGTCTTTCCATAATAACATCAGTTATAATTACTTTTGTTTGCTTTAAAAACTGATTATTACCATAAATACTTATATTAAAGGTTCCTTCTATATTACTTTTTATTATATTATTTTCTATCATGAGATCAGGATTATCACTTTTAATTTCTATTATAGGATTATTAACTTTAATGATATTATTAGTTAAGTCTAGCTCTTTATTTAAAGGTAAATAATATACATCTTTTAAATTAACAGCAGCTACATAGTTATCAATGCTAAATTCTTTTGATATATTATTCTTTTTATCTTTAAAATATAGTTTATATGGTGATAACTCATTTTGTAAATAACATGTATCATCTTCTATTTTTTGAAAATCAATAGAATCATTTTGGTTACGTAATCCACATGCTACTGCATTAGAAGTAGGTTTAATAGCAATATTAACTTGACCCTTTTCAGGATCATAATCAATTATTCTATACTCTTTTATTTCAAATCCTGTTACAGTTTTATAATTAGTATTTTTATTATCTTTAGCTGTGGTTACCCAAACAAAAGAAACAATCATAAACATTATAAAAAGTACTATCATTCTTATATATTTCATATTATCATCTCTACTATTAAATAATAACATATTATAGTATAAAAAGAAATAAGAGACTATTTAATCTCTTATTTCTCTTCTGACGATGCATCACATATTTTAATAGGACCATACTCGTTGCATTCTATCTCTGTTATAGAAATATCTTTTAGTTCTAATGGTGGATTTAGAATGTATTTTATTGGTTTGTTATAATCTTCCGTTTTTATTTTATAGCTAGAAAAATCTAAAGTACTTCTAAATACACTGAATTTTACAGCACCAGGGTATGTAAGGAACGTATAATAGCAAAAATATAATAATAATATGGTTAGTATTATGCTTAATAAAGCTCTTAAAGCCTTTAATAAAACTATTCCTATTATTAATATAATTAGTATAATTAAAAAAGATTTTATAGTCATTATCATCACTCTCGTATTAATTATAGCATATTTTATTTGACTTTAGCTAAAACTTATGGTAAATTCTTTAAGTAAGCGAAAAAATTATTTAATGAGGAGGTAAAAACTATGGCTATAAAAATTACTACAAAAAAACCTTTAGTTGGAAATAGAAGAAGTCATGCTCTAAACGCAACAAAACACTCACAAAAACCTAATAATCAAACTATTACTATTAATGGTGAGAAATATTTTACATCTGCTAGAGATGCTAGATCTTTTAGAAAAGAACCTAGAGTTAGAAAATGTGACAAAAAAGTTAAAGAAGCTGCTTAATTGTTGCTTTTTTTTTGCAAAAAAAAATTAATTATTTAATAGTAATTAATCCTTTTTCCACTTCTTCTAGTGCTCTTCCAAGTTCTTTTTTATTTACATATTCTTCTTGTTTCATTTGAAAATGTTTATTTTCTAACATTTGTTTACTTCTTCTAGATGCTACATGAACTAGTTTATATTTTGAATCTACTATGTTCAATAATTTATCAATAGATGGAAATATCACATTTATCACGCCCTTACAATAATATAATAACTTGTTTTGTTTGTTTTATATAGTATTTTGTTCATTTTTTGACAATATTTTACAAAAAGTTACTCTTCATCAATTATACTTGCTTTATAGCCATCGCCCTCTTCGTATGTTATTTTAATTTTTAGACTATTTAGCGTTGACTTTTGGTTTCTTGGATCAATTATATCTCCTTTATCATTATCTGGAGATAAATAGCCGGCATCAACTAATTCTTTTACAGTAATAACTTTAGAATTTTCTGTTTTTAATTCTTCTAATGTACTACCATACCTTCTAGCATTGGATTCTATATCACTTATTTTTGACTTATAGTACTCTTCAGTATTATCTTTAAATGCATAAGATGTTGCTCCAATTGTAATTGCTGTTATTAATCCAAAAATTGCAATCACAACTATCAGTTCTATAACTGTGTAGCCTTTTTTATTCATACTATCACCTTAATTATTATAACATGCATGTTTTATTTTTAATATAAAAAGTTGTGATAATCACAACTTAATATTCAAGATCACACTCTTTTAAAGTGTATTTATATATATCTTTACCATTTTTTATGTAGAAAACACATTTTTGATTTTTTACTATTTCATGGTAATTAATTGGTAACTCCAATGTTTCTTGAGCATCTAATAATTCATTAAAATCATAACAATCTATTATGTTTGTATCACCGAATCTTGGCAATTTTTTAGTATTAACTATTATTCTATCATAAGTTTTCAAATAACCATCTCTAAGAGAACAATATTTACTCTTTTTAGGTTTTAGCAATAATATTAAAGTAATAAATCTAATTGTTAACATTGTCGCAATTATTAAACAAGCTAAACCAAAATAAGAATAAACAGTATTAATACTTGTTTCCATTGTTATTTCTTTAAATGAAGAATTAGCATTTAACGCTTTATCATTAATACTAATGGTAAAATTATCTTTAAGTAATGGTATAGTCATTTCTAAGGCTGTTTTGTGATGTAAATTTGTATCATTAAATTTATCATATGTTCCATTATAATTAATATTCATAGAAATAACGAAAACGCTATTTGCATTAGGAGCATAGTTTTGAGTATATTCTTTCGCTATGTTGTTATATCTCTGATAATCAATTTCTAAGCTTTTATTAATATTTAACTTTTTACCATATATTGTATCTTCTGCTTTTTCTAATAAATCATATTTTTCATCTAAGAGGATTTTATCATCTTCACCATAAACTTTTAATCTTCCAGTTATATCATAGTCATATGCTAAAACCGCTTCATCACTAAAGAAAGAATTATAACGAAAATCGGCATTTATTTTATCTATTAAGGAAGATACATATTGTCTATTACTATCGCCTTCAAGTCTATTACTAGAATAATAATTGTTCTCTAATAAAGAAATATTATAATTAATATTTCCATTTTCACTATAATCTAATTCTACAGTATTGTAGTTAGCAAAACTTTTATTTATTAAAAAATATGATAACCAGCAAAGCAAAACGATTCCAATAAATAATAAGATTAAGCGACTTTGATAAGATAAATAAAAATAAGGACTTCTATCTATATTATTGTTAACATATTTAACTTTTCGCATCTTTGAATAATCAATTTTTTTATTACCCTTTTTATTCATTTTTATTACTCCTTAACTTCTTCAAATTCTATTATTAGTGAAAGATTTTCTAAATTTAAATTTAATGGGTTACCAAATTCATCTTTATAAGCTTCTTTATAACTTAGAGTAAAAGTGTTATCTAATATTTTTGATTCACCTTTTATTACATCACCTATATTTAAGTTAGAAATGTTATAAACTAAGTTATCATTATATTTTTCTATTCCTTTTAAGGTAATATTTTTTATTTTAGTTGGGATTAGACTCTCATTATATAAATCAAATTTAAAAGTAACACTATTATTTGGTGTTAAACTAGTAATTGCAAAGTTAATAGAATTACCAATAATACTTGGTTCTTCTTTAAAAATAGTTGTATTTAAACTAGTATTAACACTATTTATATTATCTAATCTTATATCATAAACATTTTCGATTGCAATAGCTTTACCAGATACTTCTATTGTAGTATTATAAGAAGAATATCCAATTCCTACACTTAATAACGCTATTATAAATGCCAAGACTGTGATTACTTTTATACGATTCTTGGTGTCTTTCATTTTATCACTACTCTCTTATAATTAAGTATATCATATATTCCTTAAAATAGTATAAAAAAAGAACCAAATAGGTTCTAAAAAGGAAGTTTCATATTTCCGTTGCTCATCATTTTCATCATTTTTTTCATTTCTTCAAATTGTTTTAATAAACGATTTATTTCAGAAACATCTCGGCCGCATCCTTTACTTATTCGTTGTTTTCTAGAAGCTTTTAAACACTCTGGATGCTTTCTTTCATATGACGTCATAGATAATACTATTGCTTCTATATGGGCCATATCTTTGGGATCTACTTGAATATTATTTAATCCCATCTTACGGGCTTGAGGAAGCATTTTTAAGATATTCTCTAAAGGGCCTAATTTCTTTATTTGTTTTAAATTGGTTAAGAAATCTTCTAAGTCATAATTTCCACTCATCATTTTCTTAGCTTGTTTTTCTGCGTCATCTTCAGAAATTATATTTTCAACTTTTTCAGCGATGGATAGAACATCTCCCATATCCAAAATACGTTCTGCCATACGTTCTGGATAAAAAGGTGATAATCCATCTAGTTTTTCAGAATCACCAACAAATTTTATAGGAACGTTAGTTAGATGTCTTACAGACAGTGCTACTCCACCTTTGGTATTACCATCTAATTTAGTTAAAATACATCCTGTTAGATTTAGAGATTCGTTGAAACCCGTAATTACATTAATGGCATCTTGACCCATCATAGCATCTATTACTAGTATCGTTTCATTTGGATGGCATAATTCTTGGGCTCCTTTTAATTCGTTCATAAGTTCTTCGTCTATATGTAGACGACCAGCTGTATCAATAATTATAAAGTCATTTTTGTTTTCTTTAGCATATTCTAAAGCATTTTTTATTATTTCATTTACCGGCTTTTTTCCTTCTGAATAAACAGGAATATTAAGTTGTTTTCCGATAGTTTGTAATTGTTCTATAGCGGCTGGACGATAAATGTCACAAGCTACTAATAAAGGTGATTTAGAATGTTTTTTTCTTAAATAGTTTGCTAATTTACCTGCTGTAGTTGTTTTACCACTACCTTGAAGTCCAACTAACATCAATATACTTGGTTTTCCATCAACGTATAGAGGAGCTTCTTCAACACCTAATAATTCGACTAATTCATCTTTAACTATTTTAATAAATAGTTCATCTGGTTTTAAAGATTTCCCTACTTCCATGCCTAGGGCTTTTTCTTTTACTTTAGCAATAAATTCTTTAACTACTTGATAATTTACATCTGCTTCTAGCAAAGCCATTCTTATTTCACGCATTGCTTCGTTGATATTATCTTCTGTAATACGTCCCATACCTCGAATGTTCTTAATAGCGTTCGATAATCTATCTCCCATATATTCAAACATGTAATCACTCCTTAAACATGAATTAGTATATCATAAAAGTATTTGTTTTTTAATAATTATTTATGTCTTATAAAACATCTTTTACTATACCTAATATTTCTTCTTGAATATCAAAAATATCTCTTAATTTATTATGTTTGTCTACACAATCTACCTTCTTATAGTTATGTAGTTTAGCTAGTTCTAAGTAAGCATGTTCGGCATTGCGAATATGTATAGGACTTTTTTCGTTACCATCTACAGGACCTCTTCCTTTTAGAAGTTCTGTAACTTTTTTATAAGGTACATACAAAAAGATAGTTAAATCTGGTTTAGGCAATTCTAAAAAACCATATTCTAAGTTTTCTAGGAATTTATACATTTCTAATCTCTCTTCTTGGTCGAATATTTTACCGGCTTGGTGCCCCATATTACTTTCTACATACCGATCTAAAACAACATCTATACCTTGATTTAAGTAATCTAGAATTCTTTGTCTATTATATCTTCTATCAGCAGCATAGTATAAGGCCGCTACTTTTGGATCAACTGCTGCTGCACCTTCTTTAAAGAAAGATTCTCCCATTCCTGCTCTTCCTAAATATGGTCCTCCAACTATTTTACCAGTTGGTGAATCGTAGTCTGGAAAACTCAATCTTTCAATTTTTCTTCCTTGTTTTCTTAAATTTTGAACTAACAACGATGTTTGAGTATCTTTACCCGAACAATCTGTTCCTTCAATAACTATTATTTTACCTCTCATATTACCCTACCTCTAGCTCATAATAGCATACTTTTGTTTTTATTTAAAGATATTCTAAACAAAAAAATACTAATTATTTAGTATTTTCTTAAGCTTATTTTTTAATTTTTCTATTTCTTCTTCTTGAAGTAATATTAATAATTGTTTTTTAGTATTATAAATCTTTAATATTTTTTCATAATTATCTAATTTTTCTAATATAGTTTTAACCATTTTACCAACAGCACTTTTAGATATATTATTATTATCAGCTATTTCACTTAATGATAGGTCTTCTTGATAATATAGAGAAAATGTTTCTTTTTCTTTGTCTGTTAATAGTTCTGAATATATATCAAATAAATTATTATAGTATATATATTTTTCTTCCATTACATCATATCCTTAAATAAACCATAGATATAATTTTCAATATCGAATGGTTTTAAATCTTCCATTTTTTCACCTAAACCAATAAATTTTACTGGTATATTAACTTCTTCTTTAATAGCTAGAACTATTCCACCTTTAGCTGTACCATCTAGTTTAGTTAATACTATACCTGTTATATTGGTTATTTCTTTGAAACTAATAGCTTGACTAATACCATTTTGACCAGTAGTTGCATCTATTACTAATAAAGTTTCGTGAGGAGCATTTGGTATATGCTTTTCTATTACTTTGTTTATTTTTTCAAGTTCTTTCATTAAATTTACTTTATTTTGTAAACGACCAGCTGTATCAATTAAAACTAAATCTACATTTTCTTCTTTAGCTTTTAAAAGTCCATCGTATACTACGCCAGCTGGATCGGTATTCTCTTTCCCATAAAAACTTGCACCTGTACGTTCTGCCCATTCTTTTAGTTGATCAACAGCACCAGCTCTAAAGGTATCTCCAGCAATCATCATAACCGATTTACCTTCTTCGATATATTTATGAGCTATTTTAGCAATTGTAGTTGTTTTTCCTACACCATTTACACCGACAAATAATAATACTGTTGGTCCTTCTTCAGCCATATGTATTTTATCTGTTAATGACTCTCCTTCAACATAGATTATAAACAATTCGTCGACAATAACCTCGTTTAAGTATTTAGTATCTGTTATCTTTTCTTCTTTAACTCTTTTACGAAGTTTATCAATGAATTTCATTACAGTATTAACGCCAACATCAGCATTTATTAAGATTTCTTCTAACTCATCAAAATATTCATCATCTACCTTAGTATATTTAATTCCTAATAAACTTAGTTTTGAGACAAATTCTTTACGAGTTTTTTCTAAGCCCTTATCATATTTTTCTATTTCTTTAGCTTCTTCTAATTTCTTTTTTTGTTCTTGTTCTTTGATAAAATTAGCCCATTCCTCGTCATCTTCTTCATCTTCTGTATCATCTTCAGTATATTCTTCATCAGAAACATCTTCATTAACTTCATCTTTTTCAGAACTAGAATCTTCTTCTATTTCTTCTTCGCTTTCTACATCATCTTTGTCAACATTTTCAGGTTCTTCAATATCATTATCACTAACAATCTCGTTTAAATCTTCTATTGGCTCTTCTATATCTTCTATATTTTCTACTTCATATTCATCTTTTACTTCTTCTACTACTTCTTTTTTTCTAGAAATAATACTTTTTAATTTATCAAATAATCCCATTGTATCTCTTCTTTCTCCAGTATATATTATCATAATTTTTATTTATAAAAAAGCAATATTTTTATTGTTTTAAACATTCAAACAAAATTAGAAAAGAAAGCATAAAAGCTTCCTTTTCTAAATAAAACTATTATCTATTTTTAACAAGTACCATCAATAATTTCTGCATCTTTATCTTTCCATATAGATGCCTTTCCTGTTTTACCATTACCTGATAAATTCGCAGTTTTTGACAAACATAATTTTCCACTATTTAATCCTATAGTAACACCAGCAGAAGTTATCGACACATTACCTATTATCTTAATTTTTTCACCAGCACCAATGTTGGTATACATTCCTTGTCCGTATTTAGAGCTAATAACTGTTCCAGAGTCTATAACCAAACTTGTAGCACCTTGGTGAACCGTAATTCCTGAACCAGCAGATCTGCTCGAATTACCTTGATAATTACCATAAATCTTTACATTTTTTACATATGCTGAACCTTCATCAACTATAAGAGTCGATTCACTAGTTGTTGAACTTGTTAATGTCCCACCAGTCATATTAAAATATCCCCCGTTTATGACAGCTACCGCATGGCCTTCCGCATGTTTGCATTCATAAGTACCATCTTTTATTATCAAATTACCACCATCTGCTGTTAAGGCTGTATTTGTACTAATAATTTTACCTTTTCCTTTAATAGTCAATCTACCGCCCGAACTACTATGGATTTGACCGGATGTATTTATTGTCTTACCATTTAGATTAATTGTTAAAGTCTTATCTGTCACACCTGATATGTCAGAATAAGTTTCTGTTAAAGTTAGAGTTGCATTATTATTTGCTTTTGTGAAAGCATCTTGTATGGTATCTGCTCCACCTTCTGGATTAGATATTTGCCAAATGTTTTTTTGCCAAATAGCATATAAGGTTACTGTTCCATTATTTTCAGCAGTTAAATTCTTAACTTTTGCTCCATTTCCATATTCCGAATTACTTGCACTCCTTGTTCTACTCCAGCCCACAAATGTGTATCCTAGTCTTCTAAACGTATTTGATGCATCTGATACAATAGTACAATCTCGGTCATAAGTACAAGATGTATCATCAATAGGACCTCCACTCGTTTTACCATTTCCATCATACTTAATAGTATACTTAATTGCTGCACAAGTTGGATTATATTTTCCATTATTCGCAATTACATATCCTGTTCTTGAACACTTTGTTGTATAAACACAAGTATTTGAAGAATTTAAACTAACACTACAAGTTGCTCCATTACTAGCACTACAGCTTCTACACCAATGAGCTGTATATGATTTGTCCCCTGTACTTCCTTTTGTTATTTTTGGTTTCTTTTTTAGTGTCGTTCCATTTTTTTCTGTCCAGCCCATAAAAGTAAAAGATGTTCTTGATGGATCTTGAATAGTAATATCATCGCTTTCTACTGTATATGAAGATGGATTACTGCTATTGTTATTTCCACCATTTAAATTATAGCTAATTGCATAAACAGCAGCAGTACATACTGGATTATATTTCCCATTATTACTTATTGTATATCCTTTATCACAACTTGTTGTATAATTACATACACCTGTACTAACATCTAATGAACATTTTCCATGGGATACTGACGATACACAGTCTTGACACCAATGAGCTGTATATGATTTGTCCCCTGTACTTCCTTTTGTTATTTTTGGTTTCTTTTTTGGTGTCGTTTCATTTTTTTCTGTCCAACCAGCAAAAGTAAACGATGTTCTTGATGGATCTTGAATAGTAATATCATTGCTTTCTACTGTATATGAAGATGGATTACTGCTATGGTTAATTCCACTGTTTAATTCATAGCTAATTGTATAAACAGCAGCAGTACATACTGGATTATATTTCCCATTATTACTTATTGTATATCCTTTATCACAGCTTGTTGTATATTTACATACACCTGCAGTATCAACATCTAATGAACATTTTCCATGGGATACTGATGCACAGTTCTGACACCAATTAGCATATAAATAAAAATTACCATTACATACATTAGTTAAATTCTTAACTGTTTCTCCGTTCGAGTAATTAACTCCTGTTTTATCTGTTTTTGTATTCCAACCATTAAAGGAATAGCCCGATAATGCATATGCATTATTCCTTAATTTACAATCTTTATCATATGTACATTCTTTATCACTCATAGTTCCTGTTGCTGATGCATTATTTTTATTAAATATAATTTTATATTTACAAGCGCTACAAACACCATACATAGTTGTATTTGCGGTTGGTGTATAGCTTGAACCGCCTGTATTAGCTATTGTTGTTCCTGTTGCTGATGTTGTCCATCCACAATCATATCCGGTTTTAGCTATTGTTGGTAATGTTACTGGTACACTTGTCCAATTAGCATATAACTTATTAGTGCTTTTATCTCTTTGCCATATACCTCCAACACCAGTATAATCTGGTACATTTTCTAATAATGCTGGAGAGCTACTATTATTTATTACTTGGCTTCCACCAGTTGCACTAGTATTCCAACCATTAAATATATATGTCGATTTCAAACTTCCAGTACTACTTACTGTTGCATTATTAGAATTTCTACTACTATCTAACTCAAAACCCCTTACTGTATATTCTCTTTTAGGAAGTGTTATTGTTGCTGGATTTAAGACATTTGAATCATATGTTGTTTTTATACTTGCTGTTGGTGTATTTGTTGCTCCATTTTTATCAAGTGTTACATTATATACTTTAGGTTCCCAATTATCAGTTATATAATGGTCTAATTTCATATTAACTTTTGATGTATTTGTAATTTTTGTTTTTGTATCTTTATATGTCCATCCTAAAAAGTTATATCCTGTTTTTTCAGGTATACAAAGTGGAGCTGACATATTATTAGCATTTTTTCCATATTGTTGTTCAAATACTACTGTTTTCTTCTCATCACAACCTGTTGCGTCGGCAGTTTTATTGTATGTTACCAATACTATTGGTGAAAAAGCATATGGTCCTGTTACTACCGTTGATGTCTTATTATTTTTATTATCCATTATTGTTCCACTTTTTATCCATAAATATAATGTTTTATCAACATCATTATTCATTGAAATTGTTCCACTTAACTCATCATCACTAGTTCTTGTAAGTATTACACTTTTCGTATATGAACTAGGTCCTTTTTTATCAGAAGTTGTAAAATTATAATTTAGAGTTAATGGATTTTTTAATGTAGTACTATCTGAATGAATAGTTATTTTTATACTTTTTGATGTTGAATAAGCTAGATTACTAAATGGAGTTATTGTAATAACTGGACCTGATGAACTAGATCTCTTACTATTACAAATACCTCTTTCTTGTACAGTATCCATAATACCAGCAGTATTTTTAGCATCTGCTCTTCGATATAAAACAATTATTGATGCCTTATTACACATATGATCATCATCTTTAATATATCCTTGTTCAACTAATTCTCCAACAGTTATTGTCTTAAAACAAGTTTTATTACCTACTTTAATATAATTATTTAAAAACGCTTTTTCTTCATCACGAGTATTAGCATAGTTGGAATAAATCTTCATATTTTGATATAAAAGATCTTCATTACTAGAAGCAATCCCTTCACTTTCTCTTAGAGCTTTATTCATTGCATTTACTTTTTTTTCAGTAATAGTCACAAAAGAACCATCTGAATTAACACATGGTTGTAAATAATTATTAATCTTATTTGAAGCATAAGATTTAGCAGCTTCAGCAATATTTTCTTCAGCTTGATAGGCAAGTTTTTGTTTTTGCTTATTAATTGAACTTGTTATACCAAGACCTGCAGCAGTTGCTAAAACCGCAAGTATTGCAATCGTAGCCAATATCTCTACCAAAGTAAAACCATTTTTATTATTCATCTTCGTCACCACCTATTATCTTTTATAATTGTAACATAATTTTTAAAAAAAAGAAGAAACAATTAACTTATAACAAAAAATACTATTTTACTAAAGAGGTATCTTTCAATAGATAAACATCTTCACTAGATTTTCTAATTTCATCAATTATAGCCGGATCATCATCAATAACTATAATAATACTTTCATCTCTTTTAATACTCTTAACAAATTTCTTTTTAAGTGTTTTACTTGGCATAAAATTATGTTCTTCTCGAGAAATAATAAATCTATTTTCCACTTTAATAAAATCCACATATTTATCAAGCCATCTATTTTTTTCATCTCTTCCAATAGTCATTCTAGTTATAGAGAGTATAAACATTTCAACATTTTTATCTTTAGAAACCTTTCTTAAAGCCTCTATATTAGTTAGTAAAGGCCTTTTTTTATCATATTCACATGCTTTACCAACATCATAATCTGCTATTACACCATCCATATCCACATATATTTTTATTTTCTTATTTTTAAATTGTTTAACATAATCTATAATATACATAACTAACCTTCTTTCACTATCATTATAACAAAATAACCTATTTTCTTAATAGGTTATTCTTATTATAGCTTAATGCGTATTCTAAAACAGTATCTATACCATCTATATAATCGTCTTTAGTAGTACTAACATACACATCCGGTTTAAAAATATCAGGTATTCTCATTTCATTAGTAACATATTTCTCGAAATTTTCCTTATCTCTAATTTCAATTTTATCAGGCCAAAAATAAGCACTAGAAGAAGTAAAACTATGACCATTTATTAAAATGCTATTACTTTCCCCAAAACAATTAAATGGTGTTCCTATTTCTTCACCAATAGTAATTGCACCCAGTTTTAATAAATCACTCAAAGCAAATCTTCCCGAAGAGAAGACTCGATAATCTGTAAGAACTATTAATTCTTTATCAGTGTTTTCTTTTAAAAAATCCATTAAATAATCATTCAATTTAGAATTACCACCCATATTTCCTCTTAAATCAACTATTATTCTCTTAATATCAAATAAATCTTCTTTCCGAAGTTTTCCTATTGAATTTTTTATTGCTTCCTCATATTGACTTTGTACCGAAGAATGCTTATACACAAGTGTATCATTAATAAATTCATATTCTCCAGGATTACCAAAAAGGTATTTTCTTGTATCAAACATTTCATTCCCATAATCTTTTCTTCTTTCAAAAGACTTTTCTAGTATTTCACCATTCAAACATCTTATTTTAAATACCAGTTTTTTACATTCTCTTAAAGAGGGCAAACCTAGTAACATATTTCTATTAAATAATGAATTTTCTATCTCACTCCTTCTTCTACCTTCAGTACCATAAATTAATATTTCATCTAATTCTTTAATTATCTCATTTATATCAACATCATTAATCGATAGTAATATACTACCTTTCAATTCTTCTGGATAATTTATAAGTATTTCTCCATCAATCATTCTATAATTCATAGGTAACAAAGAAGCAGGTAAATATTGCGTATGAGCATCTTCTAATCCACTCAATCTTTTTATTAAATAATTCATAAAATAACAAAAAGTAGGTAAATTATTAACATCCATTTTTCCAACTAAGTAATCGTATATTTTATTTAATTCCTCTTCACTTATTTGATGCCATGGACAAGGATGTACATCTTTATAATGCTTAATAAATGCATCATAACTTTTTTTGTATTTAATATCTATCATCTTATTTCACCATATTTACAAATTCTTTTTCTGTAATAATTGGAACACCAAGTTCCTTAGCTTTCTTATTCTTACCAGAAGTAGAAGTTATATCATTATTAATTAAATAACTAGTTTTAGCTGATACCGAAGATGATGCTTTACCACCTAATGATTCAATAAATTCTACTAACTTATCTCTATTCTCATAATGTTCTAAAGAACCAGTTATAACAAAAGTTTTACCCTTTAATACTAAGTTACTACTATCTCTTTGTACATCAGTAAATGTTACTTCTTTTAACAAATCATTTAATTCTTTTTTAAACTGTTCATTATTAAAAGTATTTAACCATTCCTTAGCAATTACATCTCCAATGCCATCTATTGAAGCTAGTTCTTCTTCTGATAAATTAATTAATTTATCTATCTTATTATCAAATTCGCTACATATTAGTTTTGCTCTAGAAAATCCTATATCTGGTATACCTAAAGCATAGATAAAATTAGCCATCTTTACTTTTCTAGATCCTTCTATAGAAGAAATCATATTTTCATATGACTTCTCCCCAAAGCCTTCAAAATTAACTATTCTTTCTTTATAATCATTTAAATGATATAAATCACTATATTCTTTTACAATATCTTCTTCTATTAACTTAGAAAGAATAGCATCACTAATGCCTTCTATATCCATAGCATTTCTACTAGTAAATAAACTCAATCTTTTAATTAATTTTGCTCTACAAAAATCATTTAAACAATATAAATAATGTGTTTCATTATTAGTTACTATCTTTGTTTCTTCTCCACATACAGGACATTTTTCTGGTATTACTAAAGTATTACTTCTTGTAATATTCTCTGCAATCTGTGGAATAATCATATTAGCTTTATAAACTAATACTTTATCCCCTATACCTATTTCTAATCCTCTAAGTATTGAAACATTATGTAAAGATGCTCTAGATACTGTAGTCCCCTCAATTTCTACTGGTTCAAATATTGCTACAGGATTTATTAAACCTGTTCTAGAAGCCATCCAATCTACTTTAGTTAAAGTAGTTTCAACTGTTTCATCTTGCCACTTAAAAGCAATAGAATGCCTTGGTGCTTTAGCTGTACTACCCAACGAATTAGAATATTCTATATCATTAAACGATAATACCAAGCCATCACTAGGTATATCGTAATTAGCAACTCTAGATTTAAATTCTAAAACTTTAACAGGAATACTAGTACTATTCACTTTAAAATATTCAACAGTCTCAAAGCCTAAACTTTTTAACCATTCCATTCTTTCACTCTTGTATTTAAATTCCTTATCAGATTCAATTAATGTAAATATAATACAATTTACATTTCTTTTGGCAGTTACTTTACTATCTAATTGTCTTACTGATCCACTACACAAATTACGAGGATTCTTATATTGTGAAGAGTCATCAATTTCTTCATTCATCTTATTAAAATCAGAATATTTAATTACTGCTTCTCCCCTAATTACTAGATGACCTTTATAAGGAATCGTAAGAGGTACATTTTTAAATTGTTTAACATTTTCTGTTACCACTTCACCAATTATTCCATTACCTCTAGTAACACCGCTAACTAATACCCCATTATCATAAGTTAAAACCATTGTTAATCCATCTAGCTTCCAAGAAAGTAACCCTTCTTTATCACCAATAAAATCAACTAAATCATCAACACTTTTTGTTTTACCTAATGATAACATTGGCGCTGGATGTTCTACAGTTTGTAAAGAGCTTTGTATTTCCGGCTCTACTCTAATAGTTGGACTATTAGAAAGTACTGTATTAGTTTCTTTTTCTAATTCTACTAACTCATCATATAATTTATCATATTCAAAATCAGTCATTATAGGTTCACTATTTTGATAATAAGCTATACTAGCTTTAGTTAATAAATCTATTAATTCTTTCATTCTTTTCATTTTTTCATTCATACTTATCCACCCTATAATTATTATACCTTTAAATAGAAAAAAGAACTAGTAAATCTAGTTCTTAAAGATCTAAAAATGCTAATAAGACCAAACCCGATATAGCTATTATTAAACCAATATATTTCTGTTCTGATAATTTTTCCTTTAAAAATATATGAGATAGTATCATTGATAATATACAATAAGAACCTACTATTGTAGCTCCAACCGTTGAATTATAACTCATAGCAAATACATAAAAGAATTGTCCAGCTGTTTCTAGTATTGCCGCTATCATCTTGTTTTTTTCTTTAAATAGATTAACTCTTTGTTTCTTAATTTTTAAATATATATAAGTAATTATCGCATATATTAAGAATGTATATTCATAACATAATAAAGCGCTATCTTCACTTATTAAACTTAATTTATCCAAATATACAGCATCTAAAAAAGTTCCCATTCCATCTAATAAACAATATATAATTGGAAATAATATTATTAAAAAATTAATCTTTCTAAGTTTTACTACTCTTCCTTCTTTTCTTTCTATTATTGAAAGAATAATTATACCTACAAGCACTAATATTATCGCTAAATAAGCCAATGGTGGTAATTTATCTCTAAAAAATATTATTAAGAGCAACGAAGTAATTGCTCCAGAAGTATTTTCTATAGGACTAACTAAGGATAATTCCATATGTCTTAATCCTCTATACCCTATTACCATACTAAATATATAACACAAAGATACAGGTAAATACTTAATCATTTCCATTATATTAATAGATAAATGATTAATTATTAAATAAATAGTAGCATGTATCCCCATAACAATACCTACTATCATACCTGTTATTAACTCATCATACTTTCTATCCTCTTTATTTCCCAATTTATAGAATAAGTCAGTAATTCCCCAAAAAAGAAATGTTAAAAAACAATAAATCATCCAAGCCACCTCGCTTCCTATTATAACAAAAAAATAATAACGTATTGAGTTATTATTTTCTAATATCTATAAGTATAATAATTACACTTTGGTAAATTAACAGATATACTATTTCGCTTATGAGTATCGGAAATCTCTTTATCTGTCAAATTAAAATGTTTAAATACTCCTCCCGTATCATCCCAAGTAAGATCAACGTTATAATACTCTCCATTAAGTTTTACTATATTCCAAGCATGATCTTCTTTAGCATAACCTAAAACAAAATACGTAGGAATTCTTAATTTTTGCATTATTAATTGAAAAGCCCTAGTATATCCAGCACAAACAGATTTATTCATAACTAATGCACTATAAGCACTTTGATTATATAATGCAGTCTTATCATAATCAACTTTATTAATTAAAGCCATATAAACATATTTTTCTTTATCATAATCCGTTGGAAGTTTATTAGCTTCATTAACAATCTTATTAACTTCATTTTCAAACAATTCTTTATTTTGATTTATATTCTTTATTGTATCATTATAATTAAGAGTAATTTCAATACACATACCCAAACCATTATATTTATAAGCATAATTAGTATCTAAATAAAACAATTCTGGATGATCATTAAACACCGCTTCCATAACGTCGCTTAATTCATTTACTTTAACCTTAACTACTGTTTTAAAAGTTTTATTATATGCAATAGCATTAGCATAAACTTGTTTATATATTTTTTTCCCGTTTTCAGATAAGTAAGTATAATATACGTAATAATTAGAATCAAATTCCAAATCACTACCCGTTAGATAATTATTATTTTGTATTTTTTCAGCTTCATTATTTGAACTATAACTTATAATAGAATCACTAGAATAACTACCATTTATTTCTACATTATTATCATTATTATCATTATTAAAACGACTGATAACACTATCATTATTATAAGTTAAAACAAAGACCGCAAGAAGGATAACTATCACCCAAGATAAATCTATTTTTTTCATATTATCCCCCCTTAATCGAGATATTAGCATAATACATTTTTTTAAAAAAAGCAAGATTAAGTATCAAATCCTTCTTTTTAACTTGATTTGCTAAAGAAAATAGTATAATATAAAAATTGATTATGTTACAAAAACGGAGGTTTATAACATTATGGCCAGAATCGAGAGATCAAAAAAGTATATATCAGATGCGATGCTATCGCTACTTAAAACAAAGAGTTACGAAGAAATAACTATCAACGACATAGTAGATAAAGCTGGAGTATCAAGAATGACATTTTATAGACAATTCTATGACAAAAAATCTGTTATAAAATACATATTAGATAGTAGAACTGATAACTTCATTGCTAATTTTGAACCAAAAAAATATACAATAGAAGAGAATATTAGGTATGCAACAAAATTATTAGTTAAAGACAAAGAATTAGCAAAAATTCTTATTAATTCTGATTTATTTAGTATGATAGAAGATGAATTTTCAAAAGTTATTGTAGGAAAAAAAGATTATACTAATAGTTTTCTAGTTGGTGGTTTAGCAAGCATCTATTACTATTACGTTTCTGAAAACCGAGAAGAGACTGCAGAAGAACTAGCAGAAATAATTATAAATGAGCTTAACACTGAATACTTAGAAAAACAAATTAGAAAAGAAGGTAATTAATTACCTTCTTTTTCATCTTTTAAAAATTCCTTTATTCTTCTTTTAGCATTTAAGGTTACAACATGATTAATCCAAGACTTTCTAGGATAAGAATTTTCATTTTGCAAAAGCATAATCCTATCTTTATTATTTAATACCTTAGTTATTTTTACTTCTTTTCCATTTATATAAGCTTTATATAAATGATTACCTATTTCTGTATGTATTTTATATGCAAAATCAATTACTGTTGAACCATATGGTAATTCCACTATTTCACCATTTAAAGAATAAACATATATATTTTGGGTGAAAATTTCCTGTTTTACTCTATCTACAAAATCAGTATCATTATCTATCGCTTGATTCAAATCTCTTAATACATTAAAGAACGGATAATTATTAACAAGTTCCATTTGCATCTTTTCCTGTCCACCCTCACGTAGTTGACGCCAATAAGCTGTTAATCCATAAGTATTAATCTCATCCATTTCTTTAGTCTTAATTTGAAATTGTAAAATATGATTATCAGGGCCAAAAACAGTAGTATGCAAACTCTTATATCTATTAGTTTTAGGCAAAGCAATATAATCTTTAAATTTATAATTCATTGGAGTATACAATTTATGTAACAAACCTAATGTCAAATAGCATTCTTCTTCTTTATCAACCATTATTTTATAATTAACTAAATCATGAATATCTGAATATTTATAACCTTTATTAAGCTTTTGATATATTTGATAAACATTCAATATTTTAATTCTAAATTCATACTTAATATTATGTTCATCTAGTATTTTCTTCACTGAATCAGTAGTAATATTTAAACATTTTTCATAATCAAGTAAGATTTCTTGTTCCTTACTCTTAATTACATCATATGCTTCTTCATCTATATAGTATAAACACTTATCTTCTAACTCACACTTCAATCTAAACAAACCAATGAAATAAGCTAAAGGAGCAAATATATTTATAGTTTCATAAGCACTTCTTACTCTTTTCTCAGGGGCTTTAAACTCTAACGTTCTTATATTATGTAATCTATCACATAATTTTATGATTATAATACGCACATCATCATTCAAACTATTAATAAGCCTTCTTATATTTGCATTCGTAGCTTCATCTTTACTACTATAATGCAAATTACTGATTTTCGTAACACCATCAACAAGATGAGCTACAGATGATCCAAATTCCTTTTCAATCATTTCTAAAGTTACATCTGTATCTTCAACTACATCATGTAACAAACCAGCACACAAAGAATCACCATCAGCATATAACTCAGCTAAATTCATACAAACATTAATAGGATGAATAATATAAGGTTCTCCACTTTCTCTTTTTTGATCTTTATGAGCTTCCTCAGCTAGTTTATATGCTTTCTTAACTCTATCAATTTCTTCAGGATTATATTCCTTTATAACTTTCAAAACCTCTTCAAACGTCATAAACACCCCACCTATTCAGAAAATATATATAACTATATCATTTTTATTTCTTTTCCGCTACACTTTTTTTCTTTTTTAGCTTAGAAATTGATAATAATACAATTATTATCAATACAAAGCCTATTCCAAATACGATATAATCCTTAAATTGTTTTAATAATTTTACAGTTGCATCATCTTCTTTAATTAACATTTGTTTAGTAAAAACATAATTATTATCTCCATTAGTAGTAAATTCAACATATCCATCTTTTATTTCTACATTATTACTTACTAATTTATAATTATTTTCTTCATTAAAAGAATAAATTCTAATTATTTCTCCATCACTAAAATCATCTGTATCTAAAAACAACAATACATTAACCCCTTCTTTAATCTTTGAACTATATACTAAAGGATTATCTTTATTTTTAGAAATTGAAGCATCTATTTCATTTGTATCGTTCATATTTTTATCTAGTACTATTTGATAAAGTAAACCTCCTCTATTATTTATCACATTATAATATATTTTTTTATTGCTCTTTGAAGCCATTTCCAAATACTTGGATTCTATAATATGATTATCTGATAAATAATTACTTACTATAATAGAAGAAGACAAAGCAGATATTTCATCCATTTTCTTTAAATAAACACAGTCATCTATTCTCTTAAATACTCTAATGTAATAGAGATTACTTTCAGTATTATCATCACTAACTGTTAAAATAATAGTATTAAGTCCTTCTTTTAAATTCTTATTACCTTCTACAGTATAAACAGCCGTTTCACTCTCAAGTACAACATCTATTACTATTTCGTTAGTATTCTCATCTACACCAACTAATATATTCTTTGTTATTTTATCTATTATTTCACCATTTATTTTTAATGATTTTATCTTATTATTACCTTGTGTATTATCAAAATCTTTGCCTTTTATTATTTTAATAGTATACTTTTTTTCTTTTCCACTAGAAGATTTTACTCTAATAACAAAATCATTTTCTCCATCAATTACCTTCTTAGTTCCTGTACCAACTAATTCTGCTTTAGGATCAACGGTAGCTGCTGTTATAAATACACTATCAACAGCACTACCTACTCTAGCTTCATAAACATCTTTACCATCCATATATTTAATATTTGTATTCGAAACAGATAGTCTTTTTAAATTTGCATCTGTACTATCGTCACTTGCTCTAGTTACCTTTAAAGTATAAATATTTGTAGCCCCATTCTCTGCCTGAACCTTAATATCTATCTTATTTAATCCCGAATTTAAATCATAAGAAATATGAACTTTTTTCTTATCAGTTTCATCTTCACTAACACTACCATTAGATAGTATTTTTTGTTTATTGTCTCCTTTTATAGCAACAATATCAATTGTTGAAACATCAGCAGCTACATTAGCTGAATAATTATTATCATTTTTATTAAAAGTAGAATTTAGAACTTGATCAGTAATTGCTAAAGAAGCCAATTGATTATTACTACCACTTTCCTCAGTAGATATTGTAATAGAAGCAAAAGATTGTTTAACAACCTTTCCATTTTGATTAGTTGCAGCACCATTTTCCTTAATTTCAAAAGATTTTGTACATACTTTATTAACTCTAAAAGTTAAAATAGATACTGCTCCTGGACTCCAAGGAGAAGTAGTTGCTTCCTTATCTATATATATATTACCATTATCATTTCTTAAAGACACAGTACCTTGAGGCCAAGATGTTGAAGCAAGACTAAAGCAATCTGTATCATATGTTAATAAGTAATGAGCTGTCGACAATTTATCATTTCCATAATCTACCGTTACATTTAAAACAAAAGTTGACCCAACAATCGGTTTTTTCTCATCACTAACTAGAATAGTTGAAGCCATTACCATTAATGGTAAAGTAAAAAAAAGAACTAAAGAAATAATAATTTTTTTCATATCATACACCTCTATTATAGACAATTATAATATAAAACTATTCATTCTTCAATTGCTCTATTAATTAATTTTTGATAGAATTATATTGGTGATAAAAATGGATTGTATATTTTGTAAAATATTAAAAAATGAGATTCCTAGTAAAAGAATCTACGAAGATGAAAAAGTAATCGCTATTATGGATATTAATCCTGTAGTAGATGGTCATGTATTAATAATTCCCAAAGAACATGTCGAAGATTATCAAGGAATAAAACCAGAATTATTACAACATATCTACAAAGTAGCTGATAAACTAACTAAAGAATTAATGACTAAACTAAATTCAAAAGGATTAACATTTGTTGTTAACTATGGCGATAGTCAACTAGTTAAACATTTCCATTTACATCTTTTACCAGATTATCAATTAAAAGAAAAAGAAATGGATGTTGACAAAGTATTTGAAATACTAACAAAATAAAAATGGTATAAAATACCATTTTTTTAATGACCAAACCATTTCTTAGCAACATCAACACTTGTACTTTGGGGCATTGGATTAGGAAGTTCCATACTACAAATAGATGGTAATTTAAAAGCAGTTCCAAAAGTCATCGCCATTCCAGGCCTCAATGTTTTTATTTGCTCTAAATTATCAGCCGATAAATTAGATGTAATTGATCCAATAATTTTCAAATCATCAGGATGATACATTCTAAGAGTAATAAAATTAGAACATTGTGATAACGCTGTAGTAGATAACTCAGATGGACGTTGTGTTATAAAACCTAAGATAACACCATATTTACGTCCTTCTTTCGTAATTCTATCAAAAATATTATATCCAATTACTTCTAAGTCCGTATCATTTTGTACATATCTATGCGCTTCTTCTAAAATGATATGTATTGGGAAAGAAGCTCTCTCTTTTAAATCTGTTGCAAAATTAAAGAACATCTTAGAATATACTTTTGTTAATACCTTAGCAAATCTATCATCTACATAAGCAAAATTCATATTAATTATTTGACATACTTTTTTCTTATCATTAAATGCAGTAAAGAAATCTATCATAAATTGATCTTTTGTCATGTACTCTTGAACATCAAAATACTCTCTTTTTTCACTATTTATTATACTATGAAGTCTAACCTTCAATGTATTAGCTATATCAAATGCTTTTTCAGATGTTAAAACACCTTCACTAATCAAAGCAAATTCTAATGCATTATAAATATCTTCTAAAGTATATACATAATCATGCCTTATCTCTATACTATCTAAGTCTGTTTTATTAAACTCCGATAACTTATCAATAACCAAACCTAAAGCTGGCATTTTTCCTTGATTATCAATATTTAAACATTGTCTTAGTGTTCTTGTATAACCAGGTTGAACTATCGGAGTATCAAGATTAATATCCGGAGTATTATAAGTAGTCAAAATAGCTACTATTTGATCTCTTATTTGTTGAGGTAGTTTACCACTTGATAAAATATCCATTAAACTTTTTGCAACAATATCACTCTTATATTGACGAGCACTATCACTTTTAAATATATAAACTAATTGCAAAGCTTTCTCTATTATAGGCAATTGTTGAGAATCATTAGCATTTAAAAGAAGTGCTAAATCATCAACTTCCAAGAAATAAGCAGGTATTTTAACTAAGTTACCATTATTATTCTCAACATTAGTTGTATAATGCTTAAAGTTTAAACCTGGAACATTATTTATATTATTAAATGCTGTATTATATTCACCAAAAGCATCAAATATTACCAAATGAGCATTAAGTGGATAACTATTAGAATTTTGATAAACAATATTTTGTATTAATCTTGCTACACAACAACTCTTACCAGAACCAGTATTACCAAGTACCGCAAAATGAGTAGCAAAAAAATCATTGATATTAGCTGTAACAAAATAATCTTTATAAACTATAGATTTACCAATAAGTAAAGTATCAGAATCCAAATAATTTTGCTTACCAATAAGCATTTCCAATTCACTTTTGGTAATAATACGACAAGGTTTTTGAAAACTAGGTTTCTTAAGTACACCAGAAGTAAATAAATTATCTCTTATTTCACCAACTAAATTAACATCTATATATTTATCATCGCAAGAAACTACTTCACCTATTATTCTTCTATCATCTTCATCAAAAACAACATGAAAATTCATAATACTAGGTTGTGAAACATTAGTTCCATTTAACATTCTTACAAAATTCTTGTTAACTTCAATGACTTTTCCAAACATATCAATCACCCTTTTTATACATATATCATACTATACTAATCATATTATATCATAAGTTAAATTTAATACCTAACAAATATTTTATATGCTAAAATAAAATTAGGAGATGAAAAAATGAGAAACTTATACAACGAACCAGATAATGAACATATATACAAAGATTTAGAAAAAATAGATAAATATAAAAACATAAAAATTACAATAAACAATTCTAAAACTATCGACAAAAGGGGAATCGAAGAAATCTACGAAAAAATTAATTATTATAAATCAGCTACAGATTTAAACTCTATTTTTAAAGTCTTATTTAAGCCAACCCAATCAACAACTACTAGACCAAGAATTGCTACTCCAACAAATTGGAGTCCTCAAAGTGATGCTGGAATTGTATACGAATGGAATCGTGGTGTAATAGCTATAGATTCCGAAGGGCAAATAGTAAAAGAACGGCTAGATGGTACAGACAATCACCATGCAGATGCCACAGTAAGATTATCTTCAATAGTAGGAATCGACATAAATCCAACAACTCAACCTTACGAAGCTGGTTGTGAAGCAGCTAATAACAACTTAGTCATTCTTCAATCCGAAGGGGACGGAGCACTATTCTACTTGCCAGATGAAATAAATGAAGAACAAGCCAGAGCTATAGAAGAAATTGCTGCTCCAAGAAAAAGTTTCAACATTTCCTTCGCTTATAAAGGAGTGCCAACTGATAATATCTCATATGAAGAATTAATGACTTTTGTAAGAGGAATAACAAGGTCTTTAGCTAAAGCAATGTAAAAGAAGTACAAAAATATTGTACTTCTTTTTATACTTCTTGAATAACCGCTATAATCATCGGTTTACATTCTGTCTCACGATATAAATATCTTCCTAATTCTTCACGAATACCGTTTTTAATACTATTATAATCAACATAATTAGCCGTAATATTCTTTTCAATTATATCTAAAGATATTCTTTTAATTTCGTTAATCATTTCAATTGAATCTTTAACATATATAAAACCTCTAGTAGTTACTTCTGGTCCAACTAGTAAAACTTTTTCTTTCTTAGATATAGTCGCACTAATTAAAACTATACCATTTTCTGAAAGCATTTCTCTATCTTTAATAACTAGTTCTCCTACATCTTCACTACTATTACCATCTATTAAAATATCATTAATAGCAATTTTATCATGATTATCAATTTGATATTTTCCATCTATAAACTCTATTATTTCCCCATTTTGCTTTAATATAATATTATCATTTGGCATTTGTAATTCTGAAGCAATATTAGCATTATTAACCATATATCTATATTCACCTTTTACAGGAATATAATACTTAGGTTTTAATAAATCTATCATAATCATCAAATCTTCAGAAGATGCATGATGCAAAATATTCTTATCTTTTGGAACATTTATAACATCACATCCACTACGTGCTAAATCATTTTCAATTTTAACTAATGTTTTTTCATTACTATCATATTTAGGTTCAGCAAATACAACTGTATCTGTATCCTTAAGTTTTATAAACTTATCATAATTATTTATTATTTTAATAATTGAAGAATAAGGAGCTTCTTTATTATCTTGAATTAATAATATTGAATCTTTATCTTCTATATTAGATAAATCTCCTAATATATTATCACTAAATTTTAAATAGCCTTCTTTTTTTGCATAAGAAATAATATTTTGTAAATTTTTACCCATCACTACTACTTTCCTATGCGTATTTTCTACACTAGTAAATATTTCTTGAATAGTATAAATATGTGTTGGCAAAATTGAAAATAACAATCTATTATCAGTATGCTTTATAACGTCTTTAAAAAAACTCAATAATCTATGTGTTGGCGAAGTATGTCCTATATGTTCAGAAAAAACAGATTCACATAATAAAGCTAGTACACCTTGTTTCCCAACATAAGCAATTTTTCCTAAATCCATAGAATAATTATCCATCATTTTAGGATCAATAATAAAGTCACCAGTATATACAATAGCTCCATCATTAGTATTAATAACATACATTACAGAATCAGGAGTAGAATGACTAACATTAATTGGAAATATAGAAACTTTACCAAAATTCACTTTTTTATGAATTTTTATCTCCGTTATTTTATTTGGATCTATACCATCATTAGATAATATAAACTTTGTAAATTTAGTAGCATAAATCTTTACATTAGGAATATCCATCAATAATTCCTTAATAGCTCCCATATTTTCATAATGTCCATGTGTTAAAAAAACACCTTTTATCCTATTCTTATTCTGAACTAAATAACTAAAATCAGGTATTATATAATCAATACCATATAAGTTCTCGTTAGCATATTTTATTCCGCAATCAAAAACAAATATATCATTATCAATATCTATAACATAACAATTTTTGCCCATTTCATCTAGTCCACCAAGACTAAATATTTTAATCTTACTCAAATAAATTCATCTCTTTCCTAATAATTAATTAAAGGCTTATGTCTATGACATTATAACAAAATGAAAGAAAAAAAACAACTTTTTATAAGAAAAAAGGCTTAATCCATTAAATTAAGCCTTTTTATTATTAGTTTATATAGGGGAGCAAACTAATGAACAATTGAACTAAGATAAGAATGTGTTACTTCAAGGGATATAACAGATATAAAATAGTGATAACACATTCAATTATTTTTACTTTTTATTCCTCTTCTTCTTCACTTATTTCACTGGCTTTACTAGTCAAAAAAGTGACTTTTTCAGCAATAACTTCTGTAGAATATTTAGTATTTCCATTTTCATCATTGTATGAACTAACTTGTAAACGTCCTTTAATACCAACTATATCTCCTTTTTTACAATATTCAGAAGTACTAGTTGCTATACCACTCCATAGTGTACAACGAATAAAATCAGTCTCATATATTCCCTCAGAATTTTTAAAACTTCTAGGAACTGCCAGTGTTATATGTGAAAACTTTTTACCATTATCAGTAGTTTCTGCTTGTGGATTAGTAGTTAACCTTCCTACTAATATCACTTGATTTAACATTCCATCCCTCCTTTCGTTTGTCATCCTAACAAAATATAAGTTTTAATACAAACAAAGAAAAAAAAGAATTATTCTATATTCCCTAATCAAAAAAACAATATATATAATACCAACTTATTTTTTTAGAAATAAAAAAGGTTCAAAAAAACTTTTTGAACCTCTTTTAAATTTTTTTTATAATTTATTCATTTTTTTGTTATTTTTATTGAAATATCACCTTCAGAAGTTAAATTAACTATTATAAAATCATACTTTGGATTAGAATCTAACTTAGCAGGATTTACATCATTTAAATCATATACCCCTTTATATTCTTTTCCATCGACAACGATAGTATATGGAACCGCAATTGAAAAACTAACAGTTTCTCCCTTTTTATGTTTAGGGACCTCCCATTTTACTTTTTCGTCTATCTTTATTGTATCTTCCGTCCAATTTATCCTTATTGCTTTTAATTGTTCTATATATTGTTCTTTATCAAGTTCTATATTAGTAACAGTTTGAATCTTTTTATCATTACTTTCATCATCTTTCTTATTATTACATCCAACCACAATTACTAAGCTACCTATCATTATTAGTATCAATAAAAATCTTTTCATATTATATTTTCTTATTCCTTTAACAATCTATTTAATTCAACAGCATATTCCATAGGTAATTCTTTTTTAAAATCACTAATGAAACCCATAATTAACAATTCCTTTGCGGCATTCTCACTTAATCCTTTACTTGTTAAATAAAACATTTTTTCCTGAGACATTTTTGATATTGTTGCCTCATGTTCTAATATTGAAGAAGAATTAGCAACAATATTTTTAGGAAAAGTATCACTTTTACTCTTTTCATCAAGTATTATAGTATCACACTTAACATTAGCTTTAGAATTAATAGCACTTTTAGTAATTCTAGTAGTTCCTCTATAATTACTTATACCACCAGCTTCAGCTATTGACTTACTAACTATATTGCTTTTAGTATTTGGTGCTAAATGAATCATTTTAGCTCCTGCATCTAAAAATTGACCACTTTTGGCATAAGCGATAGAAATAGAATTACCAATTGCACCTTCTCCAGCCAAAATACAAGAAGGATACTTCATAGTAACTTTACTTCCAATATTACCATCTACCCATTCCATTACTCCGTTTTTCTCTACTATAGATCTTTTAGTAACTAAATTATAAACATCTGTTGACCAATTTTGAATAGTAGAATAACGACAATGCCCATTTTCTTTTACAAATATTTCTACTACACCAGCATGTAATGAAGCAACACTATATTGAGTAGCTGTACATCCTTCTATATATGACAAATCGGCTCCTTCATCAACTATTATAATAGTTCTTTCAAATTGTCCTAAAGATTCTGTTTCAATTCGAAAATAACTTTGCAATGGACGATCAACTTTTACTCCTTTAGGTACATATATAAATGAGCCACCACTCCATACTGCTCCATTTAAAGCTGTATATTTATTCTCATCATACTTAACCAAACTATTGAAGTATTCTTTAAATAAGTCAGGATACTTTTTTAAAGCCTCATCAGTAGAAGTAAAAATAACTCCATCAGCCACTTTTTGATTATGATAAACAACTTCTGATTCAAATTGATTAGTAACTCCACCAAGATACTTTTCTTCAGCCTCAATTACACCTAGTTTATCAAAACTATTTCTAATATTACAATTAACTCTTTTCCAATCATTAGTTATTTTTTCTACATCAGATTTATAATAATTTATCTTAGAAAAATCTATATCTATTTTAGGACCAAAAGATGGATTACTTAATTCTAAGAATTTCTTATATGACTTAAGTCTAAATTCTAACATCCACTCAGGTTCATTCTTTTTATTTGAGAGATTTTTAATAAATTCTTCATTCAATTCCTTTTTCATAACAATCACACCGGTATTATAACATTAGATAACGTATTTTAAAACAAATTTTTTTATGATAGAATAATAACATAAGAAGGTAGACAATATGAACATAATTCAAAAAAATAAAATAGTAATTGAAACTCTAATCCAAGAACACAATGAGTTTGCTACTGAATTAAAAATAAATGATAATAATACACTATCATTTAGAAATCTAACAATAGATTTAGCATCCCTAGATTTAGAAGTTATATTAAATAGTTTAAATAGCATTGACCTAAATAGTTTATATACTGCGCTATCTGGGGCAATAGTAAAAGAAGATAATGAAAAAAAGTGGGAAATGATAAAACAAGAAAATCCCAATATGAAAAGTATTACTATTTTTAAAAAGCACAATCTAAAATACAATACTTATGAAGAATTTATTAATATCCGAACTAGTGATGGCGTAAATCACTTATTTAAAAATAGTTTTAATTTTGACATATTCAACGAATACATGAAATTAAAAGAAGAGTATGGAGATAATATTACTCCAGAATTATTAGCAAGCAGCATACAAAAATGGCAAATTAACGAATTACCAACTAGAAAAGCTGACGAAGTTATCGCCGATCCAACTATTAGTGAGAATATAAAGAATCAATTACAAGAATATGTAACAAGATATAAAGATAATAAAAATATCGAAATTACCGTCAATACTGAAGAAGATATTATCTTTATCAACGATACTATTTCTCCAGAAAAGAGCTATATAATAACCTTTACAAAAGATATTAACAATGAATTAGTAGCAACCGAGCACTCTAATAATGTTTCATCAGAATCTTATAGTCAACAAGATACTACTAATCCAAACCAAGTCCAAACAGAAAATACAAGTTTCGATAATTCCATTTCTAACTCCGAGACCGCTTCAAATAATCTCACATATCAAAATCCAAATACAATAATCAGCGACGACACTTTCAATCATTTACTTTCTAAAGGTAATCTTACACTTGAAGAACTAAATAATATTCACGCTTATTTAAATAATTTTGAATATATGGTAGATAATCAAAATCCTTATGCAGAAGAAAAAGCTAAAACAATTGAAGAAATCATTACTAACTTCAATCTATCTAGAAATAGCTTAACTGAAGAAGAACAAGCTATTGTTGATAGATTTAATGCTATTTTTGATAAATTAAATAAAAAACTAGGCCATGGTAATGGTAGTGTATTAACATACAAAACTAATCAATCAGTTTTACCAGACGAAAATGAAGAAAATACTAGCTCTGGTTATTCAAACATAATATCTATCTTTATAGCTATTACAATGACCCTAATAGCTATAATCATTCTTGCTATATCTATTTTAAAATAATAATAAGGTATCACTATTGTGATACCTTATTTAGTCCTAACATTTGAACATCTCTAATTATATATTTAGCAGTCTCGTCAATAAACTTAACAATATCATATGTATCAAAGATAAATGTTTTTTCTTCTTTACTTTCTTCTATTATCAAGCCCATTTTTTCTACTATTATAGGTAATTTATCCATTGGAATTTCCGTAATTTTACTAGTAGGATAATTTATTCGGTCATAAAATAATTCCAAAGATAAACCATATTTATCAATTAAATCTATATTAATATTCGTATAATCATCATAAATTAATTGTTTTAAAGCTGCATAAGTCAAATCTTTTCTTCCACTTTCTATAGAATATCTTTCTATATACTTATATACATAATCTCTAAACCAATACTTATCAGTTAATAAATGTATAAAATAGCCCATTTCAAACGGATTATGTAATTCCTCTTCATACTTATTCAAAAATCTATCAATATTAGGAATATCATCTTCATTAGAATGATCTAAAAAATGACTGATTTCCTTACTTTGACCTATTTGTTTTGAAAGATCTGGTGCTATTGTTCCCAAAAACAATAACTTCTCATCCATACCTAGTACCTTATTTACTTCTTTTGCAACACACAAATGAATAATTGCTGACGCCATACACTAACCACCTACTATATGATTATATCATTTTATTTTTATAACGCAATATCATTAATATTTATAGCTATATTGCTTTCACTATTTTTCTTATTTCCTCTACTTATATTAACTATATATTGTAAACTTTTTCTAAATTCATTTATAAGTAATAGTATTTTTTCCTTAGAATGTACATATATATCTAAAGTCTTACTTACTTCTGTAATATATCTATTAATTACATCTTTTATCTCTTTAAAACTATGACCATTATAAATTGATTCTAAAGGATTATCTCCCTCTACCTTTGTTAACTCAATAAAACTATTAATTAAGGATAATACTTCTTCATTCTTAATAACATTAACTTCTAATTTAGCGATAACTCTATAATAAGCCACTTCTGCAGCATTATCCAAGAAAGTATTATAATTCATCCCACAAACATTTATATCACTCAAACCAAAATACTTATCTTTAAATAGAGCACTTGAAACAATAGGTTTATCAAAAGCTTCTATCATACTTGTATTTTCTTCAAATATTTCATCTAAAATAGAAATTCTTGTACATAAATCTTCTTTACTTGTTAATAAAACTATTCTTTCCCTACTATTTGAATTATCTAATGAATTTTTCATATTATAACTAATATTATTTTCAATACATTTAATTATATACTTAGCTAAGAAATTAAATGCGTTCTCATCATTATTAGCTCCTATATGAATAGCAATATTCTCTTCTTTATTATTAATCAAAAAAACATTCTTATCATAATCACCTATATTGGGCGAATAAATATCCGTAACATTAACTAAAAAATGTAAAAAATGATATAAAACATCACTAACATTTAACTTTCTTAATACAATATCTTCCTCTACTCTTTTATTTATATATTGTGCAAAAGTAATTAATTCTTCTTCTTTTATTTCATCTATTCTACTTAAATCTTCAATGCTTAAAATATTAACATATAAGGGATTTATATCTTGAGTACCATAATTATTAATTTTATCAAGATATATAGATATTATTCTTTTCATTAATTTAGCTTGAATAAGATAATAATTATCTTCTTTATATCTTTTTAATTTATAATATCCAGGAATAGCAAGTTCTTTTATATTAAAACTACAATTATAGTATCTTTGTAATAAGTAAGATTGTAAAAAGAAATCATTTTCTAACGGATTTTGAACAAAATCTTTATCCCCTTTAAAAGTTGTTCCCCTCATATAATGTGTCTTTATTACTTCTTTTAAATTAATTTCATATACATTTGCAACTAAAGCAAACATTTTTAATATCTCACTTTTAGTATTGTTAGTATATCCATCTTTATTATCAATATATTCTTTTATTGCTTCATTAAAACCAGTTTTATTATTAATAACATAGTTATACTTTTTACAAACTCGTTTCACTTCTTTTACAATATTACTAGCTTTTTCATCAACATCTTCAAAATATTCTAATTTACACTTTTTTCTTATTATTTCTATTTCCTCTAAAGATTTATCTTCTAAATAACATTTAAATAATTCTTTATATACATCTTTAGGATTCATCAATTCTGTTACATAATCTTTTAATTCATTTCTTAGATTTATTCCATAAATAATACAAAGACTATTAAGAATCTCTAAATATATTTTTTTATCCCCTTCATCCATATCATCTTTAATCTTTATATATTTATTTATCATTTCATATACTTCTCTTTTTAAGCCTTTATAATTAAATTCTTTTAATTTTTCTCTTAATAATCTAGTATATTCTTTAGCTTCATTATCTATTTTTACATAATCAACTTTTTCTTTTTTTGCATTTTTCACAATCTTTTTATAATAGCTTTTATTAAAATTATTTAAATAATATATACAAAATTTATTAAAATATTCTTTCATGATATACATCACCATATTATAAGTATACCAAAAAAGATAGCTTAATTTAAGCCATCTTTTACATATTTTTTCACTTTATCAATTAAGTCTTTTATTGTTACATCTAAAACATTTCCATCTCTTCTTTGTTTTAGCTCTACAATTCCTTCAGTAATCTTTTTACCAACCGTTATTCGTAAAGGAATACCTATTAATTCCATATCTTTAAATTTAACTCCTGGTCTTTCATCTCTATCATCATATATAACTTCTATACCAGCTTCTAATAATTCTTTATAAATATCTTCAGCTATTTTAGTTTGTTCATCATTTTTCATATCTATTTGTACTAAAGCAACTTGATATGGAGCAATACTCATTGGTAATATCATTCCATTTTCATCATTATTTTGTTCTATTATTGAAGCTAAAACACGACCTGGTCCAATACCATAACATCCCATGGTTGGAACTTGTTCTTTTCCTTCTTCATCTAAATATGTTAAACCTAAATCTTCGGCATAATGTTTTCCTAATTTAAAAGTATTTCCTATTTCAATACCTTTTTTAAAATATAATTTTCCGCCACACACTGGACATATATCCCCTTCAACTACTGTTGAAATATCACCTTTAACATCATAATTAATATCATTCCAATTACAATTAATATAATGATATCCTTCTTTATTAGCTCCACAGCAGAAATTAACCATATATTCTATTTCATTATCTACTACTATATTAGCCCCTTCTAATTTAACTGGTCCTGTATATCCAGGAACAGCATTAGATAGAGCTATCAACTCATCATTAGCAAAACAAATCTCTTTACCACCAACTAAATTTAGAACTTTATCTTCATTTAGTTCTCTATCTCCTCTTATAAAGCAAATTGTCAACTTACCATCTACAGCCATAAGTAAAGCTTTTACACTTTTCTTAACATCTAAGTGTAAATAATTACATACATCTTCAATAGTTTTTGCATGAGGTGTTTCTACCATTTCTAAGCTCTTTTTTCTTTCTTTATCTGTAACATATTGCTTAGTACTTACTTCTATATTAGATGCATAATCGCACTTATCACATAATACTATTGTATCTTCTCCACGATCAGTTATAGCTTGAAATTCCTCTGATAAATCTCCACCCATTGCCCCAACTGCAGCATTAACTACTTTATAATCTATTTCTAATCTATCAAATATACGTTTATAAGCATTGAACATTTTGTCATAAGATTCTCTTAATGACTCATCATCTCTATCAAAAGAATAAGCATCTTTCATAATAAATTCTCTTACTCTAATAAGACCAAATCTAGGTCGTGGTTCATCCCTAAACTTTTCTGCTTGTTGATAAAGAGTAAAAGGTAAATCTTTATAACTTTTAACCATCGCCTTAGCAGCAAGTGTAAATAATTCTTCATGAGTTGGACCTAAAACCATATGAACTCCTTTACGATCATGTAAATTAAACATATCATCGCCAAAAGCTTCTACACGTCCACATTTTTCGTACACTTCTGCAGGTATTAAAGATGGCATTAATAATTCTTGAGCTCCTGCTCTATCCATCTCTTCCTTTATAATATTTTGAACTTTATTATACGTTCTTAACCCCATTGGTAAATACATATAAATTCCTGCTGCTACTTTTTTAACCATTCCTGACCTAACTAATAAATTTCCTGAAACACTTTCTTCATCTTTAGAATTCTCTCTCAAAGTAAAGAAATAACTTTTACTTACTTTCATAAACTCATCTCCTAAATAAAAAAGAATGATACCCAAGGAGTGCTAATGCACGGTACCATCCTAATATACTCTTTAACTATAACGGGCTTAACCGGAAATGTTTTCACTTTCTACTCCAGGGTAGGAATAATAATATATTACTATTAGTTTCCACCAACCACTAATTCTCTATTTGTAAGTGATATTACTACGTTTATCCCCTTCAACGTTGGCAATAATATAACATATTTTATTAAAATAAGTCAATTTAAAAAATCTATTACGTTCCAAATGATGATCTTACTATTTTCATCTTAGTATTATTCTTATATCACAGCTTAAACAGTCTTCTTTTCTTGTTTGAAATATAAGCTATATATAATCCTATAAAAATCCCAACTAATAAAAGATTAATTGCTATCATCCTTCCAGTTTTAGGATTATCCACTGTATTATTCTTTTGCTTATTATTCTCTTTTATTTCTTTATTTGCACCATAATCAGGTAACACTTCTACTTCAAAGAAAACTTTCGCACCATTATAATTAATAGTTATCTGCTGCTTACCTATTTTTGTACTATCAAAACCAGTTACTGATTGGCTTTTTTATCAGTTTTAATTCTTTCACTTGTATTGGAAAAGAACTTTTATATATTTTTATTCCGACAGCATTATAATTAATAATCATCTCTCCATTATCTTGAAAAGCAATCCCCTCGATTTCTCCTTTAACGGATTTATTAGAAATATATAGAGTTTTAATCAAATTGCCATCTAGGTCATACATATAAATCAAATTGCTTCCCTTTTCATTATAATTAAAAATAGTTTGATATTTACTAGGAATCCCACCTTCAAAACAAGCATAATAAATATGTCCTTTCCAATAGGTTATACCTTGTCTAGTTAAGTTTGAAGGAGCATCGAAACTTTTTTTTAAATTAAAATTATTATCATATATCCATATTTTATTTGAATTTTGAAAAATAAATTGTTTATGATCTCCATCATAAGTAATTAACGAAGAGTTTTGTGGAGAATCTAACAAAGACAAATCTACAATTTCTCCATTATTATTTACTCTAAATTTAGCTAACTGCGAAATATTATTAACTTTTTTATTAGTTAAAACATATACATAACCAGTATCATTATCATACGCCATATTACCTATATGCCCAAAAGTATAGCCATATACAAGGGGATCAATTAATATAACATTTTTACGTACCAAAGTTTTTTTATCTAGTACATGTATTACAGAAGTCTCGTTATCAGCAGTATGTTGTGACAATAGTATATACTTATCTGTAATTACCATTCCTTGAGTTCCACCAGTATAAGGGGCTAATTCTCCCGTATCTCCATATTTAAAATCCTTAAGCAATTCAACATCTATTTTTTTATCTTCAAATTATCGTCATTCATCCAATCGATATTATTAGGAGAATAAATATCCGGGAAAACATTAACTTCATCACTACCAATCAAATTAGATTCTAATACTACATTATTATAAACCGCTTCGCCTGAGGAAAAATCTAATCCAGCCCCACCTGAAGCGGATTTATTATTTTTTATTTCTCCACCAGTAATATTTGTTTTTCCATCTGACCTAATACCTCCACCATTTTTTTCAGTTGCAGTATTGCTATTTATTTTTGAATTTTTAACTATCGCTTCACTTTTTATCATAATACCACCACCATATGAATAAGCGGTATTATTACTAATATTAGAATTACTAATGCTTACTTTTCCATAAGCATATATTCCTCCACCACTACCAGAAATAGAGTTATTAGCCAAAACATTTGTATTATCTACAGTCAAAATCGAATCACTATTTGTTACAAATATTCCTCCACCATTGTTAGCCTTATTTGAGCTAATCACACAATTTTCAAGAGTTAAATTAGCTCCATTAACAGTAATAGCTCCACCATTAATAGATGTGCTATTATTTTTGAATGTAATTTGTGAAATTTTAGCATTACTTTTATCGCTTACATAAAGAATTTGTTTTGTATTCGTACTATAACTACCATCTATAGTTATTCCCTCGTCTTTACCATCGAAAATAAATTGTCCTCCCTTAATATCAAACAATAAATCTGTTGTCCCTCTTTTTATAAGAATATTTCCGTCAGTATCTTCATCTTTTTCTATTTGAATATTCTTTGTTATCACTATAACACTATCAGCAACCCAATCTTCAGAACTACTATTCCTCATTTTTATCACATCATAATTACCTGAATCAACAGCATTTTTTAATTCGTCCCAAGAAGAAACTGTGGTAGCGGTAGAAGATGCTACCAACACATAATCGTCAATTTTTTCATTATTCTTAAATTCAAAAAAGAAACTATTATATGTTATAAACAATAAAATAATAAGAAAAAGCATTAATAATAGCTTTCTATAATTTATCATAAAATCACACATCCACTCTACACTATATATTATAACAAAAGAATAAATGAAGTAAAATTGAAAAACGCCATTTGACACTTCTATAAAATACTGAACTTTTTATTAGAAATATATATACTTGATTTTAGCACCCTAAATTTATAAATCTTTAAAAATCAAACTATTCTATTCTTATAGTATCTATTATTTCTTTTTTCGCTGCTATGCTAGCAGGTATAAATCCTGAAAACATTGATAATATTATACTAAACATAATAAGTACTAAAGCCCCACCAATAGGTAAATTGGCAATTTTTTCAATGTTAGATATCTTAAATATAAAATAATTCATAGGATATAATAATACTATCGATAATAACACTCCTATAATACCTGCTGAAAAACCTTCTATCATTGTTTCTGCCAAAAAAACATTCTTAACATCTCTACTACTACCACCTAAAGCCCTTAAAATTCCTATTTCTTTATTTCTCTCTACTACACTTATATAAGTAATTATAGCAATCATTATACTAGAAACAATTAAAGAAACAGCTACTAAAGACAATAAAACTAAAGAAATAATATTAACCATACTACTTAATGTATCTAACAAAACACTCATCATATCTACATAATATATCTTTTTATTCTTATTATCACTATTATAATGATTTATTATTCTTTTTATTTCTTCTTTATTCTTACTCTTACCTGTATATATTTCTATACTACTAGGATTATCTAAATCTATAATACCAAGTTTTTTCATTACTTCGTTATACTCTACTTCATCATTTATTTTATTACTAGTTAGAACATTATATTCCCTATTATTACTTTGTTCTTTATATATATTACTACTTCTATTACCAACAACTACATAATTT
>Ga0247609_10000877_pt1 | contig 38457 bp, 26 predicted proteins | sample 172DNAGHGlowgp2_FD_193487 | JGI IMG/M metagenome (GOLD analysis project Ga0247609, IMG submission 193487) | Sheep rumen microbial communities from Palmerston North, Manawatu-Wanganui, New Zealand - 1728 DNA GHGlow gp2 | ecosystem: Host-associated > Mammals > Digestive system > Stomach > Rumen ... | reverse complement strand
ATTTTGATGATTATAATAAAAATGATTTTGAAAAATATTACGTACATGATACAAGATGAAATGCGAATTATTGATTTGAATTGATCTGTTTCCAAAGGTGGTTTGTGTTGCTTGATGTAATGAAAGCGAAGAATATAGAAAAGTGTGTATATTTGGATAGTGATATATTGTATTATTGAAATGCAGAAGAAGAGTTTAAAAGGATTGAAAGTTATTGAGATTATGATTTAGCCTTCCCAAATTTTAGTGGACATACAACGTATGTTTTTTTTCAGAAAGCGTTGCAAGAATTCTGTGATTTTATGCTAAATTGTTACAAGGATAAAAAGTTATATAAGGAACTATTGGATTGGCCATTAATGTATCAACCAAGAAGATCTGATATGAGTATATTTCAATTATATTTACATAAATTTCCAGAAAAAGTTTTTGATTTAAGAGAAGATCATTGAGATTGAGTGGTTTATGATGGTTATATAAATGAATCTGAATGATATAAAACGATTTTTTGAAAGAAGTATTTTAAAATGATAAAGAATAAGGCATATTTATATAAAGGTAAAAAGAGATTTTTAGTGAAGACATTACATTTTCAGATGCATATGAAATTTTATATGTGAATGGTTTTTCTTAAACAGTTATGGTTGTTTAGAGTGTTATTGTTTTTTAATTATATTGTTGAGTGGATTTATTGGAAGATTCCTTTTGTTAGATATTTGAGGAAAAGGTGGAAAGAGCATTCATTATTTTATTAGTGATTATTTATAAGAGGTATGAAATTATCTATTATAACTTGTACATTAAATAGTGAAAAATATTTAGAAGAATGTATAAATAGTGTTATTAATCAGAATTTAGATATAGGTGTTTATGAACATATTTTTGTGGATTGAGATTCTAAAGATAAAACTAAAGATATAGTGGAAAAATATATAAAAGATTATTCAAACGTTAAAATAATTAAACGCAAACCTAAATGAGTATATAATGCAATGAATGAAGGCATAAAGGAGGCAAAATGAAAATATATAATGTGTTTAAATAGCGATGATTATTTGGTTGAAGGTGTATTGGATAAATATTTGGGGTTTGTTGAAAAAACGGGGAATAAAGATTTGTATTATGGAATACTTAATATAGTAAATAATTGAGTTGTTAAAAAGTGAATTGAAAAATTTTTTCGTATAAAGCAGTTTTTATTTAAAAATTTTTGATGTAATGTTTTAATATTTCACCCTACATGTTTAGTAAAGAGAGAGTCTTTACTTGAAATGCAATTGTTTGATGAAGATAAAAAGATAGCTTCGGATTATTGAATGCGATTAAAAATGTTGAAAAGTGGAAAAGAAATTTGCTATTATCCAAATAATATAAGCAATTTCAGAGAATGGTGTAATAGTCTCACTACTTCTAATAATAAATTGGCAAAAGAGGAAGTTTTTTATTATCAATATAAATATTTTTGATTTTGAGGTGTTCTCATAGCTGAAATATTAAATTTATTTTTAAAATGTTATTGAAAAATTACAAAAATTTTATGAAAAATTATTTATAATTATAAGTTAACAATATGAAATCATGAAAAATAATGAACATTCTTCTCTGTATTGATGACTTTAAGTGAGATTATATGAGGCATTGTGCAGTTACTATATTATCATTACTAGAAACTAACAAGAATCATAGAATTAAAATCTTTATTATGTCTTCCTGTCTCTCAGAAGAGAATATAAAAGAATTGAAAAGAATTGTTGATTTGTATAATCAGGAGATTGAATTTATTATACGTGAAAATTTTATTCCTAAAGAGATTAAAGAATCTGTTATTAATCGTAGAAACTTAACATGGTGAACATGGTATCGCTTGTTTTTTCCTAATTATATTAATAATATCGATAGATTGTTATATATTGATTGTGATGTATTAATTATGAAGGATATTGGTAGAATTTATAATATGGATACGAAATGAAAGGCTATCGTTTGATATTATGATATTGATGTTACAAGATTTATTTCTGAATATAATTTTCAACTAAAACAATACATAAATGCAGGAGTATTATTAATTAATGTTGAAAAGTTTTCAGGGTATAATATTACAAAAAATTTGATAGAAGATATTAACAAAAAATATTGAAAGTGGATTGATAATTCCGATCAAGACTATTTGAATATTATTTTTCAAGATGATGTTTATGTTTATAAAAAATGAATGAATTATCGAATAACGAGTAAATTTTTTAATACTTGATTAAATGATGCAGAAATTGTACATTGTTTGAACAAGCCATATATACAATACAGTAATATTCCTAAGAAACTGGTAAATTTATATTATAAATATTTAAATTTAACAAAACGAAAGTGATATCCCGAGCAAAAAGCTAATTATTGATATTTTATGCATATGTATATTTTTGTGCGTAATTTTTGTTTTTATTGATTGATTCGATTATTGTGAAATAAAATAACAAAAAAAATATTTAATTTTGTATTGAAAACCATCACTTTTGTTAAACATTTTTTCCATCTTTAAGTTCATCAGTGTTATTTTATGAAACTAATCATTTCTGTAATATTATTTGTTGTTATTTTATTAAATGTATGTTTTCATTTTATTTTTCTTAAAAAGAATTCTTGTATTTTTTTTCTATAATTATTTGGAATAGTTTTCAATATTATAATATATACTAAAGCTAGTAAATGATAAATATCATATCAGTAAACTTTGAAATATGTTTTGATATTATTTACATTTAATTTAAACCAAGAATTAGATAAATTACTTCAATCTTTTTTGTTGTAATGTAATGTCATTATTCATGGTATTACATGAAGATTCTTTTTATTTTTACACAAGATATACCTCATAAAATAACAATCACATAAGAATGATTTTGAAGTATCATATCTGTATCATTCATTTCTAAACATCAATGATGTATGATATACCAAGTAATCATCACATTCTTTTTCTTGAATTAAGTATCATGTATTATCAGCTGCAAAATAATCAATACATCAAGTTCAGCATCAAACATAATCTTTGTAGTTTTCCAGAAATTTCACTTGTTTTTCTATCTTTTCCTTATACCAAACATCATCGTGATCCTGTATTGCAACATATTTTCATTTGGCATAATCCAGTAAGTAATTTAATCATTTATATGGTCAAATATTTTTATTTTCTGAAAATATTTTTATTTTAGGGTTGTTAAAAGATTTTATTGTTTCAATTGTTTTATCGTTAGAATTGTTGTCTAGTATTAGTATTTCATAATTTTTATAACTTTGATCAAAAATTGATGCAAGAGTCCATCCTATAGTTTTTTCAGCATTATATGTAACTATTAATATTGATACTAATGGATTCTCCATATATGATTAGTAAGTTAATAACTTAAAGAGGGCCATAATCCATTTATTTGGCAATAACGTTAAACAACGTAAACATATATGATAGACTCTATCAGAAAATGATGGCTTAATCTTTTCATAAGCTTTCTTCTGACAGTTTAATGTTCATTTAATTGTCTCTTTTACGTGTCATTTCTGTGCTCATTTCCTGATTCTATATTTCAATAACTCTTTGTCTATATTCTTAATTTTATATCATTCACTATATAACTTTATCCATAAATCATAATCTTCTACATATTTAACTTTTGAATATCATCATACTGCTAAAAAATCCTTTTTCCTCATCATTGTAGTTGGATGAGATACTGGAGATTTTTTTAGTATTACACTTCTAATATTATCTGAATATTTTCTATGTCATATTACTTTTCATTCTTCGTCTATTATTTCATTATTTCATGCTACTACTGCATAATCTTTATGTTCCTCTAGAAACTTATATTCTAATTCTAATCTATCTAAGAAACTCACATCATCGCTATCTTGTGATGCTAAATAATCTGTGGATGTTAGCTCTATTAATCTATTTTTTGTATATGCCACTCATCCATTCTTTTCATTTCTATATAATTTTATTCTTTTATCTTTTTTTGCATATTCTTGGCATATTTCATAACTTCAATCAGTGCTACAGTCATCTACTATAATAAATTCAAACTCTTTAAAAGTTTGGTTTAATATACTTTCTATGGCTTCTCATACAAACTGTTTAGTATTATAAACAGGCATGATAACTGAAACTACTGGTTTATTCATGATGGATGTGTAGTAGTAAAGAATATCACTACTAGAGTCACTACCAAGATATAGAGATGGCCTACAATCATAGTCGCCAAACCATTATACAATCCCTTCTTTTTAGATTAGATTGCGATTGCAAGCCACCTTTATGCCTCAGCAGTAGCTTTTTTTGATTAAACTAAAAAGCACCCTAACAAGTGGTGCTTACAGATATACGACCAGTAGAATATTTAAGATTCTAGCCAACGAACATCTCCACTCGCTAGAGTGCTAAATTGTTCATTGACAAAAAGCCTTATGGGAATGGTGACTCCACTGGTCTTTTGTTTCCATATATCTGTAAGCTATTTTATGATATTAGTTATCTTTCCAATTTCAAGGAAAAAGAAAGAAATACAAAAATCCCCTTAATTCATGAATTTTACGTGATTATTTTTCACTTTACTTTTTAAAGTAAAAAAATATTATCTTTTGGTTTTTTGCGATTTTACTCTTAAAATTGTGGATGACACAGCTAGAAGAGATTGATAAAAGGTTAAACGACTCAGAATTCTATGAATTGTGTAATATTATGGGTAAGAAGTGGATTCTTCTTATACTGATATCCATATATACTGATATTCATACTTTTTCTGGGATAATGAAAACTATCCCAAATATAAATACCAGCATCCTTACCAAAAGGCTGAATGAGTTGGTAGATAAATGATTTATTACCAAAACATCAAAATCTGAGTATTATTTGAGTGATAAGTGAGATGACCTGATGGAATGACTAAAATCGCTGAAAGAACGAGCTACTGAAACTGGTAGAGATAAACCTGGCAGAAAAAAGTAAGATATTTAATTCTGAATTTATTTTTAATATAAATTAATAATGAAAAAGGAAAATTTCTTCAAAAGGCATTGGCTATTACTATCTGTACTTGCTATAATTGTAATTGCTGTTTTGTATAAATGGCAACCTTGGGTAGATAAATCTCCTAAGACTAAAGTTTTTTATGATATGGAAACTACTGTTCAAACTTGAGATTTGGAAAATATTTTAACTTTACAGTGAACTACTCAATTTGCAGATTCTCAGAAATTGACTTTCATGACTCAGTGAAAAGTAACTGCAGTATATGTTAAAGTTTGAGATTATGTAAAAAAAGATCAGGTTTTAGCCAAGATTTCTACTGATGACTTGGATAATAATGTAGCTCAGGCTCAGCTCGATATTGATACTCAAAAATCTAATTTACAAGATTTACTAGATGCTAAAAACATTGAATTGGAATACATCCAGCAAAAAGCTACTTATGATGCTCTATTATTACAGCAGAAAACTATCGATGAGGATCAAGAATTAGCTATGCAGACATTACAGCAACAGATCAAAGATGCTCAGAAATTATATGATGATACTTTGGCTGATTATAATGAATTATTAAGTGGAAGTGATAGCGCTAATGCAGATTTAGCCTTATCTAGCACAATTAGAAGAAGAAATCAGACTCTAGAAACTTCAGTACTAGAATTAAAGACTATTATAAATGATGTGAATTCTATATTGGACAATTATGATAAAAAATTGATTATTACAGATAAATATAAGCGTGAAGTACCTAGAAATGATTATATTTCTGCTGATGACCTATCTTTAAAGATTGAATCAGAAAAACTATATAGCCAAATAAGCTGAGATTTGGATATTTTGAGAGAAAAATATAACACTCTAAATACTAAATCAGTTTCAGATTTGAGTAGTGAAGAAGTCTTGGATGCGTATTCCACACTTAAATCACTTTGAAATAACCTGGTAGATTGGTGAGAAACTAACTATGATATGTTCAAGGCTAGTTATACAAGTTCTTCATATTCTTTGGCTAATATTGAAGCTGATGCAAAAACTTTTGGTACTGATTTACAATCCCTATGATTAAAATATGTTCAATTATATACAAGTAAAGTAAGTACTCTTGCCGACTTAGATGATGATACATCATTGGAAGATACTAAATTAAAATTGGATAAAGCTAAAACAAATCTTGATAAACTAAATCTTCAGGTAGATGTACTCAAGGCTCAGCAGGAAAAAGATAGAGCAACTCTAGAGGATAATATTGATACTGCTCTTAGAAATTTGAATAAAATTGCTGGATGAGAAAGTTTAAAGGAAACTCAGATTATACAAGCTAGAAATAGATTAAGTCAATTACAAAGAAATCTGAGAAATATAAGAGATAAATATGATGACTACGAATTGACTGCAAATTTTGATTGAGTAATCACTGAAATGGATATCCAAGTTTGAGACTCAATTAATCCTGCATCTAGCAATAGTAGTCCAAAATATATTTACGTAGAAAGTAATGATATTTTAGAAATGACGTTCGATGTAGAACAAATCGACATCATTCAATTAAAAGTCTGAATGGATGCAGAGGTTTATTTGGATGCATATCCTAATGAAGTTTATCATTGAAAAGTCAGTGAAATAAACACAATTCCTAATATGACTTCAGCAACTACGACCTACAAAATGACAGTAGCATTCCAAAAAAATGATCCAAATGAAACGATTCTAGCTGGAATGTGATGAAGTGCTAAGATTATACTAAGCAAAATAGAAGATGTGTTACTAGTTCCATCTCAGGCTGTCACAACTGTTTCATGACAAAATATGGTAATGCTCAAACAGTGAGAACAGTGGATAGAAAGTCCTGTAGAGATTTGAGATTCTGATGAAACCAATACTGAGATAGTAAGCTGACTCAAAGCTTGAGATGTGATTAAATCAATGTTTTATAGTACAGAAGCCATGATAGAGAGATGACTATCTACTGATGCTAGTTATTTAGATTTATCTGATGATAAAGCCGTAAGACAAAATGCAAAAGACAATATAAGTGAATTTTCAAGATGAGCAGGTTGATGAGGAATGTGAGGAGGAATGTGAGGAGGAATGTGAGGAGGAATGTGAGGAGGAATGTGAGGAGGAAGATTCTAGTAAAACATGATTTAAAAATTTATTTATTAGCTTTACAAATGTTCTGAAAAAAGATCAAGAAAAGTGATAAAATAATAGATGAGATCAATAACTGAGCTAAAGATAATCATTCTCACTTAATAGAATTGGTTAATATTACCAAACAATATTGAGTAGATGATCCTGAGAATGGAATTGAAGCAGTTCATGCCCTCAGATGAATAAATTTTTGGATTGATGATTGAGCATTTATTTCAATAATGTGACCATCATGATGTGGTAAATCTACTATGATGAATATAGTTGGATTACTCGATACTCCGACCACTGGAGATTATTTGCTTAGATGAGAAAAAGTAGAAGCCATGACTGCAGACGAATGGTCAATGATTCGTAGAACCACAATCTGATTTGTTTTTCAGTGATATAATTTGCTCAAAAGAATGTCTGCCCGAGAACAGGTTGCACTCCCCTTATCTTATATGTGAGTACCTAGTAAAGAAAAAAAAGAAAGATGTGCAGAAGCTTTAAAAATGGTATGACTATGAAATAGATTAGATGCGTTACCAAACCAGCTATCATGATGACAGCAGCAGAGAGTATGTATTGCTCGTGCTTTAGTCTCTAATCCATCGTTAATCCTCGCGGATGAACCTACTGGAGCATTGGATTCTGTGACTGGAGAAGAAATACTTGAATTATTTAAGAAACTAAATGAAGAGCAACATAAAACTGTACTACTAATTACACATGATCGCCACATCTGAGAGTCTGCTAAAAAAATGATTAGAATGAAAGATGGTCGCTTTCTTCACCATGATGAAGAGTAATTTAATATAATTTAATATTAGGGATATGAATTTTGCTACCTACGTTAAAGATGCATTATGAAATCTAATCTCAAACAAAATGAGATCATTTTTGAGTGTATTATGAATTGTAATCTGACTTTTTTCTGTAATTTTCTTGATGTCATTCTGAACTGGAGCTCAACAATGAATAAAAGATCAAATGGGTTCTATGATTACAAATAATGTCACAATCATGCCAAAATGAGGATTTACTCAGTGGACAGATGATGATGTACATTGATACGTAAAAGCAATTACTCTTACCACAGATTTAATTGATGAAATCGAAACATATTTCCCAGAATTAAGTGGTAGGGTCACATATGGAAATTATTCTCTATGAATGATAAAAAATGAAGATGATGATAGTGTGATGTGACAATTTCTATGAGTACCTGCAGACTATATAGACAAATTAGCTTTAGATATGAAAATGTGAGACTTGATATCTCAGAAAAATGTAGATAATAATGATGATGTAGCTATCATAAACAAGAATGCTGTGGATGAGTTATTTGATGATGATTATAGCGCTATTGGATCATATATATATTTTAATAATAAAAAGTTTAAAGTAATCTGAATATTAGACGAGGAAAGTATTTTTGGTCAGGTCTATATTCCAATCTCCACTTACCAAAACAAGATTGATTCAAAGACAAAAATTTGAACTATTACGGTAGTTCTTTCTTATGATGATAATGCAGACGAATGGGTAAATAGAATCAAATATTTTCTTATGAGAAAATACAATGTTAAGCACATCGATTTGGCAGGTTTTTCTGTCTCATCATTATCAGCTATTTCTGATGCAATTGATAAAGCAATGTGAATCTTCACATATCTTCTTGCTGCTATATGATCTATATCATTATTAGTTTGATGAATTGGAGTAATGAATATTATGCTAGTTTCTGTTACAGAAAGGACTAGAGAAATCTGAATCAGAAAAGCTATTTGAGCATTAAATGCAGATATTATCACTCAATTTTTGATAGAATCAGTAGTAGTTACCGCTATCGGATGAATAATTGCTATAATCCTAGCCTGGCTTGCAATACAACTCGTTAATAGTTTTCATATAGAATGAATCAATGTTTCAATGACTATGGATGTGGTAGTATTAGCAACCACTCTTACATTTATAATCTGAATCGTATCATGAATTGGTCCTGCTAAAAAAGCTGCAGAACTCCAACCTATTGATGCACTCAGATTTGAGTAATCTTTACTTTTTATATTTTATATATAAAAGTCTTGATTTTTATTGTAAAATATATATATTATATACCGTTGATATGTAATGATCTCGTCTATTCCTTAGTCAAGGCGTTTGACCGGTCCAATATGGAGTCTAGAATTCTTTTGGATTATGTGTCACTATAAGAATTTATGGGGTGCGATCCCAGCGAGGTCGGGAAGGGGTTTTGTATTCCTCTTCCCATTCTTGGTTATAAAAGATATTGACTTTAATGTATAAAAACATATAATTGAATTGTTGATATAAATGGTCCCATAGCTTAGCTGGTTAGAGCACAACTAATGTACTATAAAGAATGTTCGGGAACGTATGTCCGAAACACTTCTGAAATGGTCTTGTTGAGGTCTGGGGTTCGAATCCCTATGGGACTACTATGTCTGGAGTGGTGTTTTATACATCACTCCTTTCTTTGTATTGTTTTTATTTACTTTTTATCTTTTTATAAAAAAAGTCTTGATTTTATTCTGAATTTATGTATAAGTGACATTGCTATGTTCCTATAGCTCAGTTGGTAGAGCGCATCCAGAGGAATCTCAAAAATCCACAAAACAGAAAGTGGGTGATAGCATTAGTCCGGACATTAGATGCATGAGAAAACTTCGTTGCGAGGATGAGGTCGCAGGTTCGATCCCTGTTGGGAACACTAAACAAAGAGCGAGTCTTATGAGATTTCGCTCTTTCTCTTTTTTTATAAAAAGATTACTTAAAAAGAAATTATTTAAATACTAGATTAAAAATCTACTCAATAATGTATAACTAAATAATATCTATTGTGAGTTCTATCAACAGCAATTCAAAGTCACATTTGAGTGAAATGTTTCATCATCGCAGCTCTGTAATGACTACCTCACGAAGTCTTTTCTTTCATTATTAATCATGTCCATGTCTTTTTGATTGCATTAATTAACTCCTGAGTACAGTCTGACTTTGAGCACCTATATGTGTTATATCATATAGTCTCTGAAAAAGATGCCGCTCATCAGACACTAACTGGAAACTTTACTCCTAGACCAGAAAACCAGTCCTGCATAGAATTGTAATTATAGTATCAATCTTCGGGATTTCTAAGATGTAAATTGGATGTCTTCCCTGATTCTGCAAGTTTTTTTGCTCGTGTTGTGGCTGTTCATTCAAGATTAAAATTGTATATGTATGTTTTTAATCAAATTGAAGATCTTTCACTATTATGTCGTGAAAGTACAGCATCACGAACTTTTTCGACATCAATATTTGTAATAGTGTCTGAAATATGTGGTAAGTTTGTCGTAATCTTAGTGGTATTCTTAGAGGATGATTTTTTAGAGTTTATTTGAGTTCTTGATCAACTTTTAGCCTGTTCCGCTTCTAATTCACTTTCAAATACTCTGAGCATATTCAATGAATACTCTTTCACTTGTCTGTATAGTCGTGCATTCTTATCTTGGGTATATTTTTTATCATCCAAGGACTTTGAAAATGATCTTAAATAATCAACTTTTTCTTCTGTTGTTGCCATCTTTGCAACCTTTTTATCCAGAATCGGCGTAAAATCAGCGACACTGAGTGCCTGAATTCGATTTACTGGAGTAAGAGATATAAAAAGGATTCAAAGAATTAATAAAGTTTTTTTCATTTTTTTGTGAAACCTAAAACCTTTATAAGGTGCTTGGAGTATAAAAATTTAACAATTGATGTCAAACTTAAAAAAAGTCTGACTTTTTTTGACTTTTTTCGGCTTTTAATATATAATTAATATGAATTGAAATTTTATTTCTTTTTCGCGACAAAATGGCAGGTAATACTATAAATGAAATAGATTATTCAGGTCTTAATAAAAGTCTACAACCCAAGAGAAAAATGAATCTCATTACAGATGGGACTGCAGAAGCTTTATGAAAAGTTTTTACAAGTGAACTTAAGACAAAAGCTACAAAAACAGAGAGAATAGATGCTCTTTCTGATCAAATAAAAGAATGATCTGAGAACATGAAAGTTAGACTTATTCTAACTCTCAACTATCTTTCAAATGAATGATTATTAAAACCTGAGGCTATAAAATCATTATCTGCTGCTAAAATTAGAGAAATTGCATGAGGTCAAAATAGCAACCAATTTCTAAAAGAAAACGATAAGAAAATTCAAAATATAATAGATTATTTAATTAATGGTTGAAGAAAAAAGGGAGAAGAATTAACAGCTGAACAAAAAGAAAAATTGAATCAGGCTGTAATAGATTGATTGGATGCTCATTACTGAAATCTAGCTGAGAAGGAAGATTTGAGCGAACAATTACAAGCAAGAAATCAGGAACTAGAAGAAGAATTAAATGCTTCTGAAGCTGCGAATGAAGTAGTTGAAGCTGCCGTATTAAAAAGATTTTCAAGAAATAATATGATTAGAGTGTGAAAATCTATTGAAAATATTAATAATAGTAATTTAGATCCTGTCACTAAAGCACGTAAAGTACTATGGCAAGCTAATAGCTTTGCAATTTTGGGTACATGAAAAAGATTTGACTGGATTAATAAATTGCCAAAAAAAATTGATGTAAATAAAGAATATAGAGAGGCTGTAGATAATTTGAAGAAAAAAATGAGTAGTGCACAGGAAGCTAGAGAAAAGGTTGCAATTAGATATATAATGAGGCAGATAAATAGAGCTTATACTACTTATATAAATGAAACAAATATTTCTGAAGAAGCTAGAAAACAGAATATGAGAGATATTAATATGGCGATGGCTGCTTAGTTTTATTTTGTTTATTATAATAAATGGAAACATTGAAAGAATTAGTAAATAAAGTATATAAAGATTTACAAGAATCTGATTGGATTGAGCAATACCCTGATTTTTCTGAAAAGGGTATCGTAGCTGAAATTTTGCAGAGTCTAGCTCTCGAAATGATGCCAAATTTTGTAGCGAAAGATAAACTTGAGGAATTTGTGGATGAAAGTGAAAAAAACTATAAGGAAGAAACTTTTAAAAAATATATAGATAATTACTCTGAATTTCTTGATAAAGTAGAACAAGAGTTCTATAGTGGATTACTTGTATGATTAGTTGAAGAAGAAACACAATCTTAATAGATTGTTAGTTAAAATTTCAGCAAAATTGTTTTTAATATATAATCTTTAATAAGTTAATTTAGCTCGGAATTTATCCATTTTGCTAATTTTTTTACCAAATCATCACTTTTACATGATGGACAATAATTTTCAAGATCTCATCTCGCTATTAACATTGTATCACTCTTTGGCCAAGATTCTTTGACTACCAATGAGTACCTTAATGATACGGATGAGTTGAAGAGATCTCGATCATATTCCACCTCTTTTCCTGAAAAATTTGCTTTAGCTCGATTTCTAAAATTGGCTATTCGTAGCATTTCTTTAAGACTTGAAAATGAGACATCCAAGTTTTCTATATAATATTTTCAATTTTTTTCTTCTATCTTAACTTTTTTTCACCGACTTTTTAAAGTTCACTTCTCTGGATCATAAACCAGATTTCATCTTTTTCATTGCCATACTATATCATCTCTAGTTTCTTCTATCTTTTTCTGGAGAGCTGGAATTTCTTTTACTACTTTCTTTTCGTGTTCTTTTAATGTCTTTATTGTTTGTGGCTTCATTAATTTATCAATTTGTGATTTATCAAAAATTGGAAGTGTTTTTAATTTTGAAAGCCTTTCTTTAATCTTTTTTTCTGTTTCAGATTTTTGATCTTCAAATCAATCATTTTTATCCGAATCAAACCAGTGGCCTCATATGTGAATTTTGGTTATTTTTCATTTATCATCTTTTGAGAGCATACTTTGCTCCAAAATAGCGGTAAGAATCTGATTACTCGCCAATAACGCCAATTCTCTTTCTTCACTTTTATCAGAATTCCACAGCTCTTGAACTGTTTTTCATTCTATTTTTTGTTTAGTGATTTGCTCATTATAAAACGCTTTTAATTTTTCTTCTTTTAGGAAATCTACGTTTGAATCTTCTTTAAGCGCTCATTTTTCATCAAAATACTTTCAATTTCATAACGAAAGTGCGTTTGAGAACAAAGAATATGAGTCTATATCATTACTCATTGAATAAGTTGTTAATGCCAATAATATTCATCTGTAAAGATTTTCGAAATATTCTGCAAATTCTTTATACTTTTCGTATATTCAGATTCTTGTTGCAGCATCTGAAGAATACATTCTAACATCTAATTTAAATTTTTCTCGCTCTTTATATTTATCGCTTATCATAACTTCTATTTCCTTTGGCAAATCTAATTCATCTGTAAATGTATCTGTCAAAAATCATGTTCATCATAATGCTCTTATATTTTCTACATCAGAATGAGCTCTTTCTACTCTATCTATATATACTTTTTCTTCTTGCGTAAATTCTTCACGCGCAGCAGAGAGATATGTAATTTTAGCATCTAGTGTATTTGTCGTAAGTTCTGATGGAAGTAAGCATACTTCTAATTTTCAATCCTTTCGTCTAAAGAATTGTCTCTGAAAATCTCACAATCAAGCTTTTTTTGCTTTAATAATAAGATAATATGGTAGTTCAATATATTCTCAATTTTTAGACTGAGCTTTTACAAAATCTGAAATATCTTTTTTTATTTTTTCTTGATTTTCTATTATTCTTTGCATTAATTCTTCTGTTAATATATTCTCAAATGCTGTTTTAAACTCATTTATCAAATTATTATCAATTGTTTCAGTTGGCGTATCAATAGCATCTACCTGTGTCGTATGGTGTCATCAATGATTATCATAGTATTCTTTTGTAAAGTTAATTTTCATAAAATTATTAACATATTTTTTTACTTCCTCAGTAGAAGAAAATATTTTTCATTTTTGGGAAGTTCACTTTACTCAGCTATCTATAGCCCAATCATTATTTATAAGCCAAGCGTCTTTGTAGTAAATACCGTGAACATTTCAGTCTGCCTCTGAATAAAACTCCATAAGTGCATCTTTTGTATTTTTTCATTTATAACCAAAAAGCTCTTTAGCTAGCCTATATAAAGTATTTTGAAATGGGTCATCTGAAATTTCTATATCTCAGTTTCTTTCTTCATTAAGTCAAACAATATCTTTAAGATTAGACTCCCCTATTCATTTAAATTCAACTTTTGTAATATCAAAATCTGCTTTTAATAGTTTTTCTATAAAATTCACATTTTTATGAGAATCTGGTATTTCCATACTTATTTTTTCTTTATCTGTTTGTGTTAGCTTTAACCAATCTTGATATTTTTTAACAAGTTTAACATTTTCTGTATAATTTTGATCCTCTTCATCCTCTCAGAGTAATGAAGTTAATGAGGCTGTAACCATCATTTCTTGGAACAATAATGGATAATCTTGCTTTAGTTTTTCTATTTTATTGAGTTTTTCTCTTGAGAATTCAGAAAAATATTCTCATTTATATCTTCTTAAATTTGTATCAAAGGTTGTTCTTTCGTTCCATTTACCTTTTCCCTTCATTTCTCAATATGTTCTGGATTCAGTAAATAGCTTATTTAATGAATCCATTCATCTTCCCTCTTGTAATTCTTTAATTATTGTATTTCATTTAAATATTTTCTCTATATATTCCATTCTTAGTTTTATTTGAGCATCCATCTCTTTCCATTTTTCTTCAAACTGAATTTTCTGATCTTCTTTTAATCAATTTATATAATCTTCTTTTGATTTTCAACTTTGTAAATATTCAAAGAAAGGTGTATAATCACTAAATTTACCATCATGAATTTCATCAAGAAAAATCATAGACCAACATGCATCATACAATGATTGCTCTTTTACTTTCTTATCTGGAGCTCCAATTTTTTCATTTAATGATACATTTCAATGCTTTTTATTATGCAATCACTGTAAGATAGCCTGATTAATTTTAGATTTCTTTTCTCTGATAAAATCTTCCTTATTTTGAAGGTAAAAATCTTGTACATCGAAATAAAGAGAATCTACTCCCATACTAGCTGCTGTTGCAACAGCTCAAACAGCTAGTCAGATAAGTGCTCATACAGGACCTCATGTAGAAGTTCAAGTTAAGACGCATGCGGTAATAATTCATCCTTCTACAAGCACACTTCAAATTCATATTCATAATTGTCGATCTGCCTGATTCCTTTTATTTTCAGCTCTAACTTCATTAACTTTTGCTATTAATTCAGCTTCTTTCTTTGTCTCCAGATATACCCATACATCAAGTCACAGACACGCTACATCTATCAGCATTGCTCATGCTAATGTTTGAATGAATCTATTAACTCTTGAACCATATCTCAGAATCTTTGTCATTTTTTTCAATTCTGTGACATTTTCTGCATTTTTTAGAGCCAATAAAACATCATCATTTATTCAAGTAATGTTATTATTACGGAGTAACGTTTTCATCTCATCCAAATCCTTGCATTCCACTAGCTTATCTGCTATCTTTTCTAATGCAAGCATCTGTTTTTGTGAAATTCATGCTCATCTCACTAATTCTTTTGGAAGTTTATTATCCAATTCTCACCAAAGTTTTAATAGTGCAATATCATCATCTCAGACTTCTTTTAATCATTGTTCCAATTTTTCTATATGTTTATCTATCGATTTTAACTGATGTGAAGATAAACGATTTTCTAAATTCTTTTGTTTTTTTAGTGCATCTATTCATGCATTGATTGTTCACTTGATTTTTTCTGAATTTATTCATTCTGATAATTTTTTATAATTTACTGATTCTGATAATTTTCACATTGCTGCTGTTGCTCAAAAACCCACTCAAGATGTTATAGCTCAGCTAACAACACTACTTTGATCTGATGTATTATCTCCTTTTTCTTCTGTCTGCTGCGTCTGCTGTTGTGTCTCCGTTTGTGTGCCAGATTGCACTCCACTTTGTGTTTCTGACTGTGGCGTGGATTCTTGAGATGATTGTTGCTGATTATCAGTATGTGATGAAGGCTGATTACTCTGCGTACTGGATCCTAATATCTCACTTTTGAGATTTAATAGATCTTCCTCTGTTTTTCTTTTTTCAATTTCTAACCTCTTTTCTTTCATAAAATTAAAAGTCTTTAAAGCTATATCAGGAGTAACAAAATTAATAATATTTTTTCGCCATCCAAACTCATTAACTTCATCAAATTTATCGGGGAGATTAATTTCTCATGTAAGAATTTTTTTTACTTTATTTTCAATCGGGAAAAGCACTAGTGATTTCATCCGTCACAATTCTTTTTTGAAATCTTTAATGTATTGTTCTGAGATTTCCTGTTTTAGCTGTTCCACCGATTGCGTCATATCGTATTTATGTAGTAAAATATTCTATGTTAATTTTCACATTAGTTTTATAAAGTTTTTTAGAATTGGTACTAAAGTATCTCAAGATTTTAATATATTCTTTGCTTTTATTTCACTTAAAAACTTTGTAAGGGAAGTTATTGCTTCATCTGAGATATCTGTTAGTTTATTCTCCGTTTGTAATTGTTTTATCACTCTCTTTAACTCATCTCAATTTAACTCGTTTAATGCCTTATGTAATATATCTGAATCTTCTGACACTAACTTAGCAATCGAATCTACATTATCAAAGAATCCTTTTCATTTATTAACTTTAACAAGCGTTTCGTATATTCATTCTAACGATTCTACTTCTTGTACAGATGCACGATTCACATTGTTTTTAAATTCTTTTAATTTTTTAATTTGTTCATCAATTTGATTAAATTTAGCCGATCATTCTGCTTCTCATTTTTTGGCCATCTCTAGTGAGCTAATTTCACTATCTATATCTGATTGAAGTTTTTTGTAATGTGGATTATCTATTAGTTCTTGTGCTGGCTTAATAGTATTATCTACTTGTCACTCTGTTATATTTTTTGCATTTTTTATTCTCTCTTCTATTTTTGCTGTATCGGAGAACTCATCAGTGTGGTCGATTAATTCCTCTACCAGATGAGTAATTTTTACATCATCAAATCAAGTTAAATCATATTTTTTAACGTTATGCGTAAAACTTTTTACTTCTTCTATAGTTTTAAATTTACCTGTTTCCAGCATCTGTTTTGCAAATGCTTGTTGTTCTTTAGAAAGAGTTTCAAAAATTGATGAATTTCATCATTTTGATAACATAAAATCTTCTAATGCCTCAACTTTACTAAAGTCTGATAGTTTATAAATTTTCTTACGGTATCAATTTCATATTACTTTCACGTTTTCAACCCAGCTAATAGATGGCTCTCAGAAAATCATTTTTCTTAAATTAGGATTCCTCATAAATACGATATCAGCTTTATTGTTAAAAAGTATATCTATATATTTTGCTGGTAATGCAGTATCACTTTTTCAAAACATTTTTTGGATAAAATCCGAGATAGAAGCTGCCTTTTTATCCCCTCTTATTTTTAACCAGCTATCATTTCATTTTTCAATTATTTTTGTTGCATTATCTCAACTGATTTTTCATTCGATTAAGTCTTGTAATAATAATTGATCTCCATGTGCTATATTGTATCTAGCTTTTAACAATCGAACTGGTGATTTATTAAGATTCTCTGCATATATGCGGCGCATTACTGCTCATTTTGATCTTCGAGCAACAGCAATTATATTTGAATTTTTGATGAAATCTCATGCTCTTTTTGCTGCTGGATATCTTGTTCATGCTGCTAGAGATAAAATCTTTCATCATAAATAAAGCGGTATCGTCGCTGAAACCCATGCTGAAAGGAATTCTCAATTTTTCAAATGTTTCAATGAAGCTCCTGTATGATTCAGAAGATCTCTAGCCACAGCACTTCAAATATTAAGAACTCTTTCTACAAAGTTTGGATTATCAGATTTCATTTGTTGAATAGCTCTCGCTCCAATAAGAATTTCTTTTTTCATTGCAAAATAGCTATTTACTTGATTTTTATACAATAGAATTTCCTCTTTTGTAATATTTCAGTTTGCAAACTTTTGTTTAAATTCTCATAGACTTACTTTTAATCCAGATTTCATTTCAGCGAGTCATGAATGTTTCATGAATTCTTGAATATTATTAGTCTTTGAATTAAATGCCTCATGAGTAAATCAGAAATAAAGATATGATCGAGATTTATCAAAATCATCTTCAATATCTTTTGTTATTTTATCACAGCATTCTACTCATTCTTTATAATTTTCTGCTGTTAAATTGTCTCATGCAAATTCCAACCTTTGTATTGCATCCTTTCAATCTTTAAACTTTAATATCGTATCTCTTTCTGCATCTGAAGCGGATTTAATTTTTTCCATATCATGTGATAATGTATCATTAAAGATACCATTACCTTTCATTACATCGATTGCTTGATGCAACTTCCCATTTATAAAGTTTTTATACCTAGGATCCGTATGAATATAATTTTCTACCCACTCTTCATCTTTGAGAGCATCAGAGGCTGTCGAATGATTTCACTCTGTATTTCTAAACTTTTCTTCTGCTATCTTTTCTTTTAATGAAAACAATTTATCTTGAGTATAATTTAGTACCTTAGCATATTGTCTAAAAAATAACTGTATTTCTGCTTCTCTCTCTGCAGCATCTCATGATTCAAACCAATTAGTTATAGCCTCTGATCGATCTTTTCATACAAATGGAATAAATGAGGTCAATCAAGTGAGGTAAGGCCCGAGAATCTTACCAATTTTTTCTTTTCACCATCAAATAATTTCATTCTTTAATTCATTAAATTTTAGGCCTCTTAAATAAGCGTAGTATCATCACTCTGAAAGGAAATTAGACACATCTGAAAACTGATTATCTATACACATTGGAACTGTTGCCTGGAACATATCTTTGTCTATCTTTTTCCTATCTGCATATTTCTCATAACCATCAGCGATACTCATTCCTCACCATCAAGCATCTATTTCTTTTTTCATAACCTGATTGTACTGACTATCAATATTTTCTCACATTCATTTATATTTTTCAAATTTTTCAGGGTCTTTTTCTCTCAATTGAACTGTACTTTCGGCCTGATCTTCTGCCTTATCTGTAACTTCATCACTATGTATCAGTCCTAATTTTTTACCTATCCAATATCAAATTGTACCTGCTCATACTCAGATACCTGTCCATTTCAAAGCTTTCCCGTACCATCTGTCCCAAAATCATTTTTTTTCTCATTGCTTACTTGATCCACTAGAATCACCACTAGATTCTCATCACTCTTTTTGTTTTTTATCTCCAAATGCTCGATTCCATACTTTTTTGATAGCCCATCATGCTGCTAATATTCCAGTAGCTCAAAGTATATATTTTCATGGATTTTCTTTTACTTTTTCCAATTGTTCTCATAACCACTCTCATGTCTTTCACCAAAATCACTTTTTTTCAGTTTTTACGGTAGATGTAGCTGTAGTTGTCGTTATTAAAGTCTCTGTGTTTCAAGAATTTAGTATTGAAATAGATAAACTAGTCGTATCAGATAAACTATTCAAAAGTGTCTTTGCTTCCTCTACTTTTTTCTTGGATTCTTCATCTGTTTTGGCTGCTAATACATCTATTTCTGCTTGAATTCTTTGTTTAGTTGTTTCTGCCTGTGACTTAATATTCTCCGCTTGATTTTTCTTTTCTGTTTCAGAAAGTGAAACATTATTTTTTAATTCATTCAGAGAATTTTTAATGTTATCTACTTCTTTTTTGAGTTGCTCGATATTATTGTCCATGAAATTTTATCAAAATAACTAAATAATACAGAATAATTATACTCATAACCATCAAAAAAAGCAAAAAAAATCAGACTTTTTACCTAAATTTCTTTATTTTTTTCTTATTATTTATATTAAAAAAATAGCCCAATCTTGAGCTATTTTTTAGTATTAAGATCTTATTTAATCATTTTCATGTCTCCGATAACTTAATGTTCATCTTTGTTCACGCATTTGATGTAGATATCTAATATACTTAGATCAACATCATTCCTGATCCTTATTATCGTGAGCCTGTTTTCTAAGTTTTGACTGATCTGTTTCATTAATTTGTTTTTTCAAATCTTGCCATATTGTTGGAAATTTTGATGAAAGAGTCTCCCTATAAACCACATCTCTTCATCTATATCACCTATCATCTATTTGTAAATGTCTATGATATCAGTAGATTTTCACTCAGAAAGGAAGTTGTTCTCATCACTGATCATGGAAGTCTTTTCTTATTTTATTTGTAAGGTTTGCGACCTTTATAGATTCCTTTACTCAGTCTTCAGTATGAGGGAAGTCTAGTTCAAGTCAATTTCCTCGATCCGTCTCCTTGTATTTTCATATTTTGATTGATTTAATTTTAGTATAATCAATTTTACCATCAGATGTTAGAGTTAAACCATCTATCACTAACGGAACTTTCTCATTATATGAGTGTACATGAAAATGAGTTGGATCATTTTCATCCTGTACAATATTCATATTTCTATTAAAATCATCTCATTCATCTGAATATGTACCGACAATTTCATGAAGAACTGCCTTTCATAAGTCCTTTAATGGAGACTCTGTATGTATATCTTCATTTTCATGAGGTCGTAATGATTTTCAGTTAGCAGATTTCTGCTGGTTTAAGTATGTTCTAAATTTTTCGAAATTTACTCAACTTTTTATAGTATCCACAACGTGTCACATCGATGAATTATTATCTATAGCTGCTCATCAAATCGCTCATAATGTAGCTCATCATGCTGTTCATCATACTGTTCATTTTACTCATCAACAATAGGCTCATAACAAACCTCAGACCGCTCATCAACCTACTCATCAAATTCGAGCCCAAGCGTTTGTATCGCTGGCACTTAATACTTCTGGCTGAGATCAATCTGCTAATGTAACTTGTAAATCTCAACCTCCTCATGTAGTTCTATCAAATGGCGTATCTGATGCGCAGCGATGATGAAAATTACTCTTTAAACAATTAGTAATATTAGCTGCATGTATTAATTCTTTATAATCACTAAATACCACATTATCCAATCAAATGAGTTTCTTTTTTTCTGGATCTATTTTTGTCTCCCATCAATAAGATTTGATTGTTTGTTTACTTTCATCGTATTGAATTCATTCATCAAAATTGTAATGAAACGGACTTTCATCTATCAATCAGCTTCTCACTTCTGCTGTAGCAGATACAACTGCTTGTTCCATTGTCAGAGTATCTCAAAGTTTTTCTTTAAATCGTGATTTAATAGCTGGCCGATTTTTATACGCTGTTATTCATCACCAAGCTGTTCAAAGAATTCATCAAGCCCGAAGTAATCATTTTTTTCGCCAAGGCATTCATTCTTTATCTTTTTTCTTCTTTTTGTTTGATTTTTCTTTGGTCTCATCGTTTCCCCCTTCATCATCTCAAAAAGCCCGATTCCACATTTTTTTGACTCATTTACAGACAAGCGCTACGGCTCATACTCATGTAACTACAAATCACGCAGTACGAAGCAAATTTTTTCATCATTCAGTTTCCCATTTGTCTTTATCTCGCACATCATCTCGTTGTTCTCATACCCAATCTCGCGTTTTTCAGAAAAATCATTTTTCTTCAGAAGTTTTTTGTTCTGTTTCATCTTCAGGTTTAGAATCCGTAGAGCTCAAGATAGAAGAATATAAATTCATGGTTTCATTAAAGCTATTCAATAGGGTTTCAGCTTCCTCTTTTTTCTTTTTTGATTCATCATCTGTTTTATTTTCTAGTGAATGAATTTCTTTTTCAATTTTTTTCTTCGTTGTTTCGGCTTGTGTTTTTAAAGCATCTGCTTTATTTTTTTTCTCAGTTTCAGAAAGTGATACATTATTCTTTAATTCTTCTAGTCATTTCTTAATTTCATCTGCTTCTTTCTTTAATTGTTCAATACTTGTCATATAAAATTCATTAAACAAATAAAATACATATGATTATACACACAATTATTAAAAAATGCAAAAATTTGATGACTTTCTACTTGTTTTCTTGATGAAATTTTTATGATAAAGAATTAATTAAAAATCCATCATTTTAAAAATTTGGTAGATAACACACTAATTTCATATAATTTTGCAAACCAATAGTTATCAAAAAAACTCTATTTTTTTACAATGTAAATATTAAAAAAATTAGATTTTTAAAACGTAAGAAGATTAGAACTAAAAATGGTCAAAATTTTTGCATATTTTTAATTTTACGGATATAATTACATCGTCAAATAAAAAACAAACTTTTATTCATTTAATTTATAACAAACATGGAATCAACAAATTCAATTCAATCAAATGAAAAATTATCTAATTTGATGGATAAAATTAATGAAACATGTGATGCTCTAATTTCTGCTCTTGAAGTTAATGCACAATCTGTTTGAGAATATGGTGGATGAGTTGCTCATCAAATTAGCACTGAATACATCGATATATTAATTAAGAATATTCTAAAAATTAAATATCACCTAGTTCGTCTAGAAAAAGAATTAAATAATGGGCTAATCAACTCAGAATATGAACTAAAATGCATAGTAGGATGATTATTAGACACTATCGATACAATTGATACAGTTTGTGCTAACGATGGATATCTTAGAAACCAATTTTCATTTGCTACTGATGAATTGAAAGAATTGATTACAAAAATGCTAGATGAAATCACTATTTCAATAGCATCTTAATGATGCCTTCGTACAAAAGGGAATTGAAATAAAAAGTCACAAAGATCCAGCCTGTATTCTTGCTGGATTTTTCTTTTTCGGAAAAAATCAAACATTTTGATGAAAATACCAATTTTAAATTTATATTCCATATTGATTTTCTAGACAAAAAGCATATTTTGTAATCAGATTTTTTATTAGTTATTTGAAATTATATGAAAATAGTTCAATGAGCAATTAAAACGCCAAAACAGATTGAAAATATCAGAGAAAGCTGAAAATATTTGAATGAAATGCTATTGATTCTTAGAGAAAAAGCCAAAGCTTGAGTAGCTCTTATCGAGCTTGAATTTGTTGCAGAACATTTTATTCAGCAACACAATTTGAAATGAGCTTTTAAGTGATATGATGGATTTCCTACAAATTTATGTTTATCTGTAAATAATTGTGTGGTTCATTGAATCCCAAATGAATACATTCTTAAGAATTGAGATTTACTCAAAATCGATGCGTGAGTGATTTATGAGAAATGATATTCTGACTCTGCAATTTCGGTAGTGATTGGATGAGAAATGGCTAATCCATTAGCTCATGAATTGATAACTGTGACAAAAAGTGCACTAGATAATTGAATAGCGACTATTCAGCCAGGAAAATCAATGTATGATTATGGAAATACGGTAGCAACTACAGTTCGTGCAGCTGGGTTTAAAGTTCTAAAAGATTTGACTGGCCATGGTTGCGGAAGTGCTGTTCATGAAAGACCATACGTTTTTAATTATGGTCATCCAGATATGAAAAAACAATTCTTTACTCCATGAATGGTGCTTTGTTTTGAACCGATTACTGCGGTAATGAGTGATGATTTCTATATGGAATATGGAGATGAATGAATGTACACCCAGCATTGAGATTTAGGTTGTCAGTGGGAGTATATGTTGTTGATAACTGAAAAATGATATGAAATGATGAGTGGAATTACTGAGCGAGAATAATGTATCATATATTAAATTTAAATATTATATGAAAAACGGAACCATAGGAAGCTATGACTCCGTTTTTTGATTCAACATGAATACTTATCCAGTAACTCGCTCTCAATAGGTGACAACTTTGAATTTTTTTCCAGTTTCATCAATATAGATAACGTCACTTGTTCTGGGGTGGATTTATTCCATCTAAAGAATAGTTTCTTTCCTAGTGCTTGGCACATTATCGCACCAGTTTGGTCAGAAACTACTAATGCTATATAGAGACAGATAAGTTTGTGAATAATAGGTCGAATAAATGCTTCTTTATCCTCTACCAAATTTCTCGAAGACACAAACAAATACATCATCTCTAGTCCTCTTTTGTTCAGAAGATCGTTTATCGGCACATCTCCAATTGTTGTGGAAAGATGAAGCATAATATCCTTAGTTTTCTTCTTAACTTCCCCCGTAGCAAAGCAGGAATAATTCCCCAAAAAAATCATAAGAACTTTTTTAAATAGAGCTTTTCTTTGCTCTTTTTCCAAGCCCTCCACTGCAATCAGAAGAGCACAGATAAGATTGTTGAGCTTTTTTTTCTCCAACTTCTCAAGTTCCGTAAGAATATTGCATCCCCTGTCGCACTCTTCTTTGAAAAAGACTATGTCATTGGGAATTTCAAAATTCTTTTTTAATTTCTCCATTGTAATCTCTCCTTTAAGGAACAGTTTGTAGCTCTTCCAAAAGGTGTGAGATAATTTTACACGTTTTCCTTTCTTTTTCATTTTTGTTTAAAAATTTTTTGGTTTAACTTTTATTAACTAGATTGTTTAGTTTATATATCTGACAATTAAATTTCAAGATTAAATTGAAAAAACGTATTCATTTGGTAGAATAACATTGATTTACTTTTTATTAAAAGTATGCAATTATTCCATATTAATGTAGATAAAGTTCGCATAAAATGAAATAAAATAGAGATTTTTTCTGTCCCTGAATTACTATCACAACTTCGTAAAGTCCTACGCATTAAAAAATGAGATAAAATCTGCGTACAATTTTCTAATGATAAATGAACGACAAGGTATGAGCTTTCTATTCAAGATTGGACCGATAAAGATTTGGCTGGTGAAATAATTTCTAGTCAGACTTTTTCTTTTTCTAAGAAAAATATTTCAATGCTGATTGCAATGCCAAACAAACGAGAAAAAGCTGAACTAATTACACAGAAATTGACTGAAATTTGAGTAGAGAATATCTATTTTTGGGTAAGTGAACACTCTATAATTCGTCAACAAAATGATAAAAAAGTAGAACGTTTAGATAAAATTTCACATGAAGCAGTAGAACAATCGCGATGAATTCAACTCCCTGAAATTAAGTTTTTGAAATCTGAAAATGAATTGAAAGATTTTGTGAATTGAAAGAATGTAATAATTGCAAATATGAACTGACTTCCCTTTTGAGATTTAAGTAAGATTGAAAGTAAGGATTTATGTGGCGTTGTCTGACCTGAGGGATGATTCTCTCCTAAAGATTTAAAACTTTTTGATGATGCAAAAGTTATTGATTTATGAGAGAATGTTCTGAGAATGGAGACTGCGAGTATAGTTTTGTGATGGATTTTGAAAAATATGTAAAATATTGCCACAAAATTTGAAAATTTTCTGTTTATATATATAATTGTGTATATAATTTTATTTATTTAATCCATTTATATGAAAACAAAGAAACTTTTATTTTCTATTGCCTCAGTAATTTTATTATGAGGATTCGCTAGTGTATCTGCTGTGAGTATTGATACACAAATTGAGGATGAGCTCAATAAAAAAGCTGAACAAGAAATGGTAAAAAAAGCTCAAGATTTGAATGAGAAAATCACTTTCACGAAAGTAAATTCTTGTGAATCTATGGAAAAAGTTATGAGTGGATTCTTGGAAACTTATAGAAAGCTGCACCCACAAAGAACTTATGATCGCCGATATGATGATTATGCAGTTTTTAACGATTCATCTGAATCTTTGACTTGGGGAGCGACTAATTCTGTTAAATCAATTTCTGCACAATCTGATAGTGTAAATTTTGCCGTGAGAGAAAGTGCTGCTGTAGCTGAAACACAATCATTTTGAGCTGATTTGTGAGAAATTTCCGATTTTTCTACCACTAATATTCAAAAAGTTTGAGTAGATGAACCGGAACTTTTAAAATCTAATGGAAAATACCTTTTCTATTATTCAGAGGAAAACTACAACAATAGATATATTTCTGTAATCAAAACTCCTACTAAAAACGACTTATCAGATGCTGAAATTGTAGCTAAAATTAACATTCCTGATAGCTTGAGTAATATTCAACTATTTTTGAATGAGGATAAATTGATTATTTTGAGTTCTCGTTATTCCTCAAAATCTGATTCAATTCTATGATCTAATCGTACAATAGTGATTGTTTACGATATTAGCGATTTAGAAAATTTATCTTTAGAAAAATTGACTGAAGTTTATGGAAGTTTTGAAGATGCTAGAATGATTAATGATCAGCTTTATTTAATTTCTTCAATTAACTTAAGCTGGTATAACATAGCTTGGAGAGACGACCCTGTCTTATTTAATGATATGCAACCAAAATTAACTGATATTACTTTGAAAAAAAGTTCAGGCTCAAAAAAGACATATGATAAAAAGGTAGCTTCAATGCCTTGTGATAGTATTTTCTACTTATTACCATCTGAAGATACCATGGAAGAAACTGATACTTATCCTAATTTCACATTAATTTCTCAGATTTCTTTAAGTGATTTAAATGCTACTCCTAAACAAAATCTAGTATTCGGAAATGTAAATGAAATTCATATGAGCCAGACTTCTTTGTATTTACCTGCTCCAATCTATTTCTCTAATCCAACTAGATGTTCACATCGATGATGTTATGGATCATGGTATTATAGAGATGAGAACACATTGGTTCATAAATTTAATCTAGAAAAATCTGTACAATACCAAGATTCTACTATCATCCCAGGAACTCCATTAAATCAATATTCAATGGATGAAGATGATGAATGAAATTTCAGAATTCTAACTACTACATGGTACGATCAGAAAGCTACTCACCTGTCAATCATCGATAAAGATATGAAATTAAAATGAAATCTGATGAATATTGAACCAGGAGAAAACTTCAAATCTTCTCGCTATATTGGTGATAAATTATATCTAGTAACGTACCAAAATATTGATCCTCTATTTGTGATAGATATGGAAGATATAAGCAAACCAAAGATTATTTGAGAACTAAAGATTCCTGGATATTCTACATATTTACATCCATATTCAGATGCTAAAAATGGAGTTCAATACTTAATCGGATTATGATATTCTACTGTTGATAATGGATATGGTGGATTAAAACAAGGTGGTGCAAAAATAGATTTGTATAAAATTGATTATAAAGACCATGAAACAGCAGAAACTAAGTGTAGTTCATTGATTACAAAAAATGTAAATGCAAACTTAACTGATTCATGTACGAAATCTAATGATGGTAAAAAATGTAATGAAGAACAGAGATTGTATGAAGATTGTTTAACTAAGGTAAACCCAGAAAATATTGCAGTTTCAGTGATAGCTTCTTATGAATTTGATGGAGATGAAAGTTACACTCCAGCATTAGAAAATCCTAGAGTATTTGTATGGAGATCTAATAAACAAGAGTTAGTTTTACCTATGGCAATTGCCACAATTCTTGAAAAATGAACTCGCGAAAATAACTGGGAATATAAATATGATGCATTCCTTGGATTAAAAGGATTATCATTAAAAACTTCTACAGCTCTAATTAAAGAAGTTTTATCTCAAAATTTTATAACTAATTCTGATGACATTGAGAATTATCGTCGAGATTTTGAAGATGCTAGAGTGGGATATATTGATGATACATATTATTTCTTAGTTTGATGATTTGTAGGATTCTTAAATAAAGATGGTAAAGTAGCTACTCTAGGTTCTTTGTAATTTAGAGTTAAATTATATGAAAGCTGACTAATTAATAGTCAGCTTTTTTATTTTAACGAGAAAGCCGACGAGCAAACGCCGGCTTTAAAAAATTTGTTTACAAAGTACATAATCAAGTTTTCGAATGATTTTTTGGTATTAGCATTATAAATGCTATGGTCATCACAAATGCTGCTGAAATTGATATTTCATACATTATAGAAATGAACGTATCAAACTTAATTTGCAGCATAACTGATACCCAAGCGACTGCTAATACCGCAAATGCAACTACTAGGAATGCTGAGGAGAATTCAGGATATATTTTAATCTTATTCCTAAGTTCTCTCTGCGGTATCAACGCCCATACAATAGGGCAAACGAATAGAAATCCCCACCATGGGGAACACTTGATCATCAAGGCAACAATAGCCCCGACAATAATGCACATCACTAACATGAGTGCATAACAAATCGTTATAGATCTCATTTTTTTATTGTTTTTTGTTTTATACATGTAGAGTGTTATTATATACAAAATTATGGACAAATCAATAAAAAATGATACACTATAAGTCTCAATCATAGACTTGAAAAAATACGATTAAATAATAAACTTATCTTCGATTTATCAGTAAAATAAAGCTATGCAAATTTTAAGCTGAGAACAGTTCAAAAAAGCTGAACAATATTTCAAACTAGCGTGAGAAATTGCACAAAATGCTACTTGTGAGAGATCTAAATGTGGTTGCGTAATAGTTAAAGATGATAAAATTATTTGAGAATGATGGAATACTCCCCCACATAACCTAGAATCACAAAGAAGATGTACTTGTGATAAAAATTCTTATCATAAAAAAGTAACGGATAAAACGTGCTGTATTCATGCAGAACAAAGAGCAATCATGGATGCATTGAGAAATCATCCTGACGAGATTGAATGAGCAGGTTTATACTTTATTCGTTTAGATAAAGAATGAAATATATCTAAAGCTTGAAAACCATATTGTACTATCTGCTCCAAAATGGCATTAGATACTGGAATCAAGCATTTTCTACTCCGACATGAAGAATGAATCGCTCAATATGATACCGAAGAATACAATTTACTTTCATATCAATATAGTGAATAGATGATTTGAATATTTGATTCAGGACTATGATGACTATCCGTACGAACACAGCTAGCAAAACTTATGCCAGATCAGAATTTTTGCTATATCGCAGATTCTGCATACTGTCCATATTGAAGAAAATCTCCACAAGAATTACAAGATAGATGCAGAAAACTAACTGATTTTTTGATTAATCAATGAAACTGTGACTTAATCGTGGTAGCATGTAATACTGCTACTGCTGCAGCTATAGAAGCTTTGAGATCAGAATATTCTATTCCTTTTGTATGAATGGAACCAGCCATCAAACCTGCGCTTTTACATTCCAAAACTGGAGTAGTTTGAGTTTTAGCCACATATGGAACATTCAAATGAGCATTATATCATAGAACGTTAACTCAGTTTCAATGAAATGTAAAAGTGATTGAACAAATCTGAGATGGACTAGTCGAACTCGTTGAACAAAATAAAACTGAAAGCGAAGAAGCAAAAAAATTACTCACAAAATATCTCATTCCTATGATTGAATCAAATGTTGACCATATTGTGCTTTGATGTACACACTACCCTTTTCTTATTCCGATGATAAAGAAAATTTTAGAAGAAAAAAAAGTCTGAGACGAAATTACAATTATAAACCCTGCTCCAGCAGTTGCCTTGCAAACTCAAAGAGTTTTAGAAAAGCTACGACAACATAATAAAGAAAAAGATGAAAATGAATTTTATTCTACATGAGATGATCAGATTCTAGAGAATTTTGTGAACAGTATTGTAAAAAAATTTCCGCAGAATATACAAAAAATAATAAATATTCAAAATTCCAAATTTAAACATTTAGATATATAAAAATCCTTCAAATGAGGGATTTTTACATTCTCTTGTTTAATTTATTTAGCACTTCTCATCATCATAAGCATTACATATCATCTAATTTCTAACATATTTGGATCTAATATAGTTATTACTCATTCAGATTTAAGTTTTTCAAAATGCGTAGAATAATAATTTGGCATTCAATCATTCATTCCATATAGCATTCTAGATAATGCCGTTGCAAATTCAGCCCTTGTAACATAATCATTTGGTCTAAATTTATTATCTGGCATATTGATTCACATAATTCATAATTGATATGCTAAAGATACTGCACCATTATACTCTGCATCTAAGTCATCAGGCACATCCACAAATTTATTATACCTTGTAATATCTGGCATTTCTCACAATACATTAACAGCATATTGTGATAACATTTTTGCCATTTCTATTCTAGTCATATATCCATCCATTTCTGCATTTTGGATTGTATCCATTGTTGTAATTCAATTTTTATATGCAAACTTATAAGCTTGTTGGAACTCATCAAAATATTCTCATCATTCTATAGGATTATCTTGAATATCATCTTGAGATTCTGCAGAAAAATGCTCATCTACTTTATCATTTTCTTTAGTTGATCTTTGATGACCTCATCATCCACTATAATAGTTTCATCAATTATCTATAATATTAGGCTCCATTCTATCACTAAAAATAATCCACAGATTTTCAAGTTGCGCAATTGGGGGATACACCTCTACATATTCATTTATATCAGTAGATGATGGTGTTAGTTTCAAATTATCCGATGATGATACATTACTCGCAACATTTACATACATTGATCTAGTATGAATAACCATATTACGTAATGAAGTAAAATCACTTCATTCCATATCTACTACCACTGTAAATAATACTTTTCAATCCTTATTAAGATAATCTAACAACCAAAGATTTCCATCTGGAATAATTCCATCTTCATCAATTACAATTTCATCTGTTCAATCAAATATTTCTGCAGCCATTAATATTCAAAAAGCTTTTTTAAATGCTTCTAATTCAGATTCACTCATCCCTATATCTCCACTGAATAAAGCGTTATCTAAAAATAATAAATATCACGAAGAGAATTCCATATCTCACTGATATCATATTCTTATTACCCAATCTTTAGGTTTTTTACAAAGTCCTACACTATCATCATACTCCTGTCATTCAGGACAACTATATCAATTAGATCATATAGATCCCCATTTTGCATACAATTTTGTATCCTTATCAACAATAGTATTAAAATCAAAGATAGATGTAAGATATGCGTCTTCAGACCATCCAAGAAAATTATATCATTCTGCGGATGGAGATTGTGGTTTATTAATTCTACCTCATTCATTTACAAATTGTGGAGCTGGAGCATTTCAATGTCCATTAGAATCAAATGTAATAAATGCTCTAGGATCAAAGATTATTCTAATATTATCTGCCCATTCAAATCTTTCTAGAAACTCTGGAGGAGTCTCCTCTTTAGTTTTATCAGGAATAAGTATACTAACATTATCCCAAGACGAAATGTTATCAGCTTTAATTGTATCTAATGAATAAAATTTGCAACTTAAATCAGGCTCTTCTCCTCGACATATTCACTTAGTAATCATTGTAAATAAGAGTTCTTTATCCTCTCATGATCAAGCCAAAATTTCCATAATTCCTCAATTAGGGTTTAATCATTCTCCATGTATATCCAAAAAGTTATTATTAATTTCTTCAGATAAAATTACTCATAAATAACTTTTAGCAATATCAACACCTTGCACTTTAGAGAGATCTATTCATGAATACTGCATAGAAATATACCAATCTACTAAATCTGAATATTTTGATGAAAGTAATACTGTTCAGTTCATTCAAACTCTTATTACCCATTCATTTTTTTTGATACACATTCATAAATTATTATCGTATTCGAATCATTCATAACATTTGGATCATGGAACTTTCCACTTAGCATATAAAATCATATCTTCAGTAACAATACTATTATCAAAATTAAAATTCGTAATTAAATATTCATTATCAGACCGTCATTCAAAAACATATCAGTCTTCAACCATTCCAGACGGCATTATTACATTTTCTCACACATTTACCATTTGAATAAAAGTAGATTGTCAATGTCCATTAGTTTCAAAAGTTACAGTAACTATTACCTGTCTAAACAAAGCATAAAACGTTGTTTCACTACTATCTTCAACATTATAAGTTAATATAGGTTCTGTCGCCAAATTAGATGTACCCCACCCTATAAACTCCCAATTATTTCAAGATCCTTTAGATGCTACATATTCAGACAAATTTAAAGTTGTTCAATATGGCACCACAACTAACCCTGTATCTGTAGTTCATCAATTTTTTTCAGCATTAAATTTTACAATAGATCATTTTATACAATTTCATCAACTAAGAAAATATCAGTCAATTTCATTGCATCACCATTTAGCATAAAGATTTTGAGGAGCATATATTCATGTCCTAACCAAATTTGTATCATCAAAATTCTCACTACTATACCATCATTCAAATATCGAGTTATCTCTATGAGGAGTTCACAAAGAAGTAATAATACCATCATGTACTACAACTTGGACACCATATCAACCATAAGGTTCAATCTCTAAATTTCATCCAAAATTATCTTTAAAGCAACGAACTGGCAATTCTTCTGAACGATCCGTATGTCAAACTCCACCAAAATTAAAATAATAAGCCTCATTTTCATCAAAAGGAGTTGATGTCCAATATTTCCCAGCATCAATATCATTACTGGTTCCTGTTGATGGCAATAATAAATCCGAAGTAAAATTAAATACATCTCCATAAGAACTGTAATACCAAGCATCTTTTAAATTTTTCCATTCTCATGTACTTGGAACATGATATCATTCTGGACACATACTATCGGATGGATATGAATATTTCTGTCATATCGAACTTGGATTTATATTATGTCAATCCTGATTATATATTTCCGTAGCTCATAAATTCCTATCCATCAAAGAAAAAGATAAATGTTGTGAAAATTGATCTACAAAATATAACTCTAAATCTTGTACAATCTGTACATTATCTCATAACAGAACTGATTTTAATGCTTCATTCTCAACTTTTGATTCCTCAACTTCTAGATTCTCAACTTTTAATTCTTTAATCTTTGGTTCTTCTGCCTCAGAATATCCATCCACCACATTTTCCACTATATCAATAAGCGATCATCACATATTATCAGAAACTTCTGGAATATCTTCTACTCAAGTCTTTTCTTCATCCTCTTTTTCTGACTTCTCTCATCTATTATAATCATCAAAACTTGTAGTTTCACCTACTTTATCCTCCAGTATTTTATCCACATTTTGATCTTCATTATCAGGATCTCATCCCTCATTGATTTCAGACGAGAAATTTTGATCTACAGTTTCAGATGTAGATACTTGTAAAGTATCGAATTGTGCATAACTAACTAGTGTAAACACATTTACACTCACTAGCATCGCTAGTACAATAAAATTGATTAGTTTTTTCATTTTGTATGAAAATTAAGTATAAAATTAGTTAATTGTAATTATATTCAGAATTATTTATTATGTCAAAGATCTAGGCGTTTTTTGCTATATTTTGAATTGACAAATATTAAAAAACAATTATAAGAAGAAAAAAAATTTTTTATTGATTTTTATTTAATTTATCGTACACTTCGTTGGTAAAAATTTTTATTTTTTTATTTTTTATAAAACAAATGAAAAAATCTATTTTCCTTTTTAGTTTACTTGCAGCTACATTATGCTTGAGTGCATGTGGTTCAAAAAATTTTAACATGACTTTTGAGGAGGCTGTAGAAGTAGCAAGTCATTCAGCACTTCAAGATGTTTTGGCTAGTAGCGATAATTTTGAACAGAAATTTGATATTTCTGGTAAATATAATAGTGAATGAAATGTCATTGATGCAAGAATAAATTCAAATGGTAAACAGAATAAGACAAGCAACAATTCAGAAACTTCTACAAGTTTTGATGTAAATATTACTGCTGAATGAGAGAGCGCAAAAATTAATTGAGCTTTAGATCTAAAAGTAGTAGATGATGCTGTTTATTTAAATCTTACATCACTCGATTTAACGTGAAGTGAAAACTTATCCGTAATTGGAATGATGGTAGAATGATTCAAAAATCAATGGTTTTCTATCCCTATTACTGGTTTAAGTGATGTTCCTAATTCATTCTCAGCTTTCAAAAATTCTGATGAAATGAACAGTTCTGCAAAAGAAATGATAATTAACAACTGATCCACTGTTTACAGCTGAAAATTCTCTCAGTTTAACTGATATAATGCTTGGAAGTTTTCGTTAGACAATGAGAAATTGAATGCTTTAATTAAAGAATACTATACATCAATAAGTTCTGGAAACTCGGATGAAGAAATTGATGACATCCCTGAATTAAATATCCAAGATTTTGAATGATATTTAGTTATCACTTGAAAAGATAAGGTAACAACTGTTATTGAAAATATGGCAATAGCAGAAGATGAAATCTTATTGCGTGTGAATTGATTTGCTGGAGAAGATCTTGAACTCTATTTCTCTGAATGAGAGGAATCTCTAATAGATATTATTGCACATAAGAATTGATCTAAATATAATGTTTCTGCAAGCATAGTTAATACTATTTCCCTTAACTGAACAGTTTCTCCAAAATTAACCAAGGATTCTATTAATCTTAAATTTGATGCATCATTAACTATAAAAGCCGAAACTGAATGAAAAAGTGATATAGTTATTCCATTTAATGGAAATTGGAATTATAATTCTATTTCGAATTTTGTAGTTTCCGCTCCAGAGAGCGCTCAAGACCTAACTGAATTGTTGTGATCTTATTTATGAGGAATGACAGGATGAGATTGACTTGACTATGAATATAGCGAAATCGCTGATGAATTCGGAAACGATTTGAATATTAGCGATGAACCTGTTGCTGAAGAAGTTACACAACCTGCTGAGAACTTAGAAGTAAGTAACAATACTGAGGAGCCAGAGATGGCTGAATAAAAAATTGATATAAAAATTAGAGGCTCATCTCGATGATGAGTCTTTTTTTAATAAAATCTTGCAAAGAAACTAAATTTTTATAATCTCCAAGTAGTGAGAATTCTAATTTATATGTTTTTGTTGTATTTTGATTAAGCATAAATTCCGTCTTAGAACTAAAGATGTACGTTATTTGACCAAAAAAAGACAATACTTAATAAAGTGAATTTTTGGATTTCGATGGATAAAACAATATCCTAATAAAAATTATAATCAGATTTCATGTCATATTGGTGTAAAATTAAGTAAAAATGCTACAACTAGAAACCAAATCAGAAGGATAATAATTAATTACATCAGAGACAATAATATCATTTTATCTTCTATAAATTGAGAATTCTATAAGATATTCGTAAACCTGGATAAAAAGAAAATACCCGAGTTGGTGAATTATATAGAAAATCATAACAAATCTGAACGGACTGATTATTTTCAAAGAGAATTTCAAGCATCTTTTAATTTATTTAATTCATATCTATGTGGAAAGAATTAAAACAAAAATTTGAAGGAAAAAGAGAAGAGATTTCTCAGACAATTTATTGACGGAAAGAAAGGATAACACAAAGTTATAGGGAGCGTTTTCCCAAGCCAAAACTAGACAAGCCAACCACTCATCTTCTGGATGAAAATAAAGATGAGGTAACTGCTCAATCGACAAGGACCACTAGGTTGATACTAAAATTCTGGCTAATATGATTAGCTACCGTTACATTATGATATATGATGTATATATCACTTTCATATATTTATATGGTGATAGCTGCATTCATAATTTCATTAGCTCTGGAGTGATGTATAGTATTTCGACAAAGGATAATAAAGAATAGATGAATATCAATTCTTGTTACCTATATTATAGCTACATTTTTTGTTTTGGCTTGATTTATTATTTTGATTCCATTCTTTTTCAATCGATGAACAGAATTATTACAAGCATTAATGTCATGACTACTAAAGCTTCAAACATCACTTTCACAGCTTTGAGTTCCTTGATATATAGAATGAGCAAATTGGATTCCATCTTTCTTAAAAGATGAATTAATTCAATGGATTCAAAATTCTGATTCTGATAGTATTTTAACAGTAATTACTGAAAATATATGAAGCATAATGTCCACTTCTAGTGGATATGTGAAATGAATTGCATGACAAGCTTTAATCTTCTTTGGTAATATCTTCTCTATTATAGTGGATTTTGCTATTGTACTGACGCTTTGTATATTCTTTTCAGTGGCTCACTATGATATAAAATATGGATTAAAATACATATTCCGTCATTACACAAATATATTACCTAGAATAGATGCTGCTTACTCTGGAATTACAACTTGGCTAAAAAGCCAACTTTTCCTTTGCCTTTTCATTGGAGTCATGTCATATTTATGATTATGGGCTCTCGAACTTTTTGGTATAAGTATACCTCAAAAATGAACTCTTGCAATATTAGCATGATTATTTGAAATTATTCCATATCTTGGCCCATTTTTATGATGATTACCAGCTGCAATTTCTGCTCTTATATATTCTGGTTGATGGTGATTTCTAGCTGTAGGTATACTATATTTATTAATACAACAATCAGAAGAAAAACTATTAGTACCCGTATTGATGTGAAAAACTTTATGAGTTAGTCCTTTGGTTGTTTTCTTATGTATGCTACTTTGTGGAACAATTATGTGATTCTTCTGAGTTTTATTAGCTGTTCCAATGGCTGTAATTGTATCATTAGCTTTTCATGTCCCTCAGGCAGATGAACTAGAAAAAAGAGTTAAAAAAATAGAAAAAAATCCAACTTTTAAGAAAAAGAAGATTTCTAAAAAAGAAACATTTTAAGTAAATATGAATCAAAATATGAAAAAAAAATTACTTCGCTGGTGTTATTTGTTTTTGGCAAAATGCGCACATCATTACATCAATCGTAATAAACCTACCGTAATCTGAATAAATTGAAGTGTATGAAAGACATCCTGTCGTATGATTATTTTTCAGACTTTACAGAAGTTTTTCCCAAGCAAGAAAATATCTACATCTCCCAAGAATTTTAATGGAGAATTCTGACTTTCTCTAAGCGTTTTTGAAATCACTTCATGGTCCCCTTCTATACGAAATATGATGAAAGTTTGTTGTAAAGCATTATTCATATCATTATTTGGAAAGAAACGTTATGATGCTATCGTGTTAGAATACGGAATAGATAATCCTGGAGAAATGGATTTTATACTCAAAGTCGCACATCCTGATATTTGAGTTTTTACAGCTATCGATGCTGTTCATAGTGAACAATTCTGAAATCCTCAAAAAATTGCTAGTGAAGAAATCAAAATGGCTTTGAATACTAAATCTTTAGTTTTCTTGAATGCAAACGACGAATATGCACAACAATTAGCACCTAAAATCAAAGTGGATAAACTAATGTACAAAACTTTTGATAACGACAATATTGAAGCTGATGTATATTTTGATGATTATTCATTCAAAAAATGAAAAGAAAATGCTGATTTGAAATCACATTTTAATTTACATATTAAAGAGCAGGAATACAAAATTGAGACTAACCTATTTGGGAAAATGAACTATGGATATATCTGAGTGGCAATTTGAATTGCTGAAACTTTAGCATATCGATGGAAAACTGATTTGCATTTAAAAAATAAAGATAAACTTGAATTAACATACAAACTTCAACCTGGTAGATTATCAGTTTTTGACTGAAAGTTTAATACATTAATAATTGATTCTACGTACAACGCCTCACCTTTGAGTGTAAGAAAGACTATTGATACAGTTTATACCATCAGAAATAATTGTTTCTCAAAAAGTGAAATTTGGCTTATACTTTGAGATATGAGAGAACTTGGAGATTTAACTGAATCAGAGCATCGTAAACTTGCTGGGTATGTCTCTCAATCAGGAGATCAGCTCTTTCTTTTGTGAAAATCTATGAATGATTATTTAGCAGATGAACTACAAAAAATCTGAGCTACAAATAATTTAACAGTTTGTAAAACTCTGAAGAATTTGAACAAAACAGTTGAAGATAGATTAAATGAAAGAAAGAATAAAAATCCAGTTATCCTGGTATTCAAATGAAGTCAGAATACAATTTTCTTGGAAGAAGCTGTAAAACATTTCTTGAAAAATAAACAAGATGAAGAATTTCTAACTAGACAATCAGAATTTTGGATGAAGAAAAAAACTATTTTCTTAAAATAAACTTAACATTATTATATATTTTATGAATCCATTTTCCGTTACATATGGATTATTTTGTATGTAAATACATTATTAATTAATCATAGATAAAGCAATAACCCTTATAATAACTGAGATTATAAAAAGTCCTCAAAAAATTGACAAATTAAAAAAAAGATATATAATATATATGTCATTATTTATGAAAGGGAAATAGTGACTATAAGTTTCAGCACTGAAAAACTTGATTTTGTTTGAGTAATCGATCAAACAATTAAGCTTAAACTCATTCAAAATTATTTTCATCTGCTGTAGGAATAAATTGGTTCTACACACAAATTACCGATTTATTTCCCTAAAACTTTACACTTTATGCACACAAGCA
>Ga0247609_10000876_pt1 | contig 38488 bp, 54 predicted proteins | sample 172DNAGHGlowgp2_FD_193487 | JGI IMG/M metagenome (GOLD analysis project Ga0247609, IMG submission 193487) | Sheep rumen microbial communities from Palmerston North, Manawatu-Wanganui, New Zealand - 1728 DNA GHGlow gp2 | ecosystem: Host-associated > Mammals > Digestive system > Stomach > Rumen ... | reverse complement strand
ATGCTCAGCTAAGACTTCTAAAATCATATTTCCAAATGTAGAAAAACCTTCCCTTTCTTTATCACTTAATTGATTTATTTTTTTCATTAATTCTTTTTCTTTATTTTTATCCATTTTTAAAATACCTCTTTCCTTTTTTAAATTTATTTGCTATAATATACACATAGCTATTTTCTATGTGGCTTATAATCTTAATGTTTTGCGTTTTCCTCGTCAATTTTAGAATCGTTAGACATTAAGATTGTTTTTATTTTGTTTTGTAAATTAGTTACACTATCAAATTGATAGTTATTAATTTCATCTTCTATTGCTTTTATTTTTCTTGCAAAATCTGTGCATCTTGTTTCAGCATTTGCAAATTCTAATGATAGTTCATGATTTGTTGATTGCAATTCAGCTGTTAAGCTTTCAAGTATTAATATCTTTTTTGCCTGTTGTTTGATTAAATCTGTATCTGTCATTATTTCACCTCCTAATTATATTTTTTCTCAATATATTCTATTGCTTGCTCTAATGGTATTCTTATAAGTTTTTCTCCCATTCGTATTTTAGGAAAATCTGGTTCATTTACTAACTCATAAGCTTTAGTTTGCTTTAACCCAAAAATTTCCTTAAATTCTTTTACACTTACATATTTAGTTCTTTTTGGACTTAATATATTTGTTGCCATACTATTCCCTCCTTTTTTATTATTTGTGTTGAGTCGCATTACTTTTTTAATTTTAAATTTGGCATTTCATCACCTCCAACAATTAATTCAAAAATATTTCTGCTCTGCGTTCATTTGATAGTTCTAGAAAATCGCTTATAATTTTTGCATCATCAAGCGACATAACTGTTTCCTCTTTCATATAAGATGTCATAGTTACACCAGATTTTTTTATTGCTTCAGCTAAATCCGCTTGTGTAACATTATGTTTTAACATCTCAATTTTTAATTCTAAAGTATTCATTTATATTATTCCTCCTCTTATAATTTAGTTAAGTTTTTCACATTGTATTATATCTTGGTTAAGTTGTCAATATTTTTCTTATAATTTAGTTAAGTTTTTTTACTTTTAAATTAAATTATGTTATAATTATAATAGGAAAGATTTTGATGAAAGGAGCTATTTCTAATGGATACAAAATATTCTACTAGATTAAAAACAGCCATAGAATCACTAGATATTTCACAAGCAGAATTGGCTAAAAAAACAGGTGTAACTGAAGCAACTATTTCCAATTATATTAATGCCAAGAAAATGCCTCAATTAAGTGTTGTTGAAAAAATAGCTGACATTTTAGGCTTATCAGTAGACTATCTTCTTGGTAGAACTACGCATATGTATCTTAATGGAAATAGTAAAGATATTTTAGATTTAAGTAAATTAAATAAGTCTGAAATTACAGAATTGAAATATTTTATTAATTTTCTTGAATATAAAAGAAAAAAAATAGAAAAAGGCGAAACTATATAAACAAAACTGTTTTATATAAATTAATACAAAAGTAAATATTTAGCACTCTATATAAAACATATGGAGTGTTTTTTTAGGAGATGATTTTATGAATGAAAAAGTACTAATAACTTTTGGGGACACAGAATTTTATTTCTACATTTGGGAAGCTATCTTTACATTTATTACACTAATTTCAATTTTTTTGGCTGTATATTTTTACCAAAAACTAAAAAAGAAAAATAAAAAAGACGAAAAACAAGCAGAAATAAACTCTACAATAGATTTACCCATGAACTGGTTTAAATTTTATACTACATACTATCTAGTATTTGTCGCACTTATAAATATTATTATAGTGGTCTATCTTATAGATGAATATAAAAACCTACCATTTGAGGCAGTATATCCTACTATATTAATACAAATACTCGCATGTATAGCATTGCCTATATATTTATTTATAAATATTCCAAAATATAAAAAATCAACTTTTATAGTATTGGTTATTCAAATTATCTTGCCACATATAATATCACTATGTAGAAAACTATTATACCAATCAGACGATATTGTATATACATTTATATCAGCAATTATAATTGTAATACCTAATCTAATTTATTTTTATAAAAGGCGTTCATTGTTTAATAAATAATTGACAAATCAAAAAAAGTTTATATAATAGAGATGACAGATGTCCCCGATTATAGTCTGTCGACAATGCTAAACCATTAAAAGAGTTTTCCACTGACAGGAAAACTCTTTTTTATTTCGTCTTGCAATATTCACTTTTTTATTATATAATGCTTAACATAAAAAGAGGATAATGTGACGAATTTTGCGACTCAACACATTATCCAGGAACAAACACCCGAAGGTGATTGCATTCGTATTCTATCAATAATGCTTTCACTTTTCAAGTGTTTTTATGAAATATTTTGAAAAAGCTGGAGGTATTTTTTATGGCAAAATATACAAAAAGAGCTGATGGCAGGTATGTGGCCACTCTAAACATTAATGGTAAAAGAAAATATTTTTATTCTACTTCTGAAAGAGAATTAGATTTAATTATTGCTGAATATAAAGTTAATAGATCTCGTGGTACTATTTCAAATAATCCGAATATAACTTTTAAAGAATATGCTGATGGTTGGTTTGAAAGAAATATGTCTATGAAAGCTTATACTACACAGGTCAATCTTAAAAGCAAACTTGAAAACCACATCTATCCTGAAATTGGTATGAAAAAAATTAAAGATATAAAACCTTATCATATACAAGAAATCGTAAAACATATGACAGATAAAGGATTAACAGACTCTACTAAAAGAGTAGTAGCAACTATAAAAAGAATTTTAGAAGATGCTATAAACAATGATATTATATATAAAAATGTTGCCAATAATATAAATGTCCCTAAATATGTCAAAAATGAACGAAAACCGCTTTCTGTTATTGAAGACAAGTTAGTTATCAAAGAATGTAAAAAAAACAAATATGGACTATTTATATTGCTAATTAGATATACTGGTATTCGTTTAGAAGAAGTAGTTCCTCTTTTACTAACAGACTTTGATTTAGCAAAACGAACCGTAAGTATTAACAAAGCTGTAACCTTCATTAAAAATCAACCTGTAATTAAAGCAACAAAGAATCTTAAATCTAGAACTATTCCTATTCCAGAAATAATCTTCGAACCATTAAAAAATGAAATAACTAAAAGAAAAAAATTAGGAATTACTTACTTATTCTCAAAAGAAACTGCTCCTAACACCATGTTATCAAAAACAGCAGTTAGAAGACACTTAGAAAGTTTTTTATATTCACTTAATAAGAATCGTAAAAAGAGAATAAAATTCACATATCATCAACTTAGACACTCTTATTGCACTATGCTTTATTATGCTAATATAAAAATAAAAAAAGCACAAGAGTTAATGGGTCACTCCTCTGCTGATATGGTATATAATATTTATACTCACCTAGATGAAAAAAGAGAAAATGCTGAGCATCAAATCAACAATTATATTGCTTATGCGTTGTCAAAAAGGTTGTCAAACAAGCCATCTACTCTGAAAGGTTCTTACAGTCGCAAGCGATAAACGGTTTGCGACTATTTTTTTACCAAGGCGGTGCTCTACCACCTGAGCTACATAAGCATATTTGCTGTTTTTTGCTGTATTTCAAGCCTTTTCCTAAATTTTATTTCATTTTTTATTATTCCATTTTATATCATTTTTTTCGTTTTTTTCACTTCTTGCGTTGTCAAAATGTTGTCAAACATTTCAAAAAACTTTCTTCCTATTTAATATAAGATATAATTAATAAAAAGTCAATGGATTTTTTTACTATTTCATATTAGCTCTTAAACTTTCAATCCTCTTTTTCTGTTGAGTTATTCTTTTCTTAGGATATTTTTCTCTTATCATCTTTTGTAATCTTGCTTCATTCTTTATAATTAATACCTCTGTTTTTATCTTTCTCATATATACCCCTCTGTAATATAGTATATTACAGTTTTGACAAAAATGCAAAAAAGAGGTAGATCATATGACCTACCTCTTAATTATTATATTCTTAATGTTTGACCTGCATAAATTAAATTTGGATTTTTAATACCGTTTTTACTTACAAGAGCTGAAACTGTTGTATTATATTTTTTAGCAATTGCAGATAAAGTATCTCCAGCTTTTATTGTATAAATTATTTCTTTTGTTTTTTGAGTCTCTTGTGGTTCTTTAGCTTGTCCATTCCCGCTATAGCCATTAAATCCATTCTTTATTATTGAAGGAAAATCTCTATAACACTCATTCATATCTACAAAATTATCATTTATACCAGGTACTTTTCCATTATCAGCATATTGCCATATATCATAATCTTTTACATAAGTTGGTTTAGAACCATATCTAGCAACCCACAATGTATATCTACCTTGTATTCTGCTTAAATTTATTCTATCTTTAAATCCTGATAAATCTGAAGCATAGACACCAACAAAATAGCCATTCTTTTCCATTTCATCACAAAACCCAATAATAGAATCTGTGACTTTATCATTTTGTCCTGAGCTTTGTGCTTCAACATCAATATAGACAGGTAAATCAAACTTCTTGCCTTTTATAATATTAATAAATCTTTGAGCATCTGCTTTTCCATCTTCTGTACTTAAACAATTCTTTCCTACAAAATAATAAGCTCCAATATGCAACCCTGCACTTGAAGCTTTCAAATAATTATTATTAAATTGACTATCAGTATAAAAACCAGCATCTGAACCACCCGCTTTTATTATTACTCCTTTAATTCCTGATTGTTTTACTTTATTAAAATCAATATTTCCTTGCCAATGTGATACATCTATTACTTTAAACATACAAAACACCTCCAATTTTATTTACTTTTTGGGTTATTATTACTTTTCAACTGTTCCAAGGTGTCTACTAGCTTCTGCGGTAGAGGTAACCCCATTCCTCCCCAATTTTCTAATATGCTTATTCCTTCATTTGCTACGAAGAAATATATTACTAATGTTCTGATAGCTCCTGTGTTTCCTGCTATCCTATCAAGAACTACTGCGACTGCAACTACTACGAAATAACCTACTTTTTTGATTATTCCTTTTGCTCCAACCGTACTATTAATTTCTTTATTGTATATAGCTTTACACAAGCCTGTTATGTAGTCTAATACAACAACTAGGACTAACACTTGCAGAGCTATATCCCAGCCACCTAAAAAGTACACTAGCGTTGTTGCTAGTGTACCTGTTATAAAGTTAAGAATATTTTTCATAAACACCATACCTTTCTAATATCCACTTGACCAACCAGCTGTTGTAAAATCATTATAATTACTTAGTGTTTGACAAGTTTGTGCTTGGGTTTGTGATAAGCCTATATATTTTAATGTTTTATTTGAACTTAAAATCTTAGTTGTTGTTATACACATCTGTAATATATTATTTAAACTATCATTTGTTAAACTATTACAATAACTAAACATATTATTCATGTTAGTAGCACTTGAAGCATTTAATTGTGGTATTGTTGTTAGCTTAGTAAAAGCAAACATATTACTAAAGTTAGTAACACTTGATGTGATTAATTGCGGTATTGTTGTTACTCCGCTATTATAAAACATATAACTCATATCAGTAACATTTGATGTATTTAATAACGGTATCGTTGTTAAACTTGTACATTGATAAAACATACTACTCATATTAGTAACATTTGATGTATTTAACAGCGATATTGATGTTAAAGCTGAACATCCATTGAACATATAACTCATATTAGTAACATTTGATGTATTTATAGTGGGTATAACTTCTAAAGCCGAACTAACAAAAGTACCATTCATACTTATTACATTTGAAGTATCTACCAATGGCATATATACTAAAGATTTATTATAACTATACTTACTATTCATGCTAGTTATTGAACTATCCCAATTATCAAAAATATTTTTTGAGTAGTTAAACTTGTCAATTATAGATTGTGGTGCTGTACTATACCCAATCTCAGACCAATCAGGTGTATATCCTGCACCACTAGCTGTACCAGTAAGTTTTTGTCCTCCAACATAAGCAGTTTTACCGTTCGCTATATCACTAGCCACAGCTGTTGCATCACTTGTATCCAAAATACCAGTTACAGTAACATCAATATCACTTAAACCGTCATAGCCTTGGTCAGCTTCAATTGTTGTTATACCATTTTGGTTTATTGTTACATCTTTGCTTTGTAAACTAACAGTAGGTGGTGTATAAGTTCCTGTTATTTTTACCCCTTTAGAAACTGCAGTTTTTCCTACCGCTATATCTTCTGCTGTCGCTGTTGTATCTCCACTTGTTGGTAAATTATTTATTTTTGTTTTTAATGCGTTTAAATCTGTATTATTTTCGTTTATTATTCGATTGTTTTGTGTTATTCTTTCTGAGTTTGTTCCTGTTGACATTTTTTATCACTCCTTTCATTTTAATATCCTGTTGACCAACCCGCTGCAACAAAAGCGTCCCAATTTGATAAGGTTTGGCAAGTTTCGGCTTGGGTTTCGGATAGACCTAATTGTTTTAATGTTTTTGTTCCTGTATAATTTGTTGCTCCTATGCACATTGCCAAAATATTATTCAAACTATCACTTGAAAGATTAGGACAACCTCTAAACATATTACCCATACTAGTAACATTGCTTGTATCTAATAATGGTATTGTTGTTAAATTTGTGCAATCGCTAAACATAGAATCCATATTTGTTACATTACTACTATCCACATTATTTAAAAAATCCATATTAGAAGCATCACTATTTTGAAATTTAATTCCATCAGGCAACACTGCCTTTGTTTCCTCATAAGTACCAGTAACGCCTAAAACTACTTCGCCTTTTTTTATTTGCTCTGGTTGTAAATTTATGGCTGTGGCTATTTTATTTTTTGGTACATTTCCATATCCTTTTGCATTTTGCCTAAAAAATCTTCCTTGTCCTCCTCCAATATTTATATTAAAACGAACAAAATTTGTAGTAGCAGCAACAGTTGGAATTGAAACTGGTTCACTTTCATCATTTTCAGTAAATGTAGGTATATTTCCTGTAATCTTAACTCCATCAACATAAGCAGTTGTACCACTTGCCATATCATTAGCAGTAGCAGTTGCGTCAGAAGTAGCATCAGCTAAATCTAAAGCTATTTTGTTATCCAAAGCACTTTCTAATTGGTCTATTGTTGTAACTTGTGTAGAAAGGGCGGTGTCTTGTGCATTTAATTCTGTATTCAAATTTTCACTTGTTTCAATATTTCCAATCTTAGTAGCATAACTTCTAAATGTATCATTTTCGCTTACACTAACACCTTTTGCAACAATAGCGTTTTTTATAGCTGTTTTTGTTCCGTTTAAGTATGTTAATTTATCATTTATTGTTCCCATAAGACACCTCCTAAACTGTCTCGCCATTGATGTTATCAACGACTAAGCCTATATTTGTATTTACATTATTTGTTATTGTATTTGTAAATTGTGTTATTTCAGATTGTGTAAAATAATCAGTTCCTTTAACTGGAGTATATCCATCATCTCCAGTATCTCCTTTTGGTCCTTGCACTCCTTGGACACCCTGTTCTCCTGTATCACCTTTCGCACCAGTGTCTCCAGTATCACCTTTTGGTCCTTGAATACCTTGTGGGCCTTGTAAATTTACATATGTATATTCAGATGTGCCTTCTACTCTCACACCTAATTGAGTTCCATTCCAGTTAAATTCAAGTCCAGCTCCTGTATCACCTTTCGCACCAGTGTCTCCAGTATCACCTTTTGGTCCTTGAATACCCTGAATGCCTTGCTCCCCAGTATCTCCTTTTGGTCCTGTTTCTCCAGTGTCACCCTTTGGTCCTTGTTCTCCTGTATCTCCTTTTTCACCAGTATCTCCTTTAGGTCCTTGTATTCCTTGCTCGCCCTGTAAACCTTGTTCTCCTTGCAAACCTTGTGGACCTTGTAAATTAACGAATGTATATTCTGATGCTCCTTCTTCTCTTACACCTAGGCTTGTACCTTGCCATGTAAATTCTAACCCAGCACCAGTATCTCCTTTTAATCCTTGGATTCCTTGTGTTCCCTGAGGTCCTGTTTCACCTTGTGGCCCTTGGATACCTTGTGGACCTATTTCTCCAGTATCTCCTTTTGAACCTTTTAAATCTACATATTGATATTCTTGCTCTCCTTCGACCCTAACACCTAGTTGAGTACCACTCCAATTAAATTCTAAGCTAGAGCCAGTATCTCCTTTGACTCCTTGATTTCCTTGAGGACCTTGAATCCCCTGGATACCTTGCTCACCTTGTATACCTTGAGGTCCTTGCTCACCTTGTATACCTCTCTCACCTTGAGGACCTGTTGCACCTTGAGGTCCTTGTATTCCTTGGATACCTTGCTCTCCTCTGTCACCTTTGTCTCCTTTGTCACCCTTTTCGCCTTTTAAAACTGGTATAATTACATCTTTAACTTCTATATCTAACATTTTCACCCCTCCTATTCATTAGCTTTGTGTGTGTACTCTGTTGTTAATGTTATTGTTCCAATAATTTGAGTTGAAACAAATTCACCTGATTTGATTGTCACATCATAACCGTATGTACCATATTTAAGTTGATTTGTATCATTTGCATTAATGATTAAATAATATAACCCATTTTCATCTTGCTTAATTTCATCTCTTGTATATCTTTTTTGAAAGATTACTTCTGATGTATTCTGATTTTTCTTAACTGTGAAATAAATCTCAGTTTCATCGTCATCAATAATTACAGGTTGTCTATTTTTATCTACTAAATGAAATCCATATACATAGGTATCACCTCGTGGAAATTCAATATCTACTTCTTTTGGATCCATAATTACACCCCTTTCTCATTTAAATAATCAACAAGATAATCCAAATAATCTAAAACTTTGCTATTTTCTAAATCATATTTCTTAATCATGTCATCTACACTTTTAGGCTTTGTTATATCTTGTTTGTTAACTGTTTTGTTTCGATTTATTTTTTTAATCATAGTTTCCTCCATAATAAAGGGAAGGGCTAATATGTAACCCTTCCGTCTTTATAAACTGTAAATCCTTGTAATTTTTTATAGATTTGCAATTTTTCATTTTTAGTTATTTTTAGATTCTTAACATAGTTAGCAAGTGTTGCTCTTTCTGCATTAGTTAACTTATATTGTGTACCTAAAAGCAACATTCTTTGCTCTCCAGTTATTTTCATCTTATTAACATAGTCATATACTTTAGCTTTCTTGCTTCCACTTACTGATTTTCCATTTTCTGTTCCATCATCAGTCTTGTCTGATGTGAACTCTTGTTGTTTATATTTTAAATACTCATTAATGTTTATTCCTGTGTACTTCATAGCATCATTGTATAATTTGTCATCAGAACCAATTGTATTTGAATATATAAGCTTTTTATTATTATTATCATAACTTGCTTTAACCAATACATTCATTTTTTCTTTTTCTTTCATTCCATCTGTTTTTGCTAGATAGTTAAAATAGCTTGATATGTTACCAGATTTCTCTAATTCTTGAGCTGTTTTAAACATTGTATCTTTTTTATAATCTATATCGTTTGCTTTAGCATATTGGTCTTTAGCATATTCTTTAGCGTATTTATATACATTTTCTAAAGCTTGTTGCTTATCTTCATCACTTAATCTGTTATAATCACTTGAGTTGACTAAATCATTGACTAAGCTATATGACTTACTTCCATAATCCTTTTTGTACTTAGCAAATTCTTCAGAAGTCATTTTGTATTTTTCGCCTGAGAATGTTAAATCTTTACTTAGAGAACTACTTGGCAATACTGCTTTTTCGCCTCTTTCTTCGTATAATCTAACAAGTTCTTGGTCTACATCATTATTATTAACTTCTTTTCTTGTATATGGTAATACAGCATTTTCTAAAGCTCTTTGTACTACATTCTCTGGTTGTTTCATTTCATTACCCCAAACATCAGTCTTAGTTGGTAACATTTGTCTTAATCCTGGTACTTTAGCCATAATTTGATTTTTTGTTGAGTCTACTGCTTTTGGTAGCATTCCTGACTTAGTTGATGTTGTACTTCTTTCATATGGATCCATTGTCTTCGCAACCTGTCCCATAGCAGTTGGAAAGAACTGATTAACATATGATTTCAATGCATTAGTCCCCATAGCTGTAATTCCCTGTGTTGCACCTTGCTCGTAACTTCTTAAAGTTGATGCTAAACCAGACAACATTGACATTTCCATCATTGGATTCATAGAGTTCGTAAATGCATCTAAAACATTAGTGGTACTTTTCAATAATTGATTATATTTACTATTTTCATCAGATGCGTTTGATGTCTGGGTTTCGTTTGTAGCTTTATTTAGTGCAGATATCTCAGCACCTATAAACAATGGAATTGCAGTTGGTGCTAACCAGTCTAATGAATAAGTATTATCTCCAATTTGAATTGAAAATGCTTGTTTTCCTCTACCTTCTTCATATTTCTCTTTGTCATCATCTCCACCAGATGCTTTTAAGATACCTGCTTGTGCTAATGCATAACCTACAAGTGTTATACCTGTACCAGTTAATCCTTTTGAAATATTGTCTATGTATTGATTTACTGTAATATTACCTTTTCTTAATTGTACTGTATCTAATACCATAGATTTAGCAAGTCCTACTGGGCTGTACTCTATACCTGTTTTTGCTATATTCATTGGTGTTTTCTTAAATGGCAATACAGCATCAACACCAAATTTAGCAAATCTATTTCTATTGGATAATTGATTTACCAATGAAGCTAATTGATTTTCTTGATGGAATGTTGCCTCTTTAGCTTGTTGAACTGCATAATTTCTAGCCTTAGAAAGCTGTGCATCTGTTATTGTATCTGGCTTTAATTTATTAGCAGTCATATATTCAGCTAATGCTTTTGCATATCCAGCTTTTAATCCCCAACCATCTTCTACTTCAAGTGCCTTATTGTTTAAGTCAAACAACTTTCCAACTGTTTTATTCATTGCATCATGTTTAAATGTCTTCATATTGTTTTCAAGTCTAGTTTGTGGATTAAGTTTACCCTCTGTTAAGCCTAATCTATCAGTAACATTCTTTATATCAGCTTTAGCAAATTGTCTAACTTCTTTACTTGCGGGAACTATTGTATGAGTTCTTTCCATATTCTTATTAGCCTTACTTACTACCGCTTCTGTTACCCCTGCCACTTTGTTTTTCAAGACTTGTACTCTTGCCATTGCAAAGTTACCTAAGATGTTTCTAATATGCGTTCTAGGATTTGCTAACATTGAGAAGTATCTCCATGCATCTATTTTTTCCATGGTTGATTTAGAAACTTGTTGTCCTAATTCTTTATATACATCATCTAAATTTTTAGTTAATTGTTCCTCATTTTCTGAGCTAACTATTTTTTGTAACATATCATCAGTTAAAGTAAATTGCTGTGCATTTTTTCCTCTTGTTTTCTTCAACTTATTATTCATTTTGTCTACTGAGCGTTGTAGCCACACTGCTTGTCCTTGTGGTGTCATATGGTTTAGCAAACTCATTGCTTGTACTGTTTGACCTGCTGTAGTTCCAGCCATTGCAGTTGCTTGAATTGCATCTTGTAATTTAGCTTTATCCCCAATCTTTGAATAATACTCAATCAGTCTTTCTCCTACTGCTATGTCTACTGGTGTTATCTTTTCGCCTATTGTTGCTCTTGACATTAAAGAATTAAGCTCACTCTCTGGTGTAGAGTTCATTATCTTTTCATCAGCTCTTTCTAATTCAGACTTATTTGTCTCTGGAATATATGTATCTGTACCCATCAACTCTTTTGCTATTGTTTTGGCTTCTGGTGTAGTATTGGCACTTTCTATGATTGATTTATAGTGTTTTCTTACCTTTGTTGTTGTATCTTTGTATTGATTATTTGCACTAATTTTTGGAGGTAAATTTATATCTGCCTTGTTTGTAGCTTCTTTTACGTTTTTCCCTGTTGGTAAATTTGTGCTGTCTTGATTAGAAATACTATACTTTTGTATATTCTCTTTTGTTGGTAATTTTATATCTTGTAGGTATGTTCCTTTATTTTTGTTTTTATATACAGTGTCAAGTCTATTTTGCCATTTACCATCTGTTGTTTTGCTAAATTTATATTCATCAAGTGCTTTTATTTTAGCTTGTCTATCTCCTTCTTTATTAGCATCATATTCTACTACATTTAAACCTCTATCAATTAACTGTTGTTTTAGCTCTTGATTCATATTATTTGGAACTACTATTGCTTTTACTTCATCTAATCCAACTGCTCTTTGTGGTTTAGCTTCAAAATAATCTGTAGGCAAGTTTTTTAAGTTGTCTAAATCGTCTATTACTTTATTTAATAATGAATCTGGTATTTTTTCTGTATTCATTACATTTTCAGTTAATATCTTTTTAAAGTTTTCCACTGTTAGCTTTTTAGATTTTGCTAATTCAAATATAGACTCACTTGCATTTTCATATCCTTGCATACCAAATCCACTATCAGGATATTTATAATAATCAGCTAACTCATTTACATCTTCCAGTATTGTTTCCTTATATGCTTCCAAATTATTATTTTCGGTATCTTGCATCAGTCTGTTTTGATTATTCTTTATATCTTCTATCGAATTAAATTTGTTACTCATTTGAGCGTTTATTTTGCCAAAACCTGTAAACAAAGAATTTTCTGATCCAGTAGTATCTTGACTAACCAAATTTCTAACAATATTTTCTAAATTATATTCATCATGTAATTGCCAAAAACTTCTTCTGTTCCCAGATGGTGTAAAAATATCTCTATCGTTTCTTATACCTCTTTCTCCATAGATGTCTTTAATATTTTCTTTTAAGTATTTTTCTAATCCATTTTGTTTGGCAACTCTCTCTTTGTTATCTCTTGTTGTATATTCATCTATTTCAGGTTGTATTTCAGCTTTTCCTGTTAAGATATTCAAGTCATTTTCTAGTTGAGTTAACCATGGATTTTTTATATGATCCTTACTATACCAATCTAAAGAACTATCTAGTGTTTCATATAATTCAGAATTTTTATCTAATTGTGTTAGTTTTAAATATTCTTCTTTTAATTTTTGATTAGTTGATAATTCTTCTAATGTAGGATTATTCTTATTTGCCCATTTTTTCATTTCCTCAGTATTATTATAACTTCTTTTAAATGATGGTTCTTTATATGCTACCTCATATTTTAAATTATTATCCTTAATATATTTATCAATTACATCTTCGTTTCTTGCTAATTTTTCTATTAAGTAATTAGGTTTACTGTCTTCTGCATAATCATTTAATCTCCACCACTCAATCCCTATATTTTTTGATACAGTATCTATTGCATCTTGATTTATTACATAATCAACTTGTGGAAATGTTGGACTCCAAACATCTCTGTCGTAAACTTCATTTTGACTATTAGCTGGATCTATTGTGTCTTTGTCAAATACTACTGAAATATCTCCAAATTGACCATGGTCCACTATGTCTGGATTTGTTATTGCTATACTTGGTACAGGAAATCCACCTAATTCTAAGATGCCTTTTAATTTATCTTCACTTAAATTATGCAATGCTAACAATGTTTTATTTGATGTATCTTCACTTTTAGAATACCTCATATCACTTTTTGTTGTTGGATTAGAATTGCTTTTGTTCTTAAATTGATTTGATTTGAATGTTACATAGTCATTTCCTAACTTTTTGCCAGAAGAATCACTATACGCACCTTCATCATATATATTTTTTATAATAACACCATCTGAATTTATTTTTCCGTCATCTATTGCATCTGAGATAGCTGATATTAAATCCGCCGTCGAAGTTCTTATTTTACCTTTTTCTTGCCATGTAGATGCACCATACTCATCTAAAAAGCCTTTTACATTATCTATTCCATCAATAGATATATTATTTACATCAATCATAGACCATTTTTCGCCATTAGCTTCTATTGTAATAGGATTGCTTATATTTACATATCCTTCATATACGCCACCATCATTTCCTGTATATGTTTTTGCTACATCTTGATTATCTGTAAAGAAATTGAAATTTCTGTTAAACTCTGTGAACCCTGCATTAATAGTGCCATGATAAACTACTTTTAAATTACCATTTTCATCTCTAACCTTACTATCTTTAAAATACTCTTGTTGTTGTTTAGATAACATATTTCCTTTATTATCTGTTTTAGGTAAATTGATATTATTTGCCTCTTGCATAGACAATTTGACATTTTGTTCATTTTGTAGTATACTATCATTAATAAGAGAAGTTGTTCTTTTGGATTGTCCCTTTGAGGACGCGTTTCCATGCTCAACTTCTCTTATATTATTTATATCATAGATTATATCTCTGGTTTTCCCCTTAGCAACATTTAATACTGCCTCATAAATATTTCCTTTTACATCTTGTAAATATGTTTTTCTAAACTCCCAACCATTTTCATCTAACCATTGGTGATTATGAATTGTATTTTCGTCAATTTTTTTTGAGCTTTGTACTACTTCCTCAAGTTGTGCAACACTTAAATTTTTAATGTTATTATTTTTATTGCTACCTGCTAACTTATTTAATACTTTATGACTATTTTTTGAACCATCTTTTTTTACTCTATCGTTTGATTCCGCAACATAAACATTTCTTACATTACCATTTTCATCAATAGTTGGTATTTCTTTTCCTGCCAAATTTTCAAATACATATTGTTTCAATTTGTTTTCCCAGTTTCTTGGCTTTAATCCTTCAAATAAATCTGTATCTAATAATACACCTGTGCCATAGTTTTTATTTTTTCCAACAATCTCTATTATGCTGTATCTAGTATCTTGATTATTTCCATGATATTCTTGTTGGAATGCAACCTCAAACTTATTTTTTACATCTTTCCAAAAGAAATAGTCATTGATATTTTCAAAGCTTCTTGTTATATTATTTAACTTTTCTACAATCCAATCATAAATTTGTCTTGCTTTACTTCTTGTTTCCTTTTGATTAACCAACTCATTAATAAATTGTTGATCTCCTAGTTTATTACCTAAAATATCTGCAACTGCTTCTTCATCAACTAATGCTGAAAAATTTTCTGCATTTCTATCATATACTTGTGCATATAAATCTTCTAACGCTTTTCTTGCTTCTGCATAACCTTCTTTTCCTTTGTCATATTCTAATACCATGTCTCTAACTCTTTCAAATCCTTCAGATTGATACATGTCATGTACTAACTCATGTATTTCTACTTGTTGTAATGTTTTGTTTGTAACTTTTGCATTTGGATTTAGTATAATACTTCTATTGCCATTTTCATCTGTTATATACATTGCATTTGCATTAGAATTATTTTTAAAGTAGCTACCATCAAACAAAGTTTGCACTCCTCTTTTAGCAGAAAGCTCTCCAATTTGTCCTACTGCTCTATTATTAGTATCAATATTATTCTGTTGAGCAGATTTTATATAATTATCTATAAATCGACCTTCGACATTTTGATTTAATCCGTTTTTGGTATCTACTTGACTAATTTGTTGTTGTTGATTTATATTTTGATTTTTGATAGGGTTTTGTTGCAAATTTTCAATATTATTCTTTTTCGCATACTCTCTACTTGCTTTTTGGACTTGGTATTGTATTTCTTGCTTAAATTTAGCTTCAATGTCAACTTTTTTACTTGCTTGTACATCAAATAGAGCCTGTTGAATTTCTTTATCTGAAACATTTTGTCCTCTTTCTATTTTATCTTGCACATTAACTGCTGATTGAACTCCTGCTGTAGCTCCTTCCATTAATATTGCAGATAAAGCACCATCAATACCACTTTGTAACATTCTTTGTCCCATATTTGAAAAGTCCGATTTATCTTTTCCTCCAATTACCATTGCTGATGTTTCTTGTATAGGCTCCATTATAGCTTCTTGTATAAAGTTTTCTCCTAATGATATTCCAGTTTCAGTTAAAGCTTTCCCTAATTCACCTTTCCCCAACATCATACCTGCTTTAGTTGTTTTTCCAAGTGCAACTTTTTCAGTTAAACCTTCCATAGTTCCCATTACAGTTCCATATAATAGTGCTTGGTCTTCATTCATACCCCTTCGTATTGCATCATCATAGTAACTTCCACCAGCTGAACCTATAAAATACATTGTTCCAGCTGTTGGGCTTATCATACTTAATCCAGCACCTACTGCGTTATTTCCTATAGATGGAGCTAACTCATTTACTTTTTTTACAATTCCTGTAGTAGAATTTTGATCCACTATCTTACGATTATAGTCTATTTGCTCGTTATTATTATTTTTAAATCTTTCTAATGAATTTAAAATTTCTCTTGTTTCTGCTTCTCTTTTAGTATCATTATTAAACAAATACTCTGTATCTCCAGTAGCAACTGCTAATACCTTTCCCCATGTTCCAGCATTATTTAGCATTTCATCTTTCTTTTTTGTCAATCTTGTTGCATAAGATAAGAAATCAGCTCCTCCATTATCAGCTCCTCTAACCGCACTATCTGCAATTGTACCAGCATTATTAATAGCATCTATTCCTACCCTAGCTATTTTTCCATATGGTGTCTTATTCCAATCTGAATATGCTATGTCATATGATAAATCTGTTAAACTATATTGCCCATTATCTCTTTTATCTTTCTTCTCCTCATTTGATACAGATAATTGTGGTAAATTATAATTAGGCTTTTTCCCATCTTTCATAGCATTAGTTGCTACTGCTTTTCTTTGTTCCTCAGCTTTCTTAAAGTCTTCATATGACATACCTAAATTCTTAGCTGTTTGTTCTTCTTGCAATCTCTTAGCATTAGCTTTATTATACTCTGTTTGTTTCCTTATCTCAGGTAGCCTTTGCTTAAATACACTATATTGATTTCTTATACTATTCATTGGATTTACATTAGCCCTTCTTTGAGCTAATTGTTGCTGAGTATTCATTCTATTTACAATATCATTGTATCTTTGAGTCACACTTTCTTCTCTTGCTTGAATACCAGCTTTTAATCTATTAAATCTTTCATCAACACTTTCCATAGTTTACCTCCTAGCTGTGTTCTAACAAATATTGATATGCTTCTTCTTCTTTTCCTTGTTTAATTAAATATGCTACAGCCGCATCAGTTTTTATTGCCTCCCAGCCTTTCTTTTGACTTTTTGTTGCATTTAAATTACTTAAATCAGCTGTATTTATTGTATTAGATGTATTAGATGTTTTAGATGTATTTGCCTTTGATGACTGGTTAGCTACTTTTTGACTTGAAAGTGCATACTCTCTTTCCCACTGATTATCAGCTATAGCATCTCTTGATTTCTGATAATTAAATTGTTGATTCCATTGATTGTCTGTTACAGCATCTCTTGATTTTTGATAGTCAAATTGTTGGTTCCATTGACTATCTGTTACAGCATCTCTACCAACTTGATAATCATAATTCTTTTGTCTCCACAATTCTGCTAGTTCTGCTTCTTTTAATGCTCTTTGATATTCTTTTTCCCATTGAGTATCTGCAACTTTATCTCTACTCAATTGATAATTATAATTTCTTTCATCAATACCTCTGTTATAAAGTTGTTCCTCTTTATTATTCTTTAAATCATATTCTTGTGTTAACAAATTCATTTTTTGTTGATACAGTTGCAACGCAAATTGTGCTTGTTGTAAATCTCTGTTTTTCATTGCATCTGCTATTTGATTATCAAATTCAGCCTTTAATTTCATAGCTGTATTATTTGTATCAGTTATATTTTTTTGATATGTATTGTATAAATTTGTTTGTGTGCTTTCAGCAAATCCTGAGTTTCCTAATCCTTGTGTAAATAAATTTTCTGCATTTGCACCATATCTATTAGTTGCTTTCTTATAGTCAGCATAAAGGCCAGAATTAGTTTTGTTAACATTCTGGTCTATCTCTGTTTTATTTCTATTAATTTGGTCAATTTGCATTTGCATTTGTTGATTTAAAATATCATTCTGTTGAGCTTGTTGTTGCTCTAACAACGAATTTTGATTTGCTATTAATTTGTCTATATCTGCATATTGATTATTTTCCATATTCTTTCACCTCCTAAGATATTTTCATTAAAACAACTCGACACTGGTTAGGAACTCCTTCCATGTCTTCGCCAAAAAATGCAGTTATTTGTTGAGAACCACTATCCCAAAATGTAACACTTAAACTTTTTCGACCATCTACTCCAAAATACCTCCAATGACCACTTTTAAATCCAACTGCAATAGGGACACAATTTTGCTTATTAAATCCATTTGGAAAGTTAAAATTTGCAATATACACTCCATAGCCATTTTTATTTATATTTGTACTATTTAAAACTACTATATTAGATTGAGTAGTATTAATATTTACATTTTCACCGCCATCAAAATCTACACTACCACTAACCGCACCACTCAAAGATATGGTTCTACTATTTTGTAATTTGCTTGCACTTACTGCATTTGCACTTGCATCTAACTTGTTATTATTTAATTGTTTTACCATTTCTGCTGATGCTACATTGTTAGCTCCACCAGTTGTCAAATTATTAACTATTTTATTTACATCTATTTTCCCGCTTTGAATATTACTAATTAAAGCATCTATCTCAGCTGTAAGAATTGTATTTAAATATGTTTTAATATCATTACCAGCTTTGTCAAAAAGCACTTTTAATTCTTGTGATGTTAATGATGGTTGGTCTGGCAAAGACTGGTGATTATTTAGGTTTTCATTTAATTTTGTTAAACTCATTTTTTCCTCCTATCTTTTTACATATCCACCGACAAAAACTTCCATCGTTGCTTCATACAATCCAAAAGGCTTATTTAATTCATCACTATAAAATTTAAGTGACAGATCTATAAACTTTTTATCTTTTATCTTATAAACAATATAAGAGTCATTTTTAGTCGTATATGCAAAATTTGAATAATCTATATTTGAATAGTCAAAACCATTTGAAGATTTACTCGTAATGAACCTTTCATCTCTTTTATTTGTTGATTCTGCTATTTTTATTTTTCCATTTTGAATAGTCTTAATTTTAGCTATTCCACCTCTTTTGTTTGTAGTCTTTAAATGATTTTCAAAACCAAAATTATCCATTGGAGTTGTCCAACAACTATAAATTGGTTCTCCATTATCATTCGTTCCCTCTACAACAAAAAAAGAACCATCTTCGGTTCCTATATACAATTTTCCTTTATATTCTTTTAAGAGTGTTATATTTTGATTAAAATCCCAATAATACCATTCATATTCGTATCCTGTAACACCCTGATATAATTGTCTCATATCACCTAAATATATTTTATTGTCTGATAGAATCAATAAGTATCCTTGCCACTCAGTCATACTAGCAACTTCATAATTACCACTATTAATTAATTTACTATCAATTAATGAGCTTCTATGCGTTAATGCTTGCTCTTGAGCTATATCTCCTGTTATCCCTTCTAAACCATACTTTGACAGAAATACTATATCATCAGAATAATTAATAGCACATGAATAGCACCCTGTTGATACATTGCCTTGTTGAACTGGATAAACTTTTCCATATTCAGATACTTCCATAGGTGTATGATAAAATATTGTTTCATTTTGTTGATTTGGTTCTTTAAATACCCACAAAATGTTATTACCTACTACCATATCTTTAATTGCTGACTCATCAGTTCCGTCTTGATAATAATCTAAATCTGATACATATGTTGGATCATTCAATGAACTGTGAAAAATAGTATTTTTAAAATTGCTATTTCCTGTAAAGAAAACCCTATTATCAAACACAACCATTTTTGTACATTTTAAAATTCTATCAGCATAGCCTTCTACAGTTTTAGCAAATTTAATATAAACATTATCTACACCGTTTATAGCTTCTGAAGGTGCAGTAGTAAATATTATTTTTCCTGCTGTAATATTTACTGTATAGTCATTCACAACACTACCATTGACTTTAACTTCTTCTACACTATCTATCAATTGAGCATCTAAATAGTATTCTGTTGATGTTCCATCACCTAAGAAGGTATTAATTCTGTATTTTGACAACAAATTTACATCTTCATACATTTCTCCGCCACCATTTGGGTGTCTTGCTATTGTTGTTGTTGGTATATATGTGTTAAAAGGATATTTTATTGTTGAAATATTTCCATTATTTCCCTCTTTAATTACAGTATAGTTCTTCCCATCTAACATATATACTTTTTCGTCAAATTTAACAAAAGAACTTTTAACATTATTCATACCTATAAAAGTAAAGGATATATTACCCGCTGATGTATCAGGAAAATTTTTCCAATAATACAAATATGTTCCAGCATGTATTATTAATATTGAATTTGTCAAAAAATACAATCCATTAATTTTTTTATTTATAAATTGGTTTAACATTCTATATCCTGGTCGTGTTTCAACACACCTGCCCTGGGTTGCACCATAGTTTTTCCAAACATTTATAGCATCAGGACTTCTTCTTAAATCTACAATAGATGGTTCATTTGAAAAATCTACTCCTCTAAAATTTGAATACACTCTTTTTATTGGTGTTGCTTTCATTTTTCACACCCCCTATAAAAAATAGTTCTGCTTAATTCTTACTTTAGGTGCTGAAAGACTTGTATTCATCTCTTGCAACTTTCTTCTATACTCTGCTAGAAATGCAGTGTAATCTGCTGATGGGTCTGTTTTTAAAATGTCTGATGCCACCATATATGGTAAAACCATTTGTGCATCTTGATCTATTTCTAGTACAAAATCATCATCAGTTTTTTCTGTAATAACAGTTGGATAAGCATAGTATTCTAGTATATACTGATAGTTAGAGTTATTATTTATAAAAATCTTCTTTTTACCTACTGTGTAATAGTCAGCATTAACCATATTATTATTTTCATCTAATGCAATAACATTTTTCATTTGATACATACTTGATGGCAGTGTGTACTCTGTGAAACCTGCTTCTTGCACTTCATCTGATATTTCTTTTAATACTTTTGTTTTTAGTATCTTCTTTTTCTCACTTAGTTCTTGATAGCTTGTTGAATATACTAAGTTAAGTCTTAAAGCTATATCTTCATCATCTGTCATTTTAGAATTAATATCGCTATATTCTTCAATCAATCCTAAAACAATTTTTTTGTTTTCTCCTAGTGTCATTTTCTTCACCCCTTTATACTAAGGCATTAAAATCATCAGCTATTTCTTTTGCTGTTTGCATTTGAATTGCAGGTTTGATATAGCCTTTCTTTTCATCAAATAGCACTATATCACCCTCATTTAAATACACATGTGCTACTGATGTACTATCATAGTTATCACCTTTTTCTGTTAATTTAGTGATAAGTGTTAAATCCTTTAATGTTTGCGATATTCCTTCACTTTCAAATGTTTTCTCTGTTTCTTTTTTGACAATCAATCCTGGATAACCAGTTATGTCTGGTGTAATATAAAACTTTTCCATATCATTTCCTCCTTTTTTAAAAATTGGCTCTGGGAACTAGACTCGAACTAATAATTTGAGTGTCAAAGACTCATGTGTTACCTTTACACCACCCCAGAATATAAAAAAAGAGGGAGAAAAATTAATTTCCCCCTAAGTTGCTACACACCTTCACCATTTCCTTGGTTTGTGTTTGTTGTTGCTGGTAATGCAAATTTGATTACTTCTAACTCATCTTGAGCTATAATTTTAGAACCGAAAACATCTAATCCTCTGATGTAATCAGCGAATTTCTTTTCCATTCTTCCTGCTTCAACTTCATTGATTTGTCCTGCGAATGCAATAGCTGTTTTTGTTCTAACCATTGCATAAGCATATCCTTCTTTTTTAAGTAAGTTATTTGTCATAATTACTTTAGCAGAATCATACATTCCAACTACACCTTTTTTAACTAATTCATCATTAGCTGTTTTTAATTCAATTAATTCATTTTTGAATACATTGTAGATAGCTGGAGAAATTTCAATTACTACATCATTGTCTACATCAACATTTCTTTCTCTTAAAGCAACTAGTGCATTATCAATAGCTGTTTTTACTCCTTCTTGTGTTAAAGTATCACAAGTAATAGAGTATGTTGCACCTTCAGCTAAACCAGCTACATAAGAATCTCTTTTAACTGCTAATGCATGAACTGCTTTCTTTTGGAATTTTTGTGGTAATCCTGGTACAGATTGGGCCTTGTCTACATCATCAACTAAGAAAGCAAAATAGTTTCTTTGGTCGATTACTAGATTTTGGTCTTTATCTGACATTTCTTCTATTGTGATGTCAGCACCAGTATATTGTCCTATTGTTGGATTACCAACACCTAAGATTTTTACAGTATTTGCATATTTACAATCACCTTCGTACTCTCTAGTACAGTTATCTACTAATTTACATTTAATTTCCAAATCATCTTGGATATTTTTTGACCATATTGTTTGAATAAATTTTGAAACAGCCATGTTTCATTCCACCTTTCTTTAAGGCTTGACTAACAGTCCTTAAAGATGTGAAATTCAAGTTTTACCATTTAGACATTGAGTCTTGTACTCTTTTATATAACTCTGGATTTTTATCGAAATCAGCTTTGCTAAATCGCAATGCTTCTTCATATGTATAAAAATCTTTAAGTTGTGCTTGAGTAACATTACTCTTTGTACTTCCTGCTGATGCAGGTTTTACTGGCTTAGGCTTGTCTTCTATTGACTTACCTTTAACCAATAAATTATACATATCAACAGCTTCAGCTATTGAAGTATCATAATTTAGCTTTTTTCTAAAATCCTTGAATTTTCCATCTTCAAGAATTGCTAAATCATAACCTTTTTCATTTAATTCTTTCTTTTCTTTTTGCTCTGTAAGTTCTTTTGCTAAGCTATCAAAAACTACAGAGTCGTGAATGGTTCTTTGGTCTCTTGGTATGCTAGCAATACGATTAGCCTCTGAAACCATTTCCTCATAACCTAATGACTTAATGTCTTCGGCATCTGCATTTGCCAATATTCTTTCTTGTCTTTCTGTAAGCTTTCCAGAAGGACTTGAAATATCGACATTATAGAAATCACCTAGCTTTTTAACTAAATCATTTCTATCTGTTGCACCAAGCTGTTTTGTTAAAACAGATTCCATTTGAAGTAGTGGTGCATTAGCTTTTTCAATCTTATCTTTTTCTCTTGCCCATCTACTGTCAAAGATTTTTTGACTTTTAGTGTCATATTCTTTTTTAAGATTGGCTTTGATTTGCTCTACTTCTTCCTCTGTGTATGTTTTCACATCAGAGTTTTCTACTGGCTCAGTATTCTCTACTTCCTCAGTATTTTCTTGATTGACTTCAATAACTTCTTCGTCATCTAGTACAATCTCATTTTCATTATTTAGGTTATCTTCCATAAAACCTCCCAGTTAAAGTCCGTATGACTATAAATTCCCTTGATAGCAGTTTTTTGTCTTACACATGTTTTGGACTATAAAAAAAAGACTATATTGTTTCACCTTCAACATTGTCTTCTTCTCTCGGTATTTCCTTAGTTACTGTATAACCGCATTTTTTACATACATGAGTTGCTTTGTTGTTTTCTGTATCAACACTTTCAACTCGCATTTCTATAAATTTACAATTTTCACACAGCATTATTCATCATTCCCCCTTGTGCGATATACTCACCTTGATTTGCTATATTTGATATTTCATTCCCTACAACACTTTGATTTTCTTGTTCCATAACTTGACTCATTGCACTTTCAATATTATTTGCTTGCATTTGAATTTCTTGCATTTGTTTTTCTTGTTCTTCTCTATCTTTTAATAGTTTTTCTAACTTAGGTTTATTAATCATAGAGTCGTCATCTAAGCTCTTAACCCATTCCTCGAATGTTATAAATTGATTCATTAATAAGTTTTCCATTGATTGCTCTTGAACTAATTTATCATAAGGTGATTTTGGAGTAATATCTATTTTTATATTTGGTTTTAAAGCATTAAGTTCTTCATAACTTATTCTATATGGAACTTCTATTTTTTTCCCTGTAGTTTCGTCTGTAATTTCTTCTGTTACTGCTATACCATCTATAGAGTAAACTTGAAGCATGTTAAACCATATTCTTGCTATATCTTCTAAGAATACCTTAAATGTATTTAGATTTTCATTTAGAGGTTGTTGTGATGCTTGTTGTACTGCTAAGATTGCTTTTCCTGAAGCTTGTGTTGGATCTACATTACCTGTAACAGTATCACCTGCTCCAGCTAATTCTCTTGTATTTTGCATTAAATCATTTTGCAAATTTAATGCATCTGCACTCATCTGTGCTGGTTGTAAATAGCTTATAACTTGATTAATGTTATTAGCTGGTATTTTTTCTAACTCTATTGTTGAGCCTACTTCATTTAAAGCACTTGGATTAGCAACAAATTCCGTATTTGCAACCAATTTTGGAAAAGCTCCAACCATAACTGCTATCGCTCTACGAAAAGCAGTCTTGTTTATCTCAATTTGATTTGGTATTTGTTGTTCTACCTCTCCAATACCTCTAGCATACCCCTTTATTTTTTCCCATAAAGTATGTGCTATAGGATACATTGTAAGTGTTGTGTCAGCTTCTTCTTTTATTGTTGCTGTTCTAGTACATTTTTTTATCCATACCGTGCCATTCTTTTTATAATATTTAAGCAAAACTAAGCACATAGGGCTTACTTCATTAATCCTTTTTTCATGGCTTGTTTGTTCAAAATACTCTTGGTCTGATACAATAGAATCAATTATGTCTTCTGATACTCCATTTCTTCTCGCTTCTTCTTTAACACTATCTACTGTTCTTCTATAAGAAATAATAATATAAGGTTGGTCCTGTATATTATCATCATTTTCATTGCCATAAAAGATGTTGACCTTGTCCACTAATTCTAGCTTAATGCTCCCATTTTCTTCATATGTGTGAACTATACCCTCTGAGCATATACAACTATCTTTTAAAGCCTCATCTGTTTTGAATTTAACTTGTTCTAGTTCCCATATACGATTTACATATCTATTTAAGCTATGACATATCTTGTCTAGTTTATTATATTCATCTAAATTTTCCCATGTATTTGGATTAAATACTACTTGATATTGATTAGATTTAACAACTCCAATTTTGTATTTAACTATTGGTTTAATAATATTTTGTGTTATTGGTTGTATATTTCCCGTTTCAGCACCTTGCCATTGCTTGCCATGATAGAAATCATAACATTTCTGTGTATTATTAAATAAATTTAAAGTGTTGTTATAGTTCTTACCTTTTTCATATTCTACAAACACATCTGTCATATTTTGAATACTATTATCTTTCATCTATTTCACCCCTTTTTAATTGGAATTTGTCCTTGACCAGTTCCATCATACCTGTCAATGTTTTTGAGTATTTTATTTAATTCGTCTATTTCCTTTGATTGTTCTTTTTGTTTTTTGATATTTTTAACATCTGTTGTAACTTTTTCAGCTATCTTAATTGGATTAACAATAGGTAATTCTTTTTTATCTCCAATCTTGTAGCCAACAAAAAATCCTATACATAAGCATAGGACTGTAAATAGTGAATATAAAATTATCATGTTATGCCTCCTTAGGTGAAGTTAATTTAATGCATCTGTTTTCAAACTTTTTATAAGCATCTAAATATATCTCTTGTTTATCTCCATTGTATGTTAGCTCATAATACATTCCATCAGACAATGTTGTGCTTAATAAAGCTTTCCAGTTTTGTAATGTTTTACATTGCCATACTACATATACTTCATCTAAGTCTATCTTTCTTCCATCTGTAATATCTACATGTTCATTTGCATAATTTCTAACTAATACTTTAAAATTTTCTATCATTTTGCTACCTCCTAAATTGGTTTTATTTTACTGCCAAAATCATTTGAAATTGGCTTAATAACATTTTTAAACCCAAAAGCTTTTAACATATCATCATGTTCTTTTGATACATTGATTTTGATTTTCATTGATTGTTGTGTTCTTATGTAGTATGTAATTGCAAGTGCCATAACTAAGTCATCATGGTATCCTTGCTCTGCCTCTGGTCTCCCAACTTTATTTTTAATAAATGTAAGCATTTCCTGTAGGGTGTCTATATCATTAATCTTGTTTACTTCATTTGCGACTATCTCTTGTAACATTGCTAATATTAAAGGTCTTGTAACTACTGTTGTTTTAAATCCATAAGACATTTCATATCTATTTACTGATGTATCTTCTTTTTCTCTTACATATAGTTTTGGATAACTCATTTCAGCTAACTTGTTTGTTGGATATGTACTGAAATTGTTTTCCAATCCTATTAATGCATCATTATAGTGTTTGCCTAAACAATAGACTTGCTTTACATATTCAAGCTCCTCACATTGCATTTTAAGCACTGCTATTTGTTCACCTGTAATGTTATCTATTACATGAGCTGTAAAGAAATCTGAGCCTTCTCCTGCTGTATCTCCACCTATTACATATGGTCTTCCAGGTTCAGGCTTTTTATATATCTTTATTTCGCCTTTCTTATCTGCTTTAAACACAATGTTCTTAATTTTAGTTCCATCATAATCACAAAAAAAAGAACCTCTTTGTATTGGTTCTTTGTTTCTAATTTCTTGTATTCTATTAATAATAACTTCTTTATTGAAATAACATCTACCAGTTGATAGAAATGCTTCTTCGGGTGTTATAGGATATTCTTGCTTAAATACATCTATATCACCACCACAGTTGTTATTAATGCACCATCTTCTCCAGGTTAATTGTTCCAACGACAAATTATATTTCTCTTGCAAAAGTTTTTCTTCATCTGTTAATTTAAAACCTGTATATGGCATTTGATATTCTTTTAATTCGTTCCAACCAACAAATAATGGATAGAACTCATTTTTTCCTGCTACAGCCTTGTCCCATAGCTCTTTAAAATATTCATAGCCATTTGCAGTTGATTCAATAATAACAACTGAGTCAAGTGTATTTGGTACTGCTTGCAATAATCCTATAAGTGTTTTCTTTTTGTCACCTTCCCAGAATGCTAATTCTGATAAGTGTAAATTAATAAATGTATCTGAACGACCTATACCATTTCCACCTGCTGTCATACACTTTATTCTGCTATTTAAACCAGTATTAAACTTGTTATTGAATACTAGCTCTTTAGCATTAGATTTCTTTCTAGCTGGCTTCATTGGTTCAGGTAGGTTCTCATAATATAGTTTTGACATTTCGAATAGGTTTGTTGTACTATCTTCTTTGTGTGCTACTATTCCAGAACTAACATTATGCTTTGTTGCTGTCTTCTTAAATAGTATTGCCTCTGTTACTGTACTAAATCCCATTTGTCTTGCTTTAAGTATTATTATTCTAATTGGTTTTCCTTCATTATGAAGTTTCTTTATTACATCATAATATTTCTGTTGAGGTTCATTTAAAACTAAAGGAACTATTTGAGATGCTTTATTTCTAATCTTCAAATAGTTCTCTATATATTTTTTTGTATTAATACTCATCATCATCAACTACTTTGTTGATATAATCTTCATAACTCATATTTACATTCATGTTTGTTTCTTTAAACATTCCTAAATGCTTTCCTGCAAGTTCCATAGCTTTCAATCTATTACTAGTAGCTTCACCCTTGCACATTACAATCTCTTTAAGTTCTTTTAAAATCTCTTCTTGAGTTATAATTGCTTTTTCTTCTTTTTCTTTTTGCCTTTTGTCTATATATGCCTTAACCTTGTCATTTCTCAACAGCCTACTACCAGACTGTGATGCTACTTTATCGGTTTTACAATTAGGATATGCTTTTTTATATGCTTGTGTTGCATTCAAGCTTTTCAAAAATTCATCACAAAATGCTTTTTGTGGTGGTGTTAAATTATTTATATCAGTCATATTTCAGACCTCCCCTATTTTTATGAGTTTTGTTTCTCAATTATTTTGTTAATTAAATTAATTGTTTTTGTATTTCTAGGAACTTTTAATCCTAACTTGTCAGCTAATTCAAATAATTCGTCTCTTGTCATTTCTTCTAAACTTATGATATCTTCTGATTGTTCAATAAATATTCCATCTTCTCCCATTGCTTCTATTATTTCTCTTTCCTCATCATATAATTCTGCGAATACTATGCCTAGTTTATTATCTCCCATTAATTCTTTTGCTCTTTTTTCTGATACATCTAAAACAGTTCCAGCCTTTATTACTTTGCCTCCATTAGTCAAGTCATAAAAATAATCTGCTGGTTGTCCTTTACTATTTATATATGGTATTGTTATCACTTTCATTTACTTCACCCCTACCTCTTTCCAATATTCATCTAAATCTTCATAATATTATAAATAAAGATCATCTTGTATTGTTTCTATATCAACTTCTTGTATTATAGGACCTTTCATTTCTCCTTGTTCACAAACAGTGGTGTTATTAATTGTTAAATGTATTCCATCACAATTTTTATTAGTGCAATGTTCACACATTGTTTTATGTCTTTCAAACAAATCTTTTCGTGTCATATAATCACTCCCCCTTATTATAAACACTACACAATAGAAATAGTTATAGAATATTGCACCTCGAGTCAAGTCGGCTATAAGACCGTGTACTTTAGCCTTATTTCTTTGCCAACCTGCATTCTATGTTATTTCTACTGTGTACTATGTATAACAAAAGAAGTATATACTATTGCAAGTACATACTTCTTCAGGAACTCATTCTACCACTTGGTAGATGAGTACTACTATGGGACCTTCACAGAGGTGGGAATCGAACCCACTCTATAGATTAATTCTATGTGCTTCCTTTCAACACTACTTCCGTGATATTTAGCCATAACTAGAATTGGCTATTGATGTATTCTAGAGACACTTCTTTACATGAATATCATTTTTACATTAATGATAATATATATCAACTGTCTAGTACAGCTAATACCTATAGTAAGCTACTGGTGCTACTCAGTAGCTAAGAATAAAAATGAAAAAAATAGTTTTAGCAATAAGTTTTCTATGGTTGCGGTGTACTAGAATCGAACTAGTTTTATCTGGTTTATGAGACCAGTAAGATGCCTTACCTTCCACCCGCAATATATAAAAATATATTATTAGACCTTCGCCTTACATCAATATAACTCTTACAATTATTCAGTCAACAAGAAGATAAGTCTGAGCATTAAGGAGCTACCTTAATACTTCTTACCCCTTTCAAAGCTTGTATAGGATTGCTTACCTATAAATTTCACCCATCATTCAGATAATTGTATCCTATAAGGATTCGAACCTTAGAACTGGTATCAACAGTTTTTACCCAAAATATCTCTTGAGCTACTTTAACCTATTAGTGTCTTATAGTTTTCTTTCGAAAACATCATGAGAAATGGTATTGTTTTGATTCTACCTCGATTGACTTACAAGTATCACCTTGTAGTATGGGGGCTTATTCCATGACACATGGCGTCTATTGTTACCACGACACCTTTAGTACCTGATTGTACGCTATATCTTTGCACATTATCTTTTCGATTGATATTTCTATCTCTTGTATGTTATATTGCTATAACTACAAAGCAACCAAGCCAAAGTATCCTTTCACTCGACTACTCCAGTCAAATAATTCCATGCCTAATGATATTTAGTCTTCACATGGTTAATAATATATTTAGTGGGAAGAGACTGTTTTATAGATAACTAAAAGCACAATCTCAATGAAGCTTACATAAGGATTGTTCAACTTTTGGAATTATATACTAATTCCATTTATAATATAACACATTTAAAAAGCAAGTTTCAGCAAGTTTTAGCAAGCTCTTTTAAATTTGTGAGTATAAATATAATGCTTCTTCATGTAATTCATTCTTTATGTATCTATGATCATAATGTATTTCATCTGCTATTTCTATCCATTTTTTATCTCTAATATATTTATAAAATAATATATCCCTATATGGTGATGGCAATAAATCAATTTTATCTTCTATAACCTTTTTTATTTTGAGCAATTCTAATGTCTTATCACTTAATTTTCCTTTCAAATCTTCTAGTTCTGAAATACCATCTGCAATTTTATCAGGACTAGCTCCTTTGGTATAAGATTTATTTTTTTCTAGCACTGTTGTGACTTTTTCAAGTAAACTTCTTGTTTCCTCAGTTGCATATATTTTTTCAGTAATATAACTAAAATCTTTTCGAAATTGTTTTAATTCTTTCTTCGCCAACTTCTTTTTTGCTTTTTCTTCATCTGATAAAATTCTTTTCTTTGCCATCTTCCGTTCCTCCTTAGTCATCTAATTCTATTTTTTTACTTCCTCTTAGTTTTAAAGCTTTATTTGCATAGTCCACTGCTATCGGATAGCTTCTTTCTATTACTTTTCTCATTTCCTCCAAAGCTAGGTACACCAATCCAACTTCTTTAGGTCCAACACCATCTACATCAAATTCACATATTGGATTATTTTCTCCTTTTGCAACCATTATTTTTAATCTAGCATTTGGCTTTTTTAGTGCTGTTTCTTTCATTTGTTTTATCAGTTCTTTCTTGTCTATTTCCAAATTCTTACTCAATCTTTATTCCTCCTTCAGCTCAATATTTTTGATAAGTTTGGTTCCAAAATCTTTCCAAGACTCATAGCCCCCCTTATAACCTGTAATTATCCATAACTCTTTGTATTGGTTAGCTTTCAGTTTTTCAACAAGTTCTTTGTCTTCGTAGTAACAATAAAAAGTATCTTTTTCTATTCTATAATTTGTTATAACACCCTCTTGTTGTGGTGTATTTGTTAAGTATTCTACTTCTACTTTATAGTATGTTCTAAATGCTGTTTGCTCTTGTGTTACTGCTGTGATTCTTGCTAAGTCTTTGTCATTACTTTCGTTGTAATTAACATATCCATGAAAAAAACCTATTGATATTGGTATAATTAATAATGCTAAAGCACAAGTTGTCATTAACAAATGACCAATAATATCTTCTCCATTATCTGCAATATACCACCCTATTATTGCTAAAATCAAAAGTATAACCTCAACTAAAACCGTAATTCCTATTATCATAATAATTTCCTCCTATAAATTTGATATCAAACTATTTATTTCTTGAACTGAAGAAATATAGAATCCAACAAATTGATAATATTTGTTTTGTTCTTCCTCAGTTAATTCTCTTTCTTTTTTGTATAAAAAATCCTCTTTCAAAAATTCTTTCATCTTTGTACCTGTTTCAATCATACAATCTGCTATTTTTTCAACTTGTTTTATATCTGTCATTTATTTACCTTCTTTCTTTACCAACTTGCACTATACTCAAATTCTGACCATATTCTTTGTTCATTCAATATTTTTTCTTCCTCTAATATTGATTCTATTATTTTAATTGTATCCTTTATATCTTCCATATAATCTTCATCATAATCTGTACAGCCAAAAAAGAATCCTTCTTGTGTAGGTAATATCTTTGCTATTTCTTCTGCATTTTCAATAACCATTCCGTCTTCATAAATTGGTACAAATTTTCCATCTACAAAACGCTCTGAGACTTTAACTTTTCCATCTACGAGTATTGCCTTTTTTTCAACTTCTTTGCATTTTGCCAACAATTTTTTTAAATCATCATCTGAAACATAATATGCACCACCATCATCAATTCCATCTTGAACATTATCTACAAACCATTTATGTATTTGATTTGCTTTTCTCCAGTACCCTACTTGTTCGTATATTTCGGTTACTTTGTTTAAATCAATTGGAATTTTCTTTCCTTTTGAAGTTAAATCAATTGTTCCTTTGACTTCATTATGTTCATAATTAGCACCTATATATTTTTTTCTAACTAAATACATATCTAATCCCATATATACTTCCTCCTTCTGATACTAACATGTTACTTTATATTGTGGATTCATTATTGGATCGTTTGTTCTATCTCCACAAGGCATTATTGTTGTTCCATTTTCTGTGTATCCATCATATAAAATCAAAGGCTTTTGTATCCTTCTTATTTCCTCATATTTCCCTTTTATTATTAACAACTCTTTATATTCTTCCATTGTTATTGTTATATATTTTTCTGTTATTAAACTTTCTTTATTATCCATTTACTCATCTCCTACTATATATTTCATTTGATTGAATTGCTCATGTGTAACAACATCTTCAATTTCATCTGCTCGAATAACATTACAATGAACTGTAACAGCATATCTAAAACAACCATCTTTTGATGATTTCCATTCCTTTATTTTCGTAACTAATTCTCCATTGACAAAATCATCTTCTTCAATTAAATCTATTATGTTTTTACTATGCTTCTTTATATTTACTCTGTCTGAATAACACTCTTCTAACCAATATTCTGTTGCTTTAAATATACAACCAGATTTAGTTCTTATATACTCTCCAACTTTTATTTCTTCCATTTATTCACTCTCCTCAATAGCTTTTTTATATTTTTCTACTACTTCATTTATAAAATCATTGCTTTTGGCAACTATTTCGCATACTGTTTCTTCATCTTCGTTAGCATAATACAATCCATATTCCCAAATATAACAATGTGCCAATTCATGCTTTAAGGTTTTAATTTTTTGTTGTTTACAAATATCGCTATTAAGAAATATTATTTGTGATGTTTTTACGGTTAATCCAAAGACGCAAGTATCTTCTCCTGTTATTTCGTTCCAAAGTTCTCTCATTTTTTCTTTGTTGAGTTCCTTTATTTGCCAATTATCGTTGTTTATTTTAAATTCCATTTATACCCTCCTAACTTTCTTCTACTTTTATTCTATATAATCTAATTTCAGCACTTGAAAATCCACCATTAAATAAACATTCTGCATCAGTTTTCATATAATCTAATAAATCATCAACACTATTAAACAATTTTCGATTTGTATTTGTATCGTAATCGTGCTTATAATGTTTTTCAAATAAATATTTATACATTTTTACTCACCTAACTTTCTGCCACACATTGGACAATAATTTATATCAAATCTAGGTTGATATATTCTTTTAAATATATTAAATTTCTTTTCATCTCCATATATATCTAATGTATTAAATTCTTTGCCTTCAATTATTCTCATTTTTGCACTTCCACAAAAATTACAGCTTCTTACTAATCTTCCTTTTTCACAATATTCACACATTTTATTTTTCCTCCAATAATTCTTTTAAATATGGTATAGCAATAACATCTTCTATAAATTCACTGTTATTCAATTTATTTATTTTTACTCTTATCTTGGCTTTGTCTATATAATTATCTTCAACATACTTCGTTGTAAATTTCCAATTTTCTATTTCTTCTTCTAATTCTTTATTCTTTTCTTTTTCTTTCTCTAACGCTACTCTTAACTTTCCATTTTCTTCTTGGTGTGATTGTTCTATTTCTTTTATGTTGTTTAGTTCTTTTTGTTGTTTTTCTATTAGATTTAATAAAACACTCAATATATCTTCAACAGGCTTGTTTTTATAATATAATCTTCCTATAAAATCTTTGTCTTTGTGCTGTTTTAATTCTTGTACTAGTTCTTTACAATCTTCTATTGTTTCCTTTTCTTTTTCACTCATTGCAATTCCTCCTACTTTTTAACATTAAGCAATTTCATTATTCTTTCTCTCTCTTCTGCACAATATTCCATTAACCAATAATCTTCATTTTCATTAAACTTCCAATTGCTTATATGTCTCCAGCATTTATCTAAACATGTTTCGTTTGTGCAATAAGTTGTGTCAGAGTTTGCGTATGGTTTATCTCTCATCTTTCAAATTTCTCCTTTTCAGCCTTTTTATTCAAATAGTTGGCAATTACTGGTTCTAATTCATCAAAATTGTTGATTATTTTTTGCATATGGTATATATCCCCCATTTTCTGTAATAGTAATGTTTGGTCAGTTTCAGTCCTCTTAATATAATCAAATTCAGCTTTTAATACATTACTTAGTTTAGTTTTTAATTCATTGTTCATTTGTTTTTCTCCTTTGACTCTCTATTTCTTCTGCAATTTCCCACATATTAACAGTAACATATTCTTTCTCTTGAAACTTTCTTCCAAGTTCAGCTGTTGGCTTCTTATAACAATAAAATTCTTTACATATTAACGGTCTAACTTCATAAATCAAACATTTTTTACCATCATAATATGGACAAGTTAATCTACTTTGCATCACTAATATTTGCTTTTGTGGTTTAATATCATTTTCTACGACATATTTTTGTATAGCATTAACTTCCTCTTGGCAAACTGGTAAGAAATTAGTACAGCATTCTCCACAACAACTACATTTCCCACCTAATGAATTATCTGTTATTTTTACATTTTGTTTTACTATTGCATCAACTATATCTGCTAATGTTGTTTTCTCTAACATAATCCCTCCTAAATAAGTTCATACTCTTTTAATTTCTTTGTAAACTCATTGTCTTGTTTCAAGTATTCAATTATCTTTTCACAAGTAGTACGATCTAGTCCATCTACTTCATTGATTATTACCATTTCATGTCTTTGTGTCATTGTTTCTAAATCGTCAATATAAACACCTGCAACATATTGACCGTCAATTTCTAAATTCTTTCCATCTACATATTCACAACCAATAAGTTTACTTGCTATCTTTTTAGCTTCTTCTACTCTTTCAAACTTTTCTGTAAGTGGCTTTCTTGGTGCAAATAATATCTCTGGCTTCTTATTTTTGTAATGAATACAATAATGTTTATCTTCTTCAAGATTTATAAGATTATCACTCAAAAGTTTTTTTATAAATGCATCTCTCCATTCCACTCTTTCATCACCAAACTTTTCCTCTTTTCTATACAACATAAACATTGTTGCTGTATTAAATATCCATAGTGCTATACATAGCTTATCTGTGTTTTTTGTTTTTAATGCCAGCCAAATATTAAATATAATTGACACACCATAAAAAACATAAAGTACCTTTTCTAATATTTTCATTACAATATAACCCCCATATCTTCAATTTCTTTTTTTATAACATCATAATCTGCTGTTACTAATTCGCCTGTTCTGAAGCTATCAATATTGAATAATACACGACTTGCTATTTGAGGTATTCTCTCATGTGGTATTTCTTCTAAGTCCAAAACATAGCACATCATGACTACAAATACTTCTATGTAATCTGACAATTTCTTGTTATATTCTTTTCTAATATCTTCAGTTCTTTCTCTTGTAACTTCATCAACTATCCTTTCAAGTTTCTCAGGTGTATTTATTCTTTTAGCTAGTTCTCGTCTTTTAGCTCTATTCATTTAATAAGCCTCCTAAAAATCATCTTCATCATCTTCATTTTCATTGAAACTAATTTCTATCTCACTTTTTGACATAATAGTACCAATAGCCATTAAAAATATTCCCATAAAGACTACTCCTGGTATACCATGTGTCAAATAAACTTTAACTATAGTTCCACCATATATTGATAAAAATCCTAATAATCTTATTTTATTTCCCATACAAACTACTCCTTTGGCATTTCATAAGTGAAATCAAATCCTGTTGTTTTCATCTTTTCAAATATTTCCTTCATTACTTCATTCGCTCTTGTTTTTGTTTTATATGTTCCCAGAATAAATGCCCCTGCACCTTCTCCTGGTTCAGTAGCTAAAATTTTATTGCCTCTTTTAGCATCATTAGTGCTAATTGCACTAGTCATATCTATATTAACTATCATTGTTTTATTTTGGTTTAAAATCATCATCACTAATCTACCTCTCTTATTTCAATATTTATCTTATCTTCCTCACCATAAGCTTTAAAAACCAATAACCCAACTACTTGCTTATCGTCTTTCCATGCCACACCATTTAACGCATCTAAGACAGCTTTTGCTATATTGTCACAATCTGGCTTTTGTGTATAACCAACTTGTCCATCTATAAGCATTTGTCTTTTCTTTTTGCTATAACTTTTAGGTGGTGCATATACAGCATCTATCTTGATATATATTTCATTCTCACTAGGATTGAAATTTAAGCCATATTTCTGTCGAAACATATACTTTATTATCTCCTCGTAGTTTTTTGTTTTTTGAGGTGTATATGTTCGTTTTTGGCATATATTAAATCTTGGTCTCTCTTTTCCTATTGCTTTTTCGTTTATGGTTATCTGATAATTCATCTTTTAGTTCTCCTCTCATCTTCTGAATCTGGTAACACGCATGTCTCACCTCTTCATATATCTCTTTAGTTGTCCATTTTTTATGGTTCATTTGCCATTCTCCTTTTGGGAATAATTTTTCAAACCCTAAATAATCTCCCATATGAGCATAGTCCCAGCCAATAAAATTCCCTTTTATTCTATTATTCTCTGCAATCCATAAATGGTTTTTGTTATATGTAATACCCCAATGCACATCTATATCAATGTCATTTACATCTAAATCGTCGGGTATTTTTATATATGCAGTAGGGTGAAATCCTAGATTTAAAATAAAATATAATAATCCAAAACAATAACCTGTTGCTAAAATTTCTCTTTTAGGTTCTGCATAATATATCATTCTTTTCATTGTCATTCCTCCTGATTAAAAATTGCTGTTTGTAATTCTAACTGTTCTTCTTGTTTTAGCTCATTCCATTTTTCATCTTTTCGCATTTTGGCTAAGATTTTCATTTGTTTGTTGAAATCTTTTTCATTGCTTTTATATTTATTAATAAAATAATAATATATATTCTTATTATTCTTTATATTCTTGTTTGTGTTCATTTGTTGTTCATTTGTTGTCCATTTGTTGTTCATTTTGCTGTTCATTTTTTCATCTTGAAATTGATAATCTTCCCATTTTGCAATGGTTACAACGGAAAATTTGTTGTTCGCTGTGATGTCTAAATTTCCTTCATCTTTTAAAAACTGCATATATCTATAAACTAAACTTTCAGACATATTTAATTCTTCAGATGCTTTCTTTCGTCCAAAAATAAATTGACCACTTTTTAGTTCAACTTTTTGCATTCCTACTAACTGGTCTCCATCTTGATACGATGCTTTTAATAAACACCATACCCATACCTTTAAAAGCTTTTCATTTTGAAATATATTACTGCCTAACAGTTTCCTGTATAACTTAACCCAGCCTTCCATACAAATTTTCCTTTCTTTCGTAATTCTCAATAATACTTTTTAAACTTAGCTTTTCTTCGCTAATTTCCCATTGCTTGCAAGTGCTTGTGTAATTGAATCAAAGTTTTTAACTTCTAAAACTTTAGGTAAACTACCTATGCGTGACTTTTTTACTATTGCCCTTGTTTCTTCACCATTCTTTTCTAGTTGAATAACTATATCCATTAAGTATTCAACTATATCTAGTGCATCATATGTAAGTCCCACTGGTTGCATTTTACCGTCCACTGTATCCCATACATTTTTAGCTCTGGCTATTAATATTAAGTTCATTGGTACATCTTTTAATTGATTTAATATTGCTCTTGATGTTTCTCTTCTATATGCATACCATTTTGTTTTCTGAACAGCATTTAAGCTATCAACCTTTTTTCCTATTTGCTTTTCATACTGCGAAGCACAAATATCCTCTATGCAGTCTAATAAATCTGTTACTGGATCTATAATTAATGTTTTTCTATCAGGATATTCACCTTTTATTATCTCTGTAATTATGTTTTTAACTAAACTTGCTGAATTAGATGCAAGTTGATTAGTCTTATCGATTTCTGCTTTCCAAAAATCAAACTCTCCTGCATAAAGTCTTGTACTTCCTTCTAAATCCACTACTAATGGAGCGGGAGCAGATAATGCAAATCTACTTTTGCCACTTCCACTTTCTCCCCATATCATAACTTTTAAATTTACATCTTCAAGTGTTGCTTCTTTTGCTAATGCCATTTTTATTCCCCTTCCTTAAGCCTCTTTTTTAATTCTTCAATACACTCATTTTTCTTTAATCTAAAATTAGCCATTATTTTAGATTGTGCATCTATCTGAATATCAAGAATGTCTATTTCCTCAAGTAATTCTTGATTGCTTAAATCACATACTTTTTTACTCTCCATTACAATCCTCCCAATTTCTATCATCTCTTTCAGCTAGATATTCATAATAGCTGTCATAATCAAAGTTTTTTTCATATTTATCATAATATTGGTCATAAATTTCTAATGTTTCTTCCATTACACATTTTCCTTTTTAAAATCACGACATATTTTTAAGAACTGTTCCATGACATCAGTAAACTTTTTTACCTTTTCATCATTTTCATCTCTTTTGTCATTTGGTAGATCAAAATAAATAGCATCTATAATATTTTTCATCTCATCAGTTAAATCAGAAAAGACTTTTAACATCTTAGCTGATGAATCATGCTCAGCTAAGACTTCTAAAATCATATTTCCAAATGTAGAAAAACCTTCCCTTTCTTTATCACTTAATTGATTTATTTTTTTCATTAATTCTTTTTCTTTATTTTTATCCATTTTTAAAATACCT
>Ga0247609_10000875_pt1 | contig 38520 bp, 33 predicted proteins | sample 172DNAGHGlowgp2_FD_193487 | JGI IMG/M metagenome (GOLD analysis project Ga0247609, IMG submission 193487) | Sheep rumen microbial communities from Palmerston North, Manawatu-Wanganui, New Zealand - 1728 DNA GHGlow gp2 | ecosystem: Host-associated > Mammals > Digestive system > Stomach > Rumen ... | reverse complement strand
TCCCTAGTACGAGAGGACCGGGATGGACATAGCAATGGTATATCGGTTGTCACGCCAGTGGCATGGCCGGGTAGCTACCTATGGAATGGATAAACGCTGAAAGCATCTAAGCGTGAAGCCAACCTTAAGATGAGACTTCCCATTCGCAAGAAGTAAGACCCCTTCAAAGTTAGAAGGTTGATAGGTTAGAAGTGTAAGTGCTGTGAGGCATTTAGCTGACTAATACTAATAGGTCGAGGACTTAATTTCATAAGATTTTTAAGATCCTAAAAGTAAAATTTAAAGTTTCACTTTAACAAATGAAAGATTAATGTTAATATTCAGTTTTGAGAGAACAACTCTCTAAAATAAAGTCTGGTGGCGATAGCGCAGTGGACACACCTGTTCCCATACCGAACACAGAAGTTAAGCACTGTAGTGGCGAAAATACCGAGAGGGAAGATAGCGAGCTGCCGGGCTTTTTTTATTCGTTTAATTTCTTTAACGAAATTACTATAATAAATATATGAATGTAAATCTTATTAGACTAATCGATAAAAACGATCTCATCACTAAAGAAGAAGATGATCTTTTATTAGAAGATATTTCTGAACAATTAATGGAAGAAGATATATCCCTATTAGAAGGGGTGAAAAACTCTCCTGTAGACGTGATTGTGGTGGAATCCGATAATGTGTTTGCCCAACTCGAAAAACAGCTTAAAAAGCTCTCTAAATTCATTTATATATTTACATTTTGTAAAAATAGAAGTTATTCTGAAGCGATATCTCTCTACAATTATTTAGTGAAGAAGAAATATCATGTTTTATTTGATGATGACCCACTTAATTCTTTAAAAGGAATTATCCCTACATATATCGATATTGCACGTGTCAAAGAAGTGACGTCTAATAAAACATTTGGGATGTTTATTTATAATGAAGAAAACTCAGAATTACCAAAATTCAATACTGGGAAACTTCATGAATCATTTGGAATATCTGTTATCAAAATTGGGAAAGAAGAACTATTTAAAGAATATAGAAAAAACAAAGTTGGGAACCCTCCACATTTATTAAAGATGAAAAAGATGGTCAAAAACTCCCAAGCTTTAAATAAAACACTTTATTTATATAATGCGATTAAAACGATCTCTGAAAAATATCATCTCACTGGTTTATCTATCGATGAGAAAGTGGTTAAGAAGGAATTGGGCATTTCTACTAATCTCGCCTTATCTCTTCTTAACGAAGAAGGGATTATCGCTGTTAGCGGGAATGATTTAGCGACTTTATTCTCCTGCTATTTAGCCTATATTTTGTCTTCAAGAATTCCTTTTGTGGTCACTCCAATCAGAAGTAATTATGACGAGAAGATCCTTTCATTAAGATGCGATTATCCGCCTTTAAATCAACTTAAATCATATGAGATTACTAATCCTCGTGACTTTGATTTAGAAATCAATTCAGAAATCAATATCGGAGAATCATCATTATTAAAAATCGGTTCCGATTGCACGCGTTTTTATGCCCTTTCTTCTGAGATTAAAGAAAGTAAAGATGAAAACATCTCTCTATATATTGACGAAGTTCCGCTTTTCTCATTTATTCGCGATTTGGCGGAGAAACAAATGGTATTAGTAAGCCAAGATATCTCCGCTCAATATACGGCGTTATTGAACTATTTTGATACAGAAAAGTAGGATATTTATTTCTCATTTCATATACGAAAGTGTATAAGTGTCACATCCCTACTCCTTGACTACATCCTATTTACTTTGTAAAATAGACCTAGACCGAAAGGTTATGTTTTATGAGTGAAAAAAATAATAGAAATATTGATATTGAAGCAACATTGATTGTAGAAACCATTAATACTGTAATGCAAAATTGTTATGGTGTTTATGGCTTTTCTGAAAAAGCAAAAGACAAAAAGGGTCTCGTTTCTCCAGGCATTGTTCTTCAAAGACATCCAGATCGTCGATTATCAGCTGATATATATTTAGTGATCTCTTCTGATATCAAAATTACCGAAGTGCTTAGAGAAGCCCAAAATCAGTTGACTTTCGTTTTAAATAAAAACTATCCAGGCACATTTAAATACATCGACGTCTATGCGGATGAAATAATGGCCTAGAGGATTTAATATGAGAGAAATAGATGGTCAAGATTTAAAACAAATGCTCCTCAGTGGGGCAAATAACCTATATAATTTCTACCCTGAAATAGATGCTTTAAACGTGTTCCCAGTTCCTGATGGTGATACTGGTATGAACATGAACTTAACGATGACTTCAGGTAGTAAAGAAATTCAAAACAGATCAGATACAAATATCTTTGAGATTTCTAAAGCTTTCTCCCGTGGCTTATTAATGGGCGCGAGAGGTAACTCTGGTGTTATCACCTCCCAAATCTTTAGAGGTTTATCCCAAGGATTAAACGGCAAAGAAAAAGTCAACGCGGTGGAATTTGCAGAAGCTTTTGAAAACGCGGTGGCAGTTGCATATAAAGCTGTTGTGAGACCTGTTGAAGGTACAATTTTAACAGTTGTGAGAGAATCCGTGCATTATATGCACGAACAAGTCAAAGAATCCACCTCAATCGAAAGAGCGATGGAATATTTGATCGAAGAAGCAAACCAATCATTAAATAGAACCCCAGAATTATTACCAATCTTAAAAGAAGTTGGCGTTGTCGACTCCGGTGGTGCGGGCTTAATCAAAATTTATGATGGTATGTTAAGCGCCTTAAAAGGCAAATTCATTGAAAGAAACCAAGAAGCTCCTGAGACCACTCCTATTCAAGCAGCGGGAGCCCAGATGGAGAGCGATGAATTTGGTTATTGTACAGAATTCATCATGCGCCTTGGTCCTGAAGACACTAAGAAGCCATTTAACCAAGCAAGATTTACCACAGTCTTAGAATCACACGGCAATTCCTTAGTGGTCGTTAAAGATGAAGATATCGTCAAAGTTCACGTCCATACATTAAATCCAGGTGCGGTATTAACTTACGCGCAAGGGTTTGGTGAATTTATCAAATTAAAGATTGAAAACATGACTGAACAACACCATGCCTTAGAAGGTGGTGCTGATGAGAAGAATAGCTTATTAGGCGAACCAGCAGCCGAGCCAAAAGAGGAAGAAGTCGAAGAGAATTCACCAAAAGAAAAATTCGCGATGGTGGCCGTCTCCTCTGGTTCAGGTATCGATGTCATCTTCGAAGAAGCGGGTATTAAATCCATCGTTAAAGGTGGTCAGACTATGAACCCAAGCAGCGAGGACTTCGTGAAAGCGATTAAGAAAGCCCACGCTGATAACGTCTTCATTTTCCCAAATAACTCCAATATCGTGATGGCGGCAAGCCAAGCCTGTGATATGGTTGAAGATGTCAATGCCTTCGTCATTCCATCAAAGACTATCCCACAAGGTATCTCTGCGGCGATTAGATTTAATCCTGAGACTACAGTCGAAGAGAACTTTAAAGAAATGAAATCCGCTCTTAAGAACGTCAAGAGTGGTGAAGTAACATTCTCCATTAGAGATACAGAAATCAATGGTGTCTCAATGAAGAAAGACGACTTCATTGGTATCTTTGAAAAAGAAATCGTCATCGCAAGTAAAGATAGATTTGAAACCATTACTGGTTTAATCTCTAGAATGGTTGATGATATGAGTAGCATTATCACCATCATCTATGGTGCGGATGTCACTGAAGAAGAAGCGAATAAAGTCGCGAATTACATCCAAGATAATCTCCCAGATGTCGATATCGATATGAGAAGTGGTAATCAACCAATCTACTCCTATTTAGTTGGCATTGAATAAAGGATAATAAAACAATAAATAAGGCAATTAAATATTGCCTTTTTTTGTTATAATGACCTATATGGACACTCTTTCAAAATCTGACCGCATAAATAAAGCGTTAAAAACGATGGGAATCAAATCCTTATATGATGTGATCAATCATTTTCCACGTCGATATGATAGTTTTGAAGTCACTCCGAGGGATGGCTATGTCGATAAAGGAAGAATCGCTTTATATGGAAAGATTGTTTCTCCCTTATTACTAAAGAACACTCCACGTATTAAAATCGTCTCTTTCGATGTTGAGACGTCGATTGGCTTAACGGTTCAAGTAGTGGCCTTTAATCGCCCTTATATGGGTAAACAGTTCACTCTTGGTGATTATATCACCATAAATGGCGTTTATGACCGTAAAAAGAACCAGGTGAACATGGTTCACTGCTATAAAGGGGAATTAGATGATAACGAAAAATATAAACCGATATATTCTCTTCCTTCTTCTTTAGATAATGCTTCTTTTGTTCGTCTTGTGAAAAAAGGATTAAAAGAGCTAAAAGGTCATATCTATTCATTAGTCCCATATTCTTATCAAAATAAATACAAATTGATCAATAAAGAAGTAGCGGTTAATAAAGTTCATTTTCCTTCTTCTAAAGAAGATATTAGACAGTCTTATCGTCATTTAAAATATGAAGAGGCTTTACTATTCTCTTTAAAGAATCAAATCATTAGAAAGAACAATAAATCGCTAAGCAAGATTAAAAAAGAACCAATCGATCTATCTTTATGTGAGCCATTTTTAAAAGGGTTGCCTTTCTCTTTAACTGATGATCAAAGAAAAGCTTGCGATGAAATCATTGAAGATATGAATCAGTCCGCGTTGATGTACCGTCTCCTTCAAGGTGATGTTGGAACTGGTAAAACATTAGTGGCTTTCATCTGTTTATATGCAAATTATATTAGAGGAGATCAAGGGGCATTGCTCGCTCCTACAGAGGCCTTAGCAAGGCAACACTATAATAATGCAAAGAAACTTTTTGAAAATACAAAAGTGAAGATCGCTCTTTTATTAGGTTCTACCCCTGCTAGCGAGAAAAAAGAAATCTATAACGATTTATATGAAGGGGATATCGATATCATTATTGGCACCCATGCTTTGTTTACTAAATCGATTCAATATTCTTCTTTAGGATTAGCGGTTATCGACGAGCAACATCGCTTCGGCGTGAACCAAAGATTAGCCTTATTTGATAAAGGCAAATCGACTGATTTATTGATGATGTCTGCCACCCCAATTCCGCGTTCATTGGCTCTTTCAATATATGGGGATTTAGATGTCTCTACTTTATATTCTTTCCCTTCTAACTGTCGTAATGTAAAGACATTAATTATGGATAATGAAGATGAAAAAATATTAGAACGAGTTGAAGAAGAAATTAATAGAGGAAAGAAGGTCTATATCGTTGCTCCATTAATTGTTTATGATGAAAATAAAGCCTATTCAGCAGAACAGCTTTTTGCGCGATATTTGCTGCATTTTCACGAAAAAGTGGGGCTTTTGCACGGAAAATTATCAAGTAAAGATAAAGAATTAGCGTTAGAAAAATTCATCGATGGCACTACCCCAATCCTTGTTTCAACCCAAGTGATTGAAGTGGGAATTGACGTTAAAGATGCCTCCTTAATGGTCATCTATGATGCAAATAATTTTGGCCTCGCTTCTCTTCATCAACTACGCGGTCGCATCGGTAGAGATGGCGAAGAAGCGACCTGCATTTTAGCGATCGATGAAGCTAATGCGGAAAAAGAGAAATTAGATGTTTTAGTGGAATCGATGGACGGCTTTAAAATTGCTGAAGAAGATATGAAGATGAGAGGGCCAGGTGAGCTTGCAGGAATTAAACAAAGCGGTATTCCTGAGTTCTCTTTCCTCAACATCGTTAATGACTATAAGATTTTCGTGGTCGCTAGAGAAGACGCGAAAGAAATCCTTTCTAATCAGACGATGAAAGGAAATAGTTACATCATTGAAAAAGCAGAGAGAGAAGTAGACGATGGAGAGGGAGTCCATTACCTCGTATAAAAGCAAAACCTATTAATAGGTTGCAAACTTATATATAATAATGAGTGGAGTAAAAAATGGCGAAATTAATTATTGATGCAATGGGCGGAGATAATGGCAGCAAAGCTGTTGTCGAAGCGATTATTAGTTATCTTAATAAAAAACCAGATACTCTTTTCACTGTTGTGGGAAAAAAGGAAGAACTCGAAGATTTAAAAGATAAAACTACAATTATCGATGCTAGAGATGTTGTCCCGATGGAGGCTGGCGCTCTTGAAGTGATGAGGGCGAAAGAATCATCGATGTATAAGGCTTTAGCGTTATATAAAGAGGGTGGCTATGATGGAGTTGCTTCTTGTGGATCTACTGGTGCATTCCTTTCTTTAGCAACGATTATATTAAAGAACATTCCTGGCATTAAGCGTTCTGCGCTTGTTGCCCCTTTTCCTACCAAGATAAAAAATAAACATGTCATCGTTCTCGATGCGGGAGCGAGCAATGAAAATTCTCCAGAAGAAATGGTGCAGTTTGCTATTATGGGGAGATATTATTATCAAGCCGTTTATGATAAAGCAGAACCTAGCGTTTATTTGTTGAGCAATGGGGTAGAGGAACATAAAGGTTCTCCTAATGGAAAAGAAGCATATAAATTATTAAAAGAAAAAAATCTCCCATGGTTTAAAGGTAATATAGAAGCGCGTTATGTTTGTAATGGTGATGCTGATGTGGTAGTCACTGATGGTTATACAGGTAACATCTTTGTTAAATCTAGTGAAGGGATGGCTAAATTAGTTGGGGGAATGACGAAATCTATCTTTAAAAAGAATTTCTTCTCTAAATTAGGATATCTATTTGTCCGTAATGGAGTTAAGGAAATGGCTGAGATGATGGATTATCGTTCCACTGGAGGAGCGTTATTCTTAGGAATAAACGGGAATGTGATGAAAATACATGGCAACGCGGATAGTTACTGCTTTGAAAGTGGAATTAAGTGTTTAGATAAACTTGTACAAGGCCGTGTTACTGATAAGATTAAGGAAGCATTAAAAAATGAATAAACTCGATAATTTTTATAAAAAGATGAATATCAAACCAGTGAATCAAGATTTATATTTACTGGCTTTTACTCATCCTTCATATAATGCAGACGCGAAGACAAAACATCACGATTATGAAAGACTTGAATATATGGGAGATGCGGTGATTGGCTATGTCGTTGCAGATTTGATTTATAAGATGCATCCTCAAATGGACCAAGGTTTGATGAGCAAACTTCGTAGCAATATCGTGAGAAGCTCTTCTCTTGCGGATTATGCGCGTAGACTGAATTATGCAGAATTTATCACAACTGGACAATCTATTCAACATGACCAAATCAATCATTCTAATAAAATATTAGAAGATGTCTTTGAAGCTTCTATGGGAGCGATCTATTTGGACTTAGGCATTAAAGTTGCTTATGGAGTGATTAAAAAAGTCGTCCTCAACGATGTGAAAAATGTCGACATCTATGAATTAACAGATGCGAAAACTAGATTACAAGAAGAGATGCAAGCTGCATATCAAGACCGCGTTAATTATGAACTTGTGAGACAAGATGGGCCAGCCCATAACCGCACATTCACAGTCAATGTCACGTTTAATGGTCAAATTCTTGCCACTGGCAAAGGCAAATCAAAGAAAGCGGCAGAAGAAGACGCAGCGAGAATCGCATTAAGCAAGAGGTCAGTATAATGGGTTTAATATCATTTTTAAAAAACAAATTTAGCAAGAACGACGATTCCACGAAAACATATAGCGAAGGCATGGAGAAATCACGTCGTAATTTTTCCAATAAATTAAATGACTTATCTAAACGATATAAAAGCGTTAACCAAGATTATTTTGAAGAATTAGAAGAGATTCTCATCGAATCAGATGTTGGCGTCTCTTTAGCGTTAAGAACGATTGAAGAACTTTTAGATATGTCAAAAGAACAAAATATCACCGACCCAGCAGCGATTAATGAATTATTAGTCGATAGATTATTTATCAATTATGCAGATAAAGGTGATGTGGTCAATGAAATTAGATTTGTGGAAAACGGTCCAACTGTTTTATTGGTAGTGGGTGTGAACGGTGTTGGTAAAACCACAACAATCGCGAAGATTGCAAATCGCTATATCAAGCAAGGTAAGAAAGTGATGCTCGCTGCGGCTGATACTTTTAGAGCGGGTGCGATTGAACAGCTCACTGTTTGGGCACAAAGATTAAAGATTGATATCGTTACTGGTGAAGCTAATAGCGATCCAGCATCTGTCGCTTATGATGGTGCAGTAAGAGCGAAAAAAGAAAAAGTTGATCTCTTAATCGTTGATACAGCGGGACGTTTGCAGACTAAACAAAACCTCATGGATGAACTTGCCAAAATCAAAAGAGTGTTGGGCAAAGAAATACCTGATGCACCTCACGAAACTTTTATCGTAATCGACGCTACAACTGGACAAAACGGTGTGATTCAAGCCAAGGCCTTTTCCGAGATCAGCAAGATTACAGGAGTGGTGATTACTAAAATGGACGGCACATCTAAAGGTGGGATAATTTTAGCCATCAGAGATGAGATCGGAGTTCCTGTGAGATTTATTGGTCTAGGCGAAAAAATGGATGACCTCCAAGAATTCGACCTCGATAAATATTTATACGGCTTATGCGTTGGAGAAGCTAATGACTGAGATTGAACAGTTTGAACATATTAATTCTCTTCTTTGTTGTTATGGAGATATGCTTACTCCTTTGCAAAAAGAAGTGTTGACCTGCTATTATTCCTATAACCTGTCTTTAAGTGAAATAGCTAGCGAAAGAAAGGTATCTAGAGCGGCAGTGGATGATGCTTTAAAAAAAGGGATCAACAAATTAGAAGAATTTGAAGAAAAATTAAAAATAAATGAAAAAAGTGAAAATATATTAAAAATCACTGCAAAAATTAAACAAAAATCAAATAATGAAGAAATTAACAAAGAAATCGAAGAGATAGAAAGGATACTAACAGATGGCATTTGAATCATTAACAGACAAATTATCACTAGCATTTAAAAAGATTAAAGGCCAAGCGCGATTAACTGAAAAGAACATCGATGACATGCTTAAAGAAATCCGCATCGCTCTTCTTGAAGCGGATGTTAACTATAAGGTTGTTAAAGAATTTACCAACAATGTTAAAGAACAAGCAATCGGCCAAAATGTTTTAGGAAAATTGAATCCTTCACAAACCCTTGTCGGTATCGTTCATGATGAAATTGAAGATCTTTTAGGTAAGGATTCTACTGAGATTGCTCTTCAGAAAAACAGACCAACAATTATCATGGTTGTAGGTTTACAAGGTAGTGGTAAAACTACGACTATTGGTAAGCTTGCCTACATGTTTAAAAATAAACAAAATAAGAAGGTTTTATTAGCCGCGGGTGACATTTATCGTCCTGCCGCTATTGATCAATTAGAAACAATTGCAAAATCAGTTGGTGTTCCTGTTGTTAATTTAGGTATCAAGGTATCTCCTGTAGAAATTGCTAAACAAGCGAAGAAAAAAGCTTTTGATGATCATTATGATATCCTTTTAATCGATACGGCTGGTCGATTACAGATCGATGAACCTTTGATGAAGGAATTAAATGATATCAAAGATGAAGTTAAGCCAGATGAAATCCTCTTATTGGTCGACGCGATGGCTGGTCAAGATGCCGTCAATGTTGCCAATACATTCAACCAACAATTAGCATTAACTGGCATTGTGATGTCAAAACTTGATGGTGACGCTCGTGGTGGTGCTGCCTTATCGATTAAACATATGACTGGCGTTCCAATCAAATACGCTGGTATTGGTGAAAAGATTACCGATATTGACATCTTCCATCCAGATCGTATGGCGGATCGTATCTTAGGTATGGGCGATATCATGACATTAGTAGAAAAAGCCCAAACTGAATTAGATGAAAAAGAAGCTCGTAAATCAGTGAACAAAATGATGAGTGGTAAATTCGATCTCAACGACTTATTAGCACAGATGAAACAAGTGCAGAAATTAGGTTCTTTAAGAGGAATTATGAAAATGATTCCAGGTATGCCAAAAATCAGCAATGAACAAATGGCAACCGCGGAAAAAGAAATGCGCAACTTTGAAATCATCATCAATTCGATGACTCCAGAAGAAAGAGCAAATCCAGAATTATTTAAATATTCCCGTAAGATGAGAGTAGCGAATGGATGTGGCAAAACTGTCGCTGATGTCAATCGTGTTTTAAAGAAATACGATCAAACAAAAGAGATGATGAAACAAATGGAGCAATATCGAAAATCAGGAAGAATGCCACCAGGAGGCTTAGGCGGTCTAGGCGGTATGGGTGGATTCCCTGGAATGTAAATCTTTAGTCGGAATAGTACATTTTTTACAAATATAGTTAATGCTGTAACCAACTAAGGAGTATAGTATGAACAATCATAAAAAACGTTGTTTAATAATATCACTTTCTTCTTTTGTCACATTAGCAACTGTTCTTTCAATTGTTCTGACATACTTTTTCGTTTGGGGCAGATCAATGCTTGAAAAGCATCTATTCGCAGAACCAGAAACACCACTCAATCTTCCGCATCAGAATCAATCTCAAGAATATATAAATGCAATTCGTGATTTTTCTACATCGTTGAATAAAGAAGTAGAAAAACAAGCAGGTAACGAAAACTATGTTTTCTCCCCTGTTTCAGTGGCGAATAGTTTCTTTATGCTCTATGAAACATCTAAAGGAGAAATAAAACAGAGAGTTGCAGATTTATTTCATATAGATGATGATAGTTATAATCATATCGATGAAACCGTCAAAATGATTGAAAATAATTATCAGGATATTGTTGATACAAAAGGGAAAGGACATACAGTGTCGAGTGTGTCTCAAGCAATGATTATTGACGAATCAATTAAAGATCAATTCAGTGATGTTTATAAAGATAATCTATCAAAATATTATTCAGATATATATCACATGGATTTGAATAACAATGATGATGTAAATAATTTACAAAAAGCATATTTTGATAAAAAGACAAACAATTTGTTTTCAGCAGATTATGAAATTGAAAATAAGATTAATAATCCAGGCAATGCGATATTGTTAAGCAATTTCTTTTACAGTACTGAATGGTTTAACACATGGTTTTTTGAGGTCTTAAAACCTCTTCCCTTTAATAATTATGATGGCAGTGTTAATAAAAATGTCTGTTACATTCATGGGGAACTACCAAACTTAACCACTTTAGTGGTGCGCGAAAGCGTTGATTATATGCTTTGCTATATTCCGCTTTTTAATGGTTATCATTTTAACATTCTACTTCCAAAGGAAGGGACTAATTATATCAAAGTTTTGGATGATAATTTTATTAATCTATTAGCAAAAGAATGTGAAATTGAATACGAAGCCAATGTTGATTATACGTTGCCCATATTCTCTACAAATAACTTTTATGCATTTGATCAATTAATTGATAATTCAAATGCTAAATATGAAGTGACAAGACAAGACGATGGTATTTGTCCAAAGACCATTAATCATTTTTCTGGAATTGGAATAACAAATGGTGGCATATGCAAAGAAAAAGTTGTAGAGGAAGAACATGAGGGTACTTTGTTAGCAAACAATCTACCTTATATTCACTTCAATGTTTGTCGTCCTTTCCTTTATTCATTAACTAATCAAGATGGATTACCGTTACTAACTGGACGAGTGTTAAAACTCTAGTTAACTAGTTAACTATTTAATAAACTTTTTGCCTTTATTAATCGCGGTAGCTTCCCACTTAGGTTGGCTATCGCTTTTATTTTCTTCTAATAATTTTTTATCTTGTTTAGTTAATTCGTATTTTTCGAATAAATCAGGACGATATTTTTCTGTGAGAAGTAGGGATTGTTTCTTTCTCCATTTATTGATGGCTTCGTGATTGCCAGAATAAAGGATATCTGGAACTTTATCTCCATCATATTCATTTGGCTCAGTATATTGAGGATATTCTAATAAACCATTTTCAAAGCTCTCTTCAACGATGCTTTCAGAGGCAATTGATCCATCGATTAAACGAATGATGGAATCGGAGATAGCCATCGCGCCGATTTCTCCACCAGTGAGAATGTAGTCTCCGATAGAGACTAATTCATCGACATATTTATTGACCCTTTCATCAATGCCTTCGTAGTGACCACATATGATGACGAGGTCTTCTTCTTTTTCATATTGATGAGCGAGTTTTTGATTGTACTGTTTTCCTCTTGGGGAAAGAAGGATGACTTTGCTATTATCTTTTTTGACATCTTTGAGACAGTCGAGAATTGGCTGACATTTCATGATTAAACCAGCCCCTCCTCCGATTGGAGCAGAGTCGACACGATGATGCTTATCTAAAGTGTAATCGCGAATATTAACAATATTGATTTCGACTAACTGCTTTGCGATTGCTCTTTTAATGATGGAATTTGTTAAAAAGCCATCAAACATCTCTGGGAATAAAGTTAAGATTGTAATTCTCATAACATACCCTCTATCACATTGATGATAATCTTTTTATTCTTAATATCGATTTTTTTAATAAAAGCATCAACGAAAGGCACTTGGAACAATTTTCCTTCTTTTGTTTTTACTTTTAATGTTATTTGGGCAGGGTATTCTTCAACTTTGTTGACCTTACCGAGCAAATGATCTTTATCGTCGTACACTTCACACTGTTCAAGTTCATAGAAGTGATAATAGTTTTTAGGGAGAATGGCCTCCTTTTTATCGATTAAGACCTCATACCCCTTTTTTGCTAAAGCTTCTTCTACTGTATTTATCTCCAAGAAAGAAACGATATCGAGTTCACCAGAACGACGATATTTATTGACAGTAACTGGGACTAATTCATTATCTTTTCTAAGATATAATGTATTTCCTTCTTGATATCTATTTTCGGCGAAATCGGTAGAGGAAAGGATCTTGAGTGAACCGTCAAGTGAGAAACTTCCAATGATGACACCGAGAGATAAATATTCCATAAAAAGTTTTAGCAAAAAAGAGGATTAATCCTCTTTTTCTTCGTCAAAAGATTCAAATTTGAGATGGATTCTTTTGTTATCGTTTTTTCCGGCAACAGAGATGACTTCTCTTAAAGCATTGGCGACTGTTCCTTTGCGTCCTATTAATCTTGATGCATCTTCTTGTTCCGCACAGATTAAGATTAAGACATCCTTAGGATTAGTACCTTCGGAAATACGAATTAAAATAGATTCAGGGTTATTGACAATTGGATCGATTAACGAGTGAATGATTGCCTCGTAATCCATCATTATTTATCCTCTTTTTTGGCTTTCTTGGCCGCTGGTTTTTTGGCTGGTTCAACACCGGCGTGTTTGGCATTGAGACCTTTGGCTTTGAAGACAGCTTTCACAGTATCACTTGGTTGAGCACCTAAGTTTAACCATTTTAAAGCGAGCTCTTCATCGATAGTGGCGTTTTCGACACCATTTTGTGGATCGAAGTAACCGATTTGTTCGATGTATCTGCCATCTCTAGCATAACGAGAGTCTGCAGCGACGATACGGTAGAATGGATCTTTATGTCTACCAATTCTTGTTAATCTAATTTTAACTGCCATTGTTATATCCTCCTAATAAAGGCTTAATTATATTAAATGGATAATATATAAGTGTCAAGTATTTTTACTTAACAGTTTATGCTTTTTTCTTTTTTCTGGCTTCGTTGATTTTCGCCATTTCTTCTGTTCCGATAACTTTGACGTTATTTTGGTGGGCCCAATCAACACAGCCATTGAGGACGAGTTTGAGGAATGGACGTGGAATCTTGACGAGCATTTTCATCGCATCATCGTTAAATGTGACATCGTCAACACCGAGGCGGTCGATAGCGTACTTGACACTTGAGACATCGACTTCACGATCAGGAATGCCGATGGCATCTGGTCTTTCAAAATCGGAACACCAGAAGAATTTGGAATCGCGATATCCCCAGTTAGTTGGTAGTGGACAGAAATTCTTTTTGTTCGCCCCTTTGATAATCGCATCAAAGTATGGTTCCTTGATGAGAATATGATCGATTTTGAGGATGAAGTGCGCGCCGAATTTAGAAGTTATACCATTAAAATAATGGTAAGGCGGTTCATATTCCTCTTGAACTTTATCATCTTGAGCATTATCTAATTCTTTCCACCAGGAGCATTCAAATACTTGAAGTGCTTCATCTATGATTTTTGGATAATCACCATTTGGATCAAGTTCCTTTGATTTAGAATCAGAGAGATGGAATTTAAAATCTTTCATCTTTTCTTCTGGGGTGTCTCCTGGGAATCCGCAGTCGACATGTTGAGCAAAGTTTTTCTTAGAATATGGGAGGAAATTGATCGTGCATTTTCCGTGTCTTAATATCCCCTTTGCAGTGTTTGAGCTGTTACGGCATTCTAAGATCATCGCATAATGTTCTTTGCCAGCAATGTAATATGGAAAGATAAGAGAATACGCGCCGAAACTGGTTAATGTCTTATCTTCGTTTAATGTGCCAATTAATGTTAATGGCATAGGAAAGAAACTGCTTGCTTGATAAAAATTATCAACAGCTTTGACTTCCTTAAATTGTTCTTTCATGATAGTCTCCTTATGTTTTATATCGTTATCATTATACATCAATGAAGAGAACTATTATAATAGTTGTCATTGTTTTTTATAGTGTTTTGGATTAATGTTTATCTACTATGAAATTAAAAGTCAAAGGATTAACAAAGATATATCATACGGAAAGTGAGGGGGCACTTGCGCTTAATGATGTCTCAATCTCCTTCCCAGAGACGGGCTTTGTGGTCATTACTGGTGAATCTGGCAGTGGTAAAACCACTTTGCTCAATGTTCTCTCTGGCTTTACGGGTTATGAAGAAGGTGATTATTTCATCGATGATGTGAGCTTTTTAGCCTATAGCCAAGAAGACTTAGAAAAATTCCGTAAAAATGATATTGGCTTTGTCTTCCAAGATTATCATCTCGTCGAAGATTATTCCGTCATTGATAACCTCATCGTTTCTCTCCTCGTGGTAGGCGTGGAATATAAAAAGGCAAAAGAGCAAAGTTTAAATATCTTAAAAAGATTTGGCTTAGAAGATAAAAAGACTGATTTAGTAAGAAATCTTTCCGGCGGTCAAAAGCAAAAGATTGCCATCGCAAGAGCATTAGTGAAAGAACCAGCGATTATACTCTGTGATGAACCAACGGCAAACCTCGATGGTCCTAATGGCATCGCTGTATTTGAATTATTAAAAGAATATGCGAAAGATCATCTCGTCATCATCACCACGCATAATTATGAAGATGCAAAAGATTATGCGAGTGAACTCATCCGTCTATATCACGGGAAATTAACTGTTCATACAAAGATTGAAGAACAGTATGGACGTACTGAACAAAAAGAAGAGAGAAAGACTAACTTCCTTCCTCTTTCTTATTTACATTTTAAAAACCATATTCGTCGTAATGTATTTAAGGTCTCATTTCTTGGCATATTCATCGCGATCATCATCCTCTTATTAACTCTATTTGACGCGAATATTGATGACACTTGGACGAAGGTTGCTTCTCAAAGTGTATTCAACAATATCAACGCGAATGAAGTCCTCGTGATGAGAGATAATCGTGGGGCGATGAATGAAGATGAATTAACTTCTTTAAGAGATAATTCTCATGTAACGCATAGTCAACTATATGGGCACGCCTCCGAGATGAACTATTATTACCGTGAAAATTTCGATTATGAAATGGATTATGAAATCGGGTCCCAAAAGACAGGACATGGTGGTAAAGAAGAATACGGAAAGACGGTTTTTTCTCCATTAAGAAATGATTATTATTTGAAAAATTATGTGAGTTTTGTCGGAGAAAATGACTTGTCTGAAGGAAAATTACCAACTGAATATAGTGAAGTCATCGCGAACAATAACTATCATATAGGTGATATAATCATGGTCTATTTTCGTGACCCAGCGGTTCATAATTTCAATACGTTCTCATTAGAGTTTACAGTATGTGGCATCTATCGTGGGAATGATGATAATTTATATTTCTCTTCGACATTCATGAAAGCCTTTGATTTCCTTGAATACTATGGTGTGAAATCTCCTCTTCACGTCACTCTTAATCTCTTCAATGATCTCACTAAGGAAAATACGAGTACTGATTTAACGTATTTGCCTATTTATAATCCTTCTTTAGACGATGACCAAATCCTTATCTCTATATATGTCGGAATGGCGATGCCAGAAATCTTCAGAGCAGATGTCTCCATCGTCAACACAAATGTGACAGTGTTTGATAACAATATGGATGTCTCTTTTACCAAAGAGTGTTTCACTGAAGAATTAACAGCGAAATACATCTATGTTGGAAAGAATGTATTTGAGATGATTATGAAAGACTATGTATCTAATACTTCTCGTATCTATCTCGATGCATATTCTTATATGGATGAAGTGGTCGCGGGCATTACTTCTCGCGGTTATAACTGTTTAAGCGCGTATCGTACAGGTTCAACTGTTTATGATGCCGAGAAACAAACCCAGAGAGCTGTGATTCTCATCGTCTCTCTTGTATTAGTGTTCTTAACAACATTTGTTTATTTCGTATTTGATTATCTCTTTGAGAAGAAGAGACAGAATGTAGACCGTACTTTATATCTCCTCGGTTTATCAATTGACAACATCAAGAAGAATAGCGCGATGATTATCGGGGTGTCCTGCATCCTTTCCATCATCATTGGTATTGGTCTATATTTCATCCTCGCGGTCGCTTTACAGATACCGTTTGTGCAAAACATCAATACTTATTTCCGTTTCCATCATTTATTGATCGCTAGTGGAGTGACAATCCTCGCGAGCTTCTTCGTGTGGTTATGGTATTCTCACCGCACTTCTTTCCTATTGAAAGGAGGTAAAAAGTAATTATGTTAAAAGTTAAGCACTTACATAAGTATTATCATAACTTCGCTCATAAGCCACTCCATGTCATTAACGACACGACCATTGAAATACCAGAAACTGGTATCATTGCAGTAGTCGGTGCCTCTGGCGCTGGTAAAACATCCCTTATCAATGCAATTTCTGGTTTAGATTCCTTTAAGAGTGGAACGATTGAATTCGATGATGTAAGCATAAATCATTACCGCACATCTATCGCGGATAAGATGAGGATGAAGAACTATGGTTTCATCTTCCAAAACTACTATTTATTAGAGAAACAAACAGTATATGAGAACGTGAAGGTTTCTCTTGATGCTTTCGATATCAGTGAAAGTGAGAAGAAGAAACGTGTTAATTACGTTTTACGACAACTTGGTATTGATAAATACATGAATAAAGTGGTCACCAGTCTTTCTGGTGGCGAACAACAAAGAGTCGCGATTGCTCGTGCATTAGTGAAGAGCCCACGCGTCATCTTCGCGGATGAACCAACTGGTTCTCTTGATGAGATTACGACTTTCAATGTTTTAAACATCTTTAAAGAAGTCAGCAAGAAATGCGCGGTGTTCATTGTTACACATGAAAGAGATATCATCTCCTATTACGCTGATTACATCATTGAGATTAACGAGGGCGTAGTGGTCAAAGAGTTCATGCCAACTCAAGACGATCAAAAACACCTCTCCATTGACCAGAACATCTATCTCGATGAACTCAAACATGAAGAACACTTTAAACAAGATAATATCTCCATCGATCTATACTCTGATGGCAGCAAAGATATTGCTACAGATATCAAGATTGCAATTAAAGATGGGAAGATTTTCTTGGAGTCTTCTAAAGAGATTGTTTTCTTAACAGAGAAGAGCGAGAACCATATCTTAGAAGGCAAAAGAAGAACGATTTCCGAATATGTGAAGAGTGGTTTTGATTACAATCTTGAACCTCTCACCTATAGCAGCAATAAACTCGGTTTCAAGGAAGTTGTGAAGAAAGGTTTCGCTAACTTCAAAGTGAAACGAAAGACCAAGACTGTCCTCAAACTTCTCGCGGTCGCCTTAGGCATTCTCACCGTTGGTTTAATGGAGGGTTTTGCGACGATTAGCAATATCGATTTATCCACATATTTGACCGCTTCAGAAGGTAACCTATATTTGGATATTTTTCCAGGCAACATGTCAACGAAAACTTGGCACTTAGATGAGGCGGCAACAGAGGTCAGTAGAGCAGTGGTTAATTCCCCCATCTCTGGAGAACTATATTATAAGAGTTATGATAACTATTATTATCTCTATCAAGGCTTCTCACAAATCGAGAACCAGAGATTTGATGTTCCAGAGCATGACTTTAAGAATATCAACGCCATTACAAGCGCGGATCTCTCGTATGGTCAAATGCCAAAGAATGGTTACGAAGTTGTTGTGGATGAATATGTCTTATCAAACCTCGTAAACAACTCACTTTTGGAAAATATCGTCACAAATTACGGGTATTTTGTTGGTAAATCATTTAGAAGTACTGTCTATGATTACAGCATTACTATATCCGGCGTGTCCCATAAAAAGTCACCAACAATCTATGGCTATGAAGGCTTATTCTTCGCAACCTTAAGACGTAATTCACAAGCTCGTATTATTGATATAGATTATGCGAAAACTCTCTATCCAGAGCTATCTTCTTTATCGGTTGCTGAAAATCATATGCTTAAGAACGAGGTAAAGGAGTCTGAATCACTGGATGAATTAGTATGTGATGGCACATTTACTGGCATTCCATATGACTATATAGTTAACAAGTCTACATTTAACCTTCTTAAGATATATTTTGCCTCCTCAAATACACGTCTTTATATTCAAACAGATGGTAGCAAAGAAATCCAACAGTCTTATCAGGAATTGATGGATGGATTAGTACCAAAACTCGAGGCGATGAATGTTTCGGTAAAGATTGAAATAAGAAATATCTATGAAGTGGAGAGAAATGAAGCGGTGATGAATTTTAATAACATCCTTTCCAGCGTGACGATTGTTGCCTTTGTGGTTTTAGGCGTTGCTTTGCTTCTTGTCATCTTATCTACTTATCTTTCTATGTTATCTCAAATCAGTGATATCGCCGTATATCGTTCTTTAGGGTTCTCGAGATCCTTCCTCGGTATGATTTATCTGTTTGAGTTAGGGCTCCTGGCATTTATTTACACATTTGCAGGTGGCTTACTCACATTTTTCGGTATGCTCATCGTCGATATCGTTCCATTAGTGAATTATTCCATTACTATCCCATTTGGTTATGTCCTATTAGCGTTGATTGGCATTGCTTTAAGTATCATTCTTATTGGTTTACTTCCAATAATGCTCGTCTTTAGATTAACTCCAGCGAGTATTTATGCGCGTTATAACCGTAAAATTAACAACGATTGATTTTTATATTGATTTAACTTTTACCTATGGTATTATATTCAAGCACGTCTAATCGTGATACGGGTGCTCCGCTGTCAAAATGAGAATGAACACCAAGAGACAATATTTGTAAGGAGGCGTTAGTATGAATTTACAATTAGTCGATGAGATTACTAAGAGCCAACTCCGCACTGACTTACCAAACTTCTCCTCAGGTGATGAAGTTAGGGTTTCCGTCAGAATTATCGAAGGTAACAAACAAAGAATTCAAAACTTCCAAGGTGTTGTTATCTCACGTCGCGGTGGTGGTATTTCTGCAACGTTTACTGTTCGTAAGATGTCAAGTGGCATCGGTGTTGAAAGAACTTTCCCAGTTCACTCTCCTTCCATCGCTTCAATCGAAGTGGTCAGAAGAGGTAAAGTAAGAAGAAACAAAATTACTTACATTCGTCAACGCAGCGGTAAATCAGCGCGTATCAAAGAAATTCTTAAGTAATGAAGAAGGGGTTATCAAAACCCCTTTTTTTGTTGTCTGTTTTTCAATATAATTGAAATATGCAAGTGAAAAAGCAAAGCACATTTAAATTTTTCTTATGGCCGACTCTCTCGCTAGTTTTGGTTGTCGGCGCGGTCATTTTCACTCAAGCTATATTTAACGCCAATTATTATTCTAATTTCTATGTTTCTGGTGAATCGATGCTCCCAACTCTTAAAGGAGATCCTAACGATGCAGATTACGGCAAATACGATGGCCATAAAAGCGCGCTTAGAAATGTGAAAAGATTCCAAATTGTCACAACTCACTATCCTTCTGAAAGAGGTCTTAAAGAAGAGGAGAAGACTATTAAGATTAAAAGATTATTATTCAAACCAGGTGATACATTCGAAGTCTCTTATGTTAAAAATGATAAGGGCGAATATGTAAACGAGATGCATTTATTCCTTCCAAGCGGTGATTATCGCATTTTGGATTATCCATTTGATAGTTCTTCTATCGTTGGAGATCATTCCTATCCTAAGACAACTTTATCTTCAACCCAGTATTTTGTTGCTGGAGATAACTGGAATAATTCCTTAGATAGTTTTGATGAATCGGTTGGGCCACTTGAGTTTAGCGATTTAGTCGGAGTGGTGACAAAGGTTGAAGGTAGATGCAAGGTTGTTAACAAACAAATCACCGATAAGAAGCCTTATGATGTAAAGATATTTAATGGAGTAGATTATTAATATGGGTAATAACATTCATTGGTATCCTGGTCATATGAAAAAGGCGACAATTAAGATTGAAGAGAGAATCAAGTCGGTTGATTTAATCATTGAATTAATTGATGCGCGTGCGCCTATATCTAGTATTAATAATGATTTTGAAAAGATTATCGGAAATAAAAAAAGATTATTTGTTTTCACTAAAAGCGATTTAGCAGACCCTGCTCAAACCGAGAGATGGAAAGATTATTTTCTTAACGATAATAAAGATGTCATGCTGCTTGATATCGCGCGAGATAACGTGAATAAACTCTTGACTGATAGAATCAAATTGTATGGTAAAGAAAAGAGGGAAAAAGAACTTGCGAAAGGGATGAAGCCACAGCCGATTAGAGCGATGATTGTGGGCATTCCAAATGTTGGTAAATCGACCCTCATTAATAAACTATCAAAAAGAAAGGCAGCTGGAGTGGAAAATCGCCCTGGATTTACGCGTGGTGAACAGTTTATCAAAGTAAATAATGACTTCCTTTTAGTGGACACTCCTGGGATTTTGCCTACCAATTATAGCGATAAGAAAAAAGCAGCAAATCTTGCATTACTTGGTTCAATTCGCGAAGAAATTCTTCCAAAATATGATTTGGTTTCTTATCTGTTTAATTATTTTAAAACATATTATCCAAATGGATTATTGTCGCGATATGGAATCAACAATATTGATGATATTGAAGAGACGATTAAAGCGATTGGGACTAAGCGTGGAGCTCTCCGTGGCGGTGGAGAAATAGATCTAGAAAAAACGACCAACTTAATCCTCAGCGAATTCCGTAATGGACTCATCGGTAGAATTACATTGGAGTGGGTTAAATAATGCTTGAACTTGATGAAGCGTTTTATCGCGATGATGTTAAGTTAATTGTCGGCGTTGATGAAGCCGGAAGAGGCTGCTTATTAGGACCTGTTGTTGCTGGGGCAGTTATTCTTCCACGTGGTTTTTCTCACCCACTTATTAACGATTCTAAGAAACTCACTGAAAAGCAAAGAGAAGAAGCTTACCAAATTGTTATCAATAATGCTATTGCGTACGGTATTGGCATGTGTTCTCCTCAAGAGATAGATAGAATGAATATCCTTAATGCTTCTCGCGAAGCGATGATGCGAGCGATTAGAAATATGAATCACGATTTTGATTTAATTGTTTCTGATGCGATGAAAATGCCCGATGCGGGAAAGCCATATGTGGATTTAATCAAAGGAGATGCGAAATGCTCTTGCATCGCCGCGGCTAGCATTCTGGCAAAGGTTACTCGTGATCATATTTGCTATGAATTAGATAAGACATATCCCCAGTATCAGATTGCAAAACATAAGGGTTATGTCACCGCTCTTCACGTTGAACTATTAAATAAATTTGGTCCAATCAAAGAAATATATCGTTTTTCATATAAACCGGTTAAACAAAGTTTAAACGTTCAACAGAAACTGTTCTAATAATAAAAAAATAAAATTTCTGCGTCGAAAATCGCACTTTTCAAGGTCTTTATATATAGAGGCCTTTTTTTGGAGATGAAATTATGACGAATGAATATTTTAGAAAATTATTGCTCGCAGTTTCGCTTAAAGCATGTGGTGATTACGATAAGATTATGCGGATGATTACCGATCGTGATTTTCCTAGCGACGAAGAAATTGAAAACGCTGAACAACAGATTAAAAGTGGTTATATCACCTACCTTGATGATGAATATCCAGAAAGTTTAAAACAAACGAATAGACCGCCGATTGTCTTATATTATTATGGGGATATTTCTTTATTATATAAGGAAAAAAAGGCAATCGCGGTGATTGGCTCACGAGAATGCAGTGATATCGGTGTAGAAATTACCCAAAGGTTTGTCAGTGAACTAGCTACCGATTATCTTATCGTCTCAGGGATGGCAAAAGGGATAGATGCGGTTGCTCATGAAAGTGCGATTAGAGCGGGTGGAAAAACTGTGGCGGTTCTCGGCTCTGGAATCGATTATTGCTACCCATACGAAAACTATAATTTATATAGGATTTTAAGGACCTTAGGATTAGTGATATCTGAATACCCTAACGTCACTGTTCCGGAAATCATCAATTTTCCGATGCGTAATCGCATTATCGCTGGTCTTGCTAAAGGAATATTGATTACAGAAGCGAAAAAGAAAAGTGGAACCCTTATCACGGTCAACTGGGGGCAGATGTTCTCCAAAGAAATCATGTGTGTGCCATATCGTATCGATGATGAAAGTGGCTGCAATGAACTCATTAAGGAAGGGGCATATCTCGTTGAGGATAGCGATGAAGTGAGACTGATAATGGACGGCACTGGAAATCTAAAAAAATCATTAATGCAATATTAAATAAAGAGATATTTATTTAAGAAAGCATAATAGAGAAAATGCATTTGACAAGCCCTGATATTCAAACTATATTTTTGACTTGGATGTTATGAAACTAGTTATTGTCGAATCACCAACTAAATGCCACACCATCCAACGCTATCTCGGAGATGGTTACATAGTAAAAGCCTCATTAGGTCACATTCGTGACCTAGCGACATCCGGGAAAGGTGGACTTGGAATCGATGTCGAAAACGATTTCGCGCCTACGTACAAAATAAATAAGGATAAAATCGGTGTGGTTAATGAATTAAAATCTCTCTCTCGTAAAGCAGAAGAGGTTATTTTGGCAACTGACCCTGATAGAGAAGGAGAAGCAATCGCTTGGCATCTCGCGACTGTTTTAGGTTTAGATCCTCATCAAAATAAGAGATTAGAGTTCCATGAAATCACTCGTGAGTCGATCACTAATGCGTTAAATAGTCCACGCACTATCGATTTGAATCTTGTTTCTTCTCAAGAGACTAGACGCATTATTGACCGCATCATCGGCTTTAAGTTATCGACGCTGTTAAATAGTAAGATTCATTCTAAAAGTGCCGGACGCGTCCAATCCGCGACCTTAAAATTGATTTATGATCACGACAAAGAGATTAAAAACTTTGTGCCTGAAGAGTATTGGGTCTTTTCCACAAAAGCAAAATACAAAAATGCAGAATTTGTTTTAAGCTTTAAAGGTGATAAAAAAGGCAAAGTAGAAGTAAATAATAAAGAAAAAGCCGATCAAATCATCAACTCATTAGGTGATACGTTTAAAGTTATAGAAGTTAAGAAAACGGTTAAACACATCGAATCAAAAGAACCATTTACAACTTCCACACTTCAACAAGAAGCATTCAATAAACTAAAGTTTAAAACTAAGAAAACACAGTTCCTCGCGCAAACATTATATGAAGGCGTGTTAATCAATGGAGAACATGTTGGTTTAATCACTTATATCCGTACTGATTCCTCACGTTTATCTGGTCCATATGTGGCTCGCGCGAACGCTTTTATCGAAGAGACATATGGTAAAGAATATCTCGGAAGAGTGAGAGGCAATCAACATAATATTCTTTCTCAAGATGCTCACGAAGCAATTCGACCAACGAGCAATCACCTCACCCCTGAAAGCGTGAGAAGATTTTTAAAACCAGACCAATATAGTTTATATAAACTCATCTATAACCGCACTTTAGCCTCTTTGATGAAACCAAAGAAAGTGGAAGTGGAAGAGATTTTATTAGAAAATAATGGCTATATTTTCTCCTTGGAATTCACTAAAACATTATTCCCTGGATTTGAATTAGTTTATAAAGATGATGATTCTGACTATAAGGGTTCAATTCCAAGTGTCAATGAAGGAGAAGAGTTTGCTCTTATTGAAAAGAAAGCTGAACAAAAATTCACTCAACCACCAGCGGCTTATTCCGAAGCTAGACTAGTTAAGTTAATGGAAGAAGTGGGTATTGGTAGACCATCTACTTATTCTTCAACGATTGAAACTCTTAAAAAGAGAGGCTACGTCGATAATGAATCAGGTATTTTAAATATTAATGATCAAGGTATCAAGACAACAGTTGTCCTCAATAAGTATTTCCCAGATATCGTCGATGCGAAATATACTGCCCAAATGGAAACCAATTTAGATGATGTTCAAGATGGGTCTGCTTCTCGAATTAAGATGCTTACGGATTTCTATGTTCCATTTAACGAAGAAGTGGAAAGAGCAAAGAAACTCATGTATCCAGATGAAGGACAACAAACTGGTGAATTATGTCCAGTGTGTGGTTCTCCTCTTGTCAGCAAGCACGGCAAGAACGGTACATTTATTGGCTGCTCTAATTTCCCAAAATGTAAATATGTGAAAAAAGAGAAAGTGGAAGTGCAGTATGTCGGTCGAAATTGTCCACAGTGTGGTTCACCTCTAGTCATTAGAAGAGATAAAAAAGGCAAAGAGTTCGTTGCCTGTTCTTCCTTCCCAAAATGTAAATATATCGAGAAGGAAAAGATTGAGTACACTCAAGATGATTTCGTGAAAAAATGCCCGAAATGCGATGGATTTTTAGTGAAAAAGCGTGGTAAACGTGGTTATTTCCTTGGATGTAACAATTATCCTAATTGTGATTATATGGAAAGTTATCCACATCGTCATAGAAACCATTCTTCAACTAACAATAACCGAGACCAATAATGAATCTCGGTTTTTTTGTTTCTCTTCTTAGAAAAAGATGAAGATTGAAAACAAATAATATTATAATTATTTAAGGTAAAAGCGATGAATAAGTACGAGGCTGATTTTCTAAACCATCTTCAAAACGAGAGAAACTATTCTCCGATGACCATCGATTCATATCGTCGTGACATCGATAAGTTCTTTGTGTTTTTAGCTAAGGAAGATTGCTTTATGGATGATGTTGATTTAATTGTCATTCGTAACTTTCTTACCGAAGAAATCAATAATGGAATTAGCAAGAGAAGTTGTAAGAGAAGACTATCTTCTCTCCATCATTTCTATGGTTACTTAGTGCAGAATAGCTATGTTAAAATCAACCCATTCAACTATATCTCATCTCCTAAAACTGAGAAAAAATTACCGCATGTTCTTTATAGAGAAGAAGTGGAAGCATTATTAAAAGCAAATAGGCAAAGAAAAGATGATTTGATGATTCGCGACCAAGCGATTCTAGAAATACTATATTACTGTGGGGTGCGTGCAAGTGAACTCATCAATGTCAAACTTATCGACATCAATGTGAGAAATCGTTCATTAAGAGTGTTTGGCAAAGGGAGAAAAGAGAGAATTGTTCCTTTTACAAGCGACTGTGCGAATACGATTAGTCAATATTTAAAGGAATCTCGTCCAGTTTTAAAACTCAAATATGATGAGCATCCTGATTTTGATAAAAACGGAAAAAAGAAAGAATATAACAATTTAATACTGAACAATAATGGAAAAGCGTTGACTCTAAGAGGGCTTGAATACATATTGGACAAAATTGAGGAAAAAACAGGTGAATATGTCGATCTTCATCCCCACCTTTTAAGGCATAGTTTTGCCACTCAATTACTATCTAATGGAGCGGACTTACGCGTTATTCAGGAACTCCTTGGACATAGCTCAATCAATACCACTCAGATCTACACTCATGTGTCGGAAGAGAAGGTCAAAAAGGAATATTTATCAGCTCATCCTCGAGCTAAAAAGGACTAAAAATATATAAAAATTATATTTTCTACTTGTTAATAGTTTTTGTCTTGGTTAGAATATATTTCGGCTCTACTAGGTAGAGACTACACACACCGTGAATTCAACCCTTTGTGCAGAACCTTGGTTTTGGCTCTGTGGTCGTTGTCAGAAGCGGTGGAGGTAAAAAACATAAAGGAGGCTCAAAATGAGCGAAGAAGAAAAGAAAGTAGTTGCAGCGGAAGAAACTGCTGCCAACCCAATGGATGCTGTTATCCATGATCCAGATGCCCCAATCATTACCATGAAAAAGCTTTTAGAAGCTGGTAGCCATTTCGGACATCAAACACGCAGATGGAATCCAAAGATGAAAAAATTCATCTATGGTTCAAGAAACAATGTCTACATCATTGACTTAGCCAAAACTGTTGAATGCATCAATGCTGCTTACTTAGCAATGAAGCAAATCGTCGCTGATGGTGGTAAAGTCTTATTTGTCGGCACTAAACCACAATGCCGTGAAACTGTCGAAGCTGAAGCTTTCAGAAGTGGTTCATTCTATATGACTAATAGATGGTTAGGTGGTACATTAACTAACTTCAAGACTATCCAAGGTCGTATCAGATACTTAAATGAACTCGAAAGAAGAGAAGAAGAAGGCGAACTCGACTTATTATCCAAGACTGAAGCCGCTGGTTTAAGAAAAGAAAAAGAAAAATTAAACAAAAACTTATCTGGTATCAAAGAGATGAGAAAAGTTCCAAACGCTTTATTCGTCGTTGATCCAAACATTGAACATAACGCTGTCTTTGAAGCGAAGAAATTAGGAATCCCAGTGTTCGGTATTGCCGATACTAACTCCGATCCAGATTTATTCGACTATCCAATCCCAGCCAATGATGATGCGATTCGTAGTGTCGCCTTAATCTTAGCGGTTATCGCTGATGCCATCGTTGAAGCTAAAGGTGGTTTACCAGTCGTTGCTTATAGCAAAGATGAAGGTGAAGATGTCACCATGAAAGAAGTCATCAAACAAACAGATAAAGAAAATGCTGAGAAATTAGCAAGAATTAGAGCGGAAAGAGCTGCTCGTGCTGCTCAATTCCAAAGAGAGCAAGAATTAAGAGCCGCTTCTGAAGATAAGGCCCAAGCTGTTGCCGAAGAAGAAAAACAATTAAAGAAAGCTCCTGCAAAGAAACCAGCTGCCAAGAAAGAAGAAGCTGCCACTGAAGAAAAGGCGGATAATGAATAATGGCTGACTCATTAATCGATTTAATCAAAGTATTACGTGATCGTACTGGTGCTGGTCTTATGGACTGCAAAGGCGCCTTACTCGCTAACGACTGTGACTTAGATAAAGCCACTGACTGGTTAAGAGAAAAAGGCTTAGCTAAAGCTGCCAAAAAGGCTGACCGTATTGCTGCTGAAGGTTTAGCACTAACTATTCCATGCGGATGCGGTAATCGCGTTGTGATCTTAGAAGTTAACTGTGAAACAGACTTCGTCGCTAAAGGTGAACAATTCCATGACTTCGTTGAAGCCATCGGCAAAAACCTCTTAGCCAATAACTACGCAGATTTAGAAGCTGCTAAAGAAGGCGTTAAGGATTTAGTTGCTGATGCCACTGTTAAAATGGGTGAAAAATTCGATCTTAGAAGATATCAAATCCTCAAGAAAGAAGATGGCCAAGAATTCGGTACTTATCTCCACATGGGTGGTAAGATTGCTGTCGCTCTCATTTTAGAAGGCGGTAGTGCTGAATTAGCCAAAGGCTTAGCGATGCACATCGCGGCTAATAACCCATCATATTTAACTCTTAGCGATGTCCCTGCTGATGTCTTAGCACACGAAAGAGATGTCCAAAGAGAAGCCAGCAAGAACGATCCAAAATTCGCTAGCAAACCAGCAGAATTCCAAGAAAAGATTCTCGATGGCAAATTAAACAAGTATTTCTCTGAAATGACTTTAGCTGCTCAATCTTACTTAATGGATGATAGCAAGAACGTTGCCCAAGTCCTCAAAGATAATGGTGCGAGCATCAAATGTTTCGTGAGATACCAAGTTGGTGAAGGCATTGAAAAAAGACATGATGATTTCGCCAGCGAAGTAATGAAGGAAATCAATAAATAAAGGAGCACTTTGTGCTTCTTTTTATTACTTATTATGTATAAAAGAATATTATTAAAATTATCAGGTGAAGCTTTAGCGAATGACCATCAAACCATCGATGCTAGCAAGGTTAAAGAAGTAGCCAACCTCATCAAAAAATTAGTGAGCCAAGGTACAGAAGTCGGTATCGTTATCGGTGGCGGCAACATATACCGCGGCAAACTCGCTGGTGAACTCGGCATCGATCAAATTCCTGCTGATTTCATGGGGATGACAGCCACAACGATTAACTGTATTGCGATGGCTAATGCTTTAATGGCGATTGGCTTGAAAGCCAAAGTCTTTACCGCTCTTCCACCAATTGAAGGCGTGAGCTATAGCTATAATAAAGAGGATGCAAGAAAAGCTTTTGATGAAGGATATGTCTTATTCTTTGCTGGAGGCATTGGTAAACCATTCTTCACAACAGATACAGCTGCTTCCACAAGAGCGTTAGAAACGGGTTGTGAAGTGATCTTAATGGCAAAGAATGGTGTAGAAGGTATCTATGATAAAGATCCAAGAACTAATCCTGACGCCAAATTCTTTAAAACCATTTCTTATGAGGAAGTGATTGAAAGAAAATTACAAGTCATGGATATCTCTGCTGTTGAACTCGTTAAAAACACAGATTTAAAACTAAGAGTGTTTTCCATGCAAAACCTTGATAATATTATTAAAGTAGTAAACGGTGAAGATATCGGCACTACAGTAGGGAGGAATCTATAATGGATGAAATCGCATTAGACGCACAAAATAAGATGAACAAGTCAATTGAAGTACTTGTTCAATCATTGACCACTTTAAGAACAGGCAGAGCTTCTGCCGCGATGCTTAACGGTATCAATGTTGATTATTATGGTTCTCCAACCCCACTCAATCAAATTTCTTCGATTACAGTTCCAGAACCAAGACAACTCTTGATTAAACCTTATGATAAAAATGATGTGAAGAGCATCGTTGCAGCAATCAATGCCTCTGATTTAGGTCTTAACCCAATCAACGAAGGTCAACTCGTGAGACTTAATATCCCCGCGATGACCGAAGATCGCAGAAGAGATGTTTCTAAACAAGCCCATAAATATGGCGAAGAAGCGAAAGTGACAATCAGAAATATCAGACGTGAATATATGGATCTCGTCAAACTCGATGAAGAGATGACAGAAGATTATCAAAAGCGCGTGGAAGAAGATATTCAAAAAGTCACTGATGAGGCAGTAAAGAAAATCGACGGCATCATCGCTGAAAAAGAAAAAGAAATCATGTCAATCTAATTATGAACCAACCCGAACCGGTTGGTTTTTTCTATAAATACTAATTTTCAATTATTAGTATTTTTTTATTTATAAGGAGGGTGTTATAATGTCGTTAATATGGCAAAAAACAATAAATTAATTCATGTTGCCTTCATCATGGATGGTAATGGCAGATGGGCTAAAGCGCGTGGTCTTCCGCGTACTGCTGGACATAAAGCTGGCTGTGACCGCATCATCGACATTTATGAAGAATGCTTAGCGCAGGACATCAAAGTGATGTCTTTATATGCTTTTTCAACGGAAAATTGGAATCGCCCAAAAGCAGAAATCAGTCAATTATTCAAATATTTGGACGTTTTCTTTAAAAAAGAAATCAATCGTTTATTAAAAGATGGTTCAAGAGTAGTCGTCAGCGGTGACATTACTCGTTTACCTATTAAGACTCAGAAAACGATTAACGAAGCGATCGATAGAACGAAAGATTGCCCTAATTTTACTTTTAACATTTGCCTTAACTATGGTGGTCGAGCAGAAATTATTAGAGCCGCTAAACAATTTGCATTAGACGTTACTAATGGCAAAGATGTCGACTCCTTAAACGAAGATAATTTCAATGATTATTTATATACCAAAGGTTTACCGCCAGTAGATTTACTAATTAGAACTAGTGGTGAACAGAGAACAAGCAATTATCTCCCGTATCAACTAGTTTATGCTGAGATGCTTTTCCCGAAAACTCCGTGGCCGGATTTCACAAAAGAAGAATTTAGAAAATGTATCGATGAATATCAAAATCGTGACCGCAGATTTGGAGGGATAAAAGAATGAGCAGAGAAAGAAATACCATAACTATTAACAAATTAAATGATGAAGCAAAGGCTTCTTTAAAAACGAGAGTCATTTCCGCGATTGTGGGTTTGGCTGTAATCATTCCTGCGATTATTTTAGGAGACTGGTTATTCCTTGCTGAAATGATCCTTTTAGTGGGCATTGCTTCTTATGAAATCGTTCACTGTGCGAAAAAGAAATATTCAATCTGGTTATATATCTGCACAGGGTTAGCGATGTTTGCTTTAACATTCTGGCCTATCTTTAGAAATTTAATTGCCTATGGCGCAGTTGGTGAAGGCCATATCTATTTCTATTTCGATTCTTTATATATTTCGTTCTTAGTATTAGTGTTATCCATTTTTGCCTTGTTTTATATCATTATGTGGGATGAGAACTTCACAGTGCGTGATGCCTCCTTTATATTTACCACTGGTTTATTGACAGCATTAGGTTTCCAATGCTTAACATTCATTAGATTTTATCCAGCTAACTTAATGGGTATTAGTGAAGGCTTCTATAATACGAATAATACATTCGTGAGCATGCTATTAATGATTTATTTCTTAATTGCTGTTTTCTTCACAGATATCGGTGCATATTTCACTGGCATGTTATTTGGTAAGAAAAAGATCAACCCACGCATCTCTCCTAAAAAGACTTGGGCAGGATTCTTTGGCGGTTTAATTATTTCTACTGTCTTATCTGCGACATTCGGTTTAGTTTTAGCAGCATGTGGATATCCAATTCTTCCGGTGGTTAAAGGATTTTCAATCTTTGATTTAAATCACTGGTACAACATCATCATTTTATCCGCTATTATTCCACCTTTTGCCACATTAGGTGATTTCGTATTCTCAGCGATGAAGCGCTATTTTGATACAAAGGATTTCGGTAAGTTGATGCCTGGCCATGGTGGTGTGCTTGACCGTGCCGATTCCATTATCTTTGCCGCATTAGTGACTGGCTTATTCATCATCATTGTTGAAGCAGCCTGTTATGGGGAGATCAATCCGTTATTATGAGTAAATCAATTGTCCTTCTCGGAGCGAGTGGTTCAATTGGTTATCAAACATTAGATATCGTTAAGAAAAATCCTCAAGATTTTAATCTATTTGGTATATCAATTGGACATAAAACCCGTAAGATAAACGGGATTCTTTCTCATTTTCCATCGATTAAAGCGGTATGCATTCAAGATAAAAACAAAGTCAATTATTATCAAAAGCATTATCCATTAGTGAAATTCTTTTCTGGTGATGAGGGACTTATTAATCTCATCGATTACTGCAAAGCGGAGATGGTGGTCAATGCTTTAGTGGGGTTTGTGGGTTTATATCCATCGATTTATTCATTAACCAATAATTATAAACTCGCTTTAGCAAACAAAGAATCTTTAGTCGTTGGTGGAGATATCATCAATGATTTATTAGCTAAAGGACATGGTGAACTATTCCCTATTGATAGCGAGCATTCCGCCTTATGGAAATGTTTAAAAGTTAAAGACACAGATGTTGATAAATTAGTGATCACTGCTTCAGGCGGAGCTTTTAGGAAATTAAATAGAGACCAATTAGTGGATGTGAAAGCTAGTGATGCTTTAAAACATCCGACTTGGAAAATGGGCCCAAAGATTACTATCGACTGTGCGAGCATGGTCAACAAATCTTTTGAAGTTATTGAAGCTTATTATTTATTTGGTTATGATTATGAACATATCTCTATTTTGCTCCATGATGAATCAATGATTCATTCATTAGTGAAATACAAAGATGGCACATATCGCGCGGAAGTGTCATATCCAGATATGCGTAACCCAATTCGCTTTGCTTTATATGAAGGTAACATCCCTTTTGATACCGAAGTGAGCGATGATTATCATAAATTTGGTCCATACCATTTCCATGATTTCGATATCAACCGTTATCCAGTTGTTAATCATGCGCGAACAGTGATGGAAAAAGGCGGCACTTATGGGGCGGTATTCAATGCTTCTAATGAGGTCGCTGTTCATGCTTATCTAAAAGATGAAATTCCCTTTTTAGCAATTGAATCACTCATCAACCGCTGCATGAATGAACATCATAATGAAAAAGCAAAAGATTATGAAACTTTATTAAGAGTTGATCAAAAAACTCGTAAATATGTGAGAGAACTTATCGAGAAAGGAGAATATTAATGGCGTTTTTATCAGTCCTTGGTTACATCGTTTTATTCATCCTTTGCCTATCGGTTTTAATCGTTGTCCATGAACTAGGTCACTTAGCCACGGCGAAAGCTTTTAATGTATATTGCTTAGAATTCTCTATCGGTTTCGGACCAGCTATCTTCCATAGAAAGAGAAAGAAAGGCGAAACATATTTCTCAATTAGAGCTTTTCCTCTCGGTGGTTATGTTTCAATGTATGAAGAAGGAGTGGAACTTCCGGAAGGAGTGACAGTTGATCCTTCACGCAGTTTTGATCACATCAAGAAATGGAAGAGAATTATCATCCTTTTCGCTGGTGTATTTAATAACTGTATTCTCGCTCTCATCATCTTCTTTATTTCTGAGGCTGCATGTTTGCAGCGTTCTTTCGTCTATTATCAAGAAGAGGCAACCTCACCTTCGGTTTGTTTCCAGATTGAAGCCACCCCAGATTCACAAGCGAGCAAAGCCGGTGTGGAAGCAGGTTCTTGGAATAAATATACAAGAATTCATTCCGGTGACAGCAATATCTTTATGCCATCTGCCTATCTTTTAGATAGAGAAGCTTTATTATCCTATCAAGATGGAACTAGTGAAAAGGTGGCGGCGGTGGTGAGTACGGATAAACTCACATTCAATCAAAGACAGTTCGCGAATAATCTTCGCTTCTATGAATTTTCGACTTCTGAACAAGCCAAAATCAATGATGGTATTGATTTTAATAAGGAAATAGTGGCTTCTAGCACGACGATTAAAGAGATAACTTTTGTGGTTACCACTGTAAAACTCTCTAGAGGAGAGGACGGTAAAACCAAAGAAGAGAATCTCGCTCAATATGAATTAACGGTGGGAAGGAAATTAAATGATGACCAAACATGGTCTTTTGAAGATAGCGGTTTATCTTTCTATATTTGGGAAAGATATAACTCTATCGGCGATGCATTTAAGAATACTTTCTCTGATTTCGGTTATTCTGCAGGGGCAATTGTTCGTTCTTTAGGCTCTTTATTTACTTCTGCAGAAAGCTGGAAACAAGTGGGTGGTATCGTCTCTATCGGTGTACAAACTTCATCCATCCTTGCGGATATGGGTATCGGAAAATTCTTATATGTATGGGGCTTAATTTCTGTTAACTTAGCGATTGTTAACTTATTACCATTCCCTGGCCTTGATGGTTGGCAGATTCTCGTTCTCGTGGTGGAGATGGTGGCCCATAAAGAGATTCCAGAAAAGATTAAAAATGTTGTATCAATTGTCGGTCTCGTCTTATTGATGGCCTTTGCCGCATTGATATTAGTGAAAGATATAATAGGGTTATTCTGATGAAAGATAAGATGAAGAGGTTTCTAACAAGCATTGGGATTAATAATCTCGATCGTTTTGATATGGATTTCGACCTTCTTTCTTATGACCTATTTGAACCTAAGAAACTCAATATGATGGTGGTGAAACAAACCCCATGGACATATGAATTAATTAGAGAATTACAAGATCATCTCGTCAATATTGATTATAAATATTCGTTAAGATTTTCTTATATTGAAAAGCCAAATAACGATAACGTCATCGCTTTATTTAACGATTGGTATCAAACGATTTATCGTTTGCCAAATGAAGTGGAAATCATTCCTGATGAAAAACAGGAGAATACTTTGATCTTTGTTTTTACAAGCGAAGAACAACAGGATAAATATAAATATCCTCTTAAAGATTTTAAAGATTTCCTCTATTTCCTTGGTTATGACTTTTTCCTTAATGAAGAACTAAGAGTGGTAGAAGAAGCTGAATCAGTTAATATTTCTAAAAAAGAACTTCGTTCCTTAGTTAAAAGCGTGGAGAAAGAAGCAAAGGCGATTATTAAAGATTCCGATGAAGAAGGAATGGGCGACGCGGAAAATGAAAAAGGCGACGTTATTCAACAAATGGAAGAAGAACATCGTCGCATGAATATTGAAGTTGGCGATGCGATTATGGCTACGATGCTTGAGAATAAGCGTGAAATGGAAAGAGAAAGAGAGCGTAATCGCCGCAACAAAAGAGGCAATTATCACTTCGTTGAAAAGATTAGCGATATCACTCCAGAATCAGGCAATGTCGATTTCTCTGGTTCAATCTTTATGGTGGAAGAAAAAACATTTAAAGATAGAACGAGATTAACCATTGGTGTGCATGATGATGCGGGTGGCAATATTAAAGTCAGCATGTATGAAACTGAACAGGTTTCTAAAGAATTTATCGGGGGATTAAAAGTTAAGAGCAATATCCGTGTTAAAGGATGTTCGTACCGCGATGAATACAATAAAGAAATCATGGTGAAGGGGCATTATTTATACATGTTACCACCTGATGAAATCAAAGCGGATAACGCAGAAGTGAAGAGAGTTGAGCTTCACCTACATTCTAATATGTCTACTCAAGACGGCATCACCCAGATGGCCGACTATATTAAATACGCGAAAGCCCTTGGTCATACAGCGATGGCGGTGACTGATCATGGTGTCGTGCAAGCTTTCCCAGATGCACAGAACGCGGTGATGAAGGACGATTTTAAAATGATCTATGGATGCGAATTCTATATGGTCGATGATAATAAATACGTCTTTAATCCTCGCAAAATCCCATTAAAAAAGGCAACATATGTCGTTCTCGACTTAGAAACTACAGGTTTAAGTTCGCGTTATGATCGCATCATTGAATTTGGCGCGGTAAAAGTAGTTGATGGCTTAGTAGCTTCTTCCATCGATATTTTAATCAATCCGCAAATACCTCTTCCTAAAGAGATTACAGAACTCACTGGCATTAAGGAAGAGATGCTTGTTGGTAAACCTACAATTAAAGAAGCGTTACCTCAGATTTTAGCTTATATTGGCGATAGTGTTTTAGTCACACACAACGCGCGATTCGATTTTACATTCCTTCAAGAAGCGCTTAAAAATAATGGCTTTGACTCATTGACTAATTCGGTCATTGACACACTTGCTTTATCTCGTTATTTGTTCCCTGAATCTAGACGTCACACATTAGGTGCGTTATGTAAGAATATGGAAATTAATTACAGCGAAGATGACGCTCACCGTGCTGATTACGATGCCCGTGTTCTTAATGATGTCTGGCAACCAATTATTGATAGACTTCATGAACACAATATTGACGATGTTCTTGATTTAGATACTTTAGAAACACCAAAAGAAACATTAAAACACGTAAGACCTTCTCACTGTATCGCATTAGTGAAGAACCAAGCGGGTGTAAGAGATTTATATGAACTCGTTTCCTTATCTCATACCGAATATTTTGGTACCGTTTCTAAAAACCCAAATACCCCACGTAAGGAAATCAATCGTTTAAGAAAGAATCTCTTAATTGGTAGCGCATGCTGTAATGGTGAAGTTTTTGATACGGCGAGAACCGGAAGCAAAGAAAGACTTTTAGAAGTCATGAGGTTCTATGATTATATCGAAGTTCAACCTCCTGGTAACTATTCTCACCTTGTTAATCGTGGAGCCTTAACTGAAGAGCAAGTTTTAAAATATATCAAAGATATCATTGAAGCGGCTGATGAACTCGGTAAACCCGTTGTCGCGACTGGTGATGTCCATTATCTCACTCCAAAAGAAAAGATATTTAGAGACGTCTATATTTCCGCGCCTGCTGTTGGTAAGGGTTTACATCCTCTTTATCCAGGCAAAGGCAAGATGCTAGATTCTCCAAGTCCAGATCAACATTTCCGTACGACAGAAGAGATGCTTGAATGTTTCTCCTTCTTAGATGAAGCAAAAGCTTATGAAATAGTGGTCACTAATACAAATATGATCGCTGATCAAATTGAAAAAACAATTCCTGCTGCTAACGATGTTTTGCATACTCCAGATATTCCAGGATGTGAAGAAAAGTTAAGAGAAATCTGTTATAAGACTGCACATGAAACTTTTGGGGAAAACATTCCAGAAGAAGTGAATGCCCGATTAGAAAGAGAGCTTGATGGTATCATCTCTAGTGGTTACGCGGTTATTTATTACATTGCCCATATCTTAGTTAAAAGAACTAATGATGCGGGATATATTGTTGGTTCCCGTGGATCTGTTGGTTCATCTTTCGTCGCTACGATGGCGGGTATCACTGAAGTTAATCCTCTTCCACCTTATTATATTTGTCCAAAATGTAAGCATTTTGAATGGGGCAAAGAATCTCATCCTGAAATATTAAGCGGATATGATTTACCAGATAGAATGTGTCCAGAATGTGGAAATAAGATGAAAAGTGATGGTCAAAACATTCCTTTTGAAACATTCTTAGGCTTTAATGCTGATAAAGTTCCTGATATCGACTTGAACTTCCCACGTGATTTCCAAGCTGAAGCTCATAAATTTACCAAAGATATCGTTGGCGAACACAACGTTTTCCGTGCTGGCACGATTGAAACGGTTAAAGATAAAACCGCATATGGTTTTGCTCGTGGCTATTATGAAGAACTCGCGATGGGTAGAGTTCTCAAAGATCCAAAGAATAAAAATCTTACAATGAAAGAAGTGGAGAACAAAGCCAAAGAAATCGTTAGCAAAGAAGCGACAAACGCGGAATTATCATATATCGCTAGTGGGTGTATTGATGTAAAAAGAACAACTGGTCAACACCCAGGTGGTATTGTTGTTTTACCACAAGGGCATGAAATCTATGAATTCACTCCAATTCAATATCCTGCTGATGATTTAGAAAATGAATGGCAAACGACACATTTTGATTTCTCTAAGATTCACGACACATTATTAAAGCTTGATATGTTAGGTCACTTAGACCCAATGGCTTTAAAGATGATGTGTGATTTAACAGGTGTCAAAGTTGAAGATATTCCGTTTAATGATAAAGATGTTTTATCCTTATTCTCTTCAAATAAAGCATTGAAGATGACTAGAGATTATTTAGGTAACCGCACAGGAGCGATGGCGCTTCCAGAATTCGGTACTGAGAATACGAGAAGAACATTGGAGACAACTTTACCAAAGACATTTACTGATCTCGTTGTTATTTCTGGTCTATCGCATGGTACTGGTGTGTGGGCAGGTAACGCGGAAGATTTAATTAGAAACGGAACAGCGACATTACAAACTGTCATCGGATGTCGTGATGATATCATGACTTATTTAATGAGAACGGGATTACCATCTAATATTTCCTTCTCCATCATGGAAACTGTTCGTAAGAAGAATAAATTCTTAAATGAAGAACAGATTGCTTTAATGAGGGCAAAAGGAGTGCCTGATTGGTATATCGATTCTTGTAACAAGATTGAATATCTCTTCCCTAAAGGACACGCGTGTGCTTACGTCATTATGGCGGTTCGTGTCGCTTATTTTAAACTTTACTATCCTCTCGAATTCTATGCGACATTCTTCTCTGTCCGTAGTAAACAGTTCGATATTTTCTCTATGGTCAAAGGCGAAGCCGCTATCATCAACACTTTAGATAAATTAAAACTAAAGAGCAGAACAAAAGGTGAAAAGCTTTCTACAAAAGAAGAAGAGATATTAAAAACACTGCAAATCGCGATTGAAATGTGCCAAAGAGGCTATTCTTTTGCCAACATTTCTTTAGATAAAAGCGACGGCATCAATTTCATTGTCGATAAAGAGAATAAACAGCTTATTCCTCCATTCATCACTTTAGATGGTATCGGTGAAGCCGCTGCGAATTCTGTTCCAGAAGCGAGAAAGAATGGTCCTTTCACTTCCAAAGAAGATCTTTTGAGAAGAACACAATTAACACAGACAAATATGAAGGACTTAGAGGAATTAGGCGTTCTTAATGGGCTTAAGGAGGACGAAAGCATTTCCTTATTTGATAATTTCTTCTAATCGAGAAGTAGCGCAGCTTGGTAGCGCGCTTGGTTCGGGACCAAGAGGCCGCGGGTTCGAATCCCGTCTTCTCGACCATATTGAAACAACAGAATTGATACCAAAAATATCAGTTCTTTTTTCATTTTTAAGGGCTATTTTGCTTGTTTTAGGCTTATTTTTGCTTTAATTCAGGTGAAGTAGTCCTTTTTTATTTGCTCAT
>Ga0247609_10000873_pt1 | contig 38540 bp, 19 predicted proteins | sample 172DNAGHGlowgp2_FD_193487 | JGI IMG/M metagenome (GOLD analysis project Ga0247609, IMG submission 193487) | Sheep rumen microbial communities from Palmerston North, Manawatu-Wanganui, New Zealand - 1728 DNA GHGlow gp2 | ecosystem: Host-associated > Mammals > Digestive system > Stomach > Rumen ... | reverse complement strand
TCCTGTTTGATCCCCACGCTTTCGTGCCTCAGCGTCAATCACCCCTTCGTGAGATGCCTTCGCAATCGGTGTTCTGTGTGATCTCTATGCATTTCACCGCTACACCACACATTCCTCCCACGGCAGGAGCATTCAAGACGACCAGTTCGCGAGGCAGTTCCACTGTTGAGCAGTGGCATTTCACCTCACGCTTAATCATCCGCCTACGCACCCTTTAAACCCAATAAATCCGGATAACGCTTGCATCCTCCGTATTACCGCGGCTGCTGGCACGGAGTTAGCCGATGCTTATTCGCTGGGTACTCTCATCGGGTCACACGTGGCCCTTATTGCTCCCCAACAAAAGCGGTTTACAACCCATAGGGCCGTCCTCCCGCACGCGGCATGGCTGGTTCAGCCTCTCGGCCATTGACCAATATTCCTCACTGCTGCCTCCCGTAGGAGTCTGGACCGTGTCTCAGTTCCAATGTGGGGGACCTTCCTCTCAGAACCCCTACCCATCGTCGGTTTGGTGGGCCGTTACCCCGCCAACTGCCTAATGGGACGCGAGCCAATCCGATAGCGATAAATCTATTAAACAATCTCCATGCGAAAACTGTTGTTACGGAGTATTACACGACGTTTCCATCGACTATCCTCCTCTATCGGGCATGTTGCTCACGCGTTACTCACCCTTTCGCCGGTCGCCGCCAGAGTATTGCTACTCCGCGATGCCCCTCGACTTGCATGTGTTAAGCCTGCCGCTAGCGTTCATCCTGAGCCAGGATCAAACTCTTCATTGTATATTCTTATAATGCTTAGCTCGTTCCTGACAGTTTCTTTGCGGCCCTTTTTCCCGATAACTGCACCAGCCTCCGTCTCCGGTCCTCACAACCCAAAGGTTGCTCCGGTCCTCAACGTTCACCTGATTTGTTCTCGGAAAAAACGACTCGCAAATATTTCTTTAATAAGAAATCGACGCTCGTTTAAAGTGAAAAGTGTTACACTTTTCCGGTACTTGCTTGTACTTTCCTTTCAGTCTTTTCAATGAACTTTTGGAGATTCCCGATCATGTCGGAAATGACCCCGTTTCAAACGGGACTGCAAAGGTAGTAATTATTTTCGACCGGGCAAATTTTTTTTAAATTTTTTTACAAAAACTTTCCGCCTCGCGGGAACGGGGCAAAAGCTGCTTTGCGGCGCGGGCCCAGGCATCGGCTTCATCGGCCCCGACGCCTTTCAGGGAAAAGACCTGGGTTACCTCCCCGACCGAAGCGGTAAGGTCCACCGTGATTGCCACCTGTCCCCCGCCTATTTCAACACGCGATGTAACAGCAGCGTCCACCATAAAGACATCGGTGGCATCGGGGGAAAGATTTATACCGTATGGCGACAGCATTTGAGTAAACCGCTGCTGCAGTATCCCCTGCACGTTTTCGGGCACGTCTTCTCCAAACACCAAGCGGAAGTCCCGCGCCTGCAGGCTCACAGAAAGCCCCAGAATGGCGGCAATAAGAAATGTCAGTTTTTTCATTTCGAAGTAAATCCAAGTTTTTCAAGGCCAGCCACAACATCCTGGTCCTGCATGAACAGGTTCCACAGAAGCTGCGTACGGTAATTTTCTATCATTACAACAATCGGGCCCTGGTCAATGGCGATATATGACGAAGCGAACCATCTGGCGTCAAGGGAAAAGGCGTCGTGGAAGCCATACTCGCCCCAGAGCTTGTCTCCATATATATAATAGAAGGTGCGAAGGGCCGACATGGCCTGCCCAGGCAGATACGGCATGGACGACAGAGCCGCCGTCGGTGCAATCACGCCCTTGTCGTTGGCCGGGGCCGATGCAGAATAGCCGCCAGGAATATCTGATGCCGTAAGGCCCCATGACGATGCCGAATACCCTGCATGATGCTTTGGATTGCGGACGCAATAATCGTAATTGTACTGCGCGTGGGCCACGTTCTGAGCCCAGTAGGATCCATTGGAATCGGACAGATTGTGGGGATCCAGGCCCAGAAATGAATAGTGTGCGAAGAAAAGGGGCTGGTCGGTGGCAACCGGGAATGTGAAAGAGCCCCATCCTTTCTTGAAAACATCCGCCGATACAGGATGCGTGGGCGACGACGCTGCAAGGATATAGGTAATCAGAGCTTCGTTCCAGCCGCGTATGGCCATATTCATCTCCCAGCTGTATGTGGGTGACCAGTGCCAGTAAAGCACATTCTTACCCTGGGTGTACCAGTCCCATTCCACGCCTTCCCAAAGCTCATGAATCGTAGCGCGGATGTCGGCTTCGTCGGCCCGGTCGAAATACTGGCCGGCGGTAAGGAGCCCTTGCACCATGAAAGACGTTTCCACAAGGTCGCCGCCATCGTCCTTGGTCGAAAAAGGCAGAGCCTTCCCCGTGTTTCCGTCAATCCAGTGGGACCAGGCGCCATGGAAGCGTTCGGCCGATGAAAGGAAGGAGAGAATCTTGCGCATGCGCTCCGCAGCCGCCTCACGGGTGATAAATCCCCGTTCCACGGCCACGGGAAGGCACATTATGCCAAAACCGCTGCCGCCGCTGGTGACGGTGTCGCCCGATCCGAGCCGCTCGCGAGCCAAGCCTGAAACAGGATGCGCATAGTCCCAGAAGTACTTGAAAGTCTGCGCCTGTACCAGCGTCAGAAGCTCGTCGTCGCCGATGCGCGGGAACTTGTCGGAAGTGTCGTAGGCGGTAGTGAAAGAGAATGAGAAACCTTCTACCAGGTCCACGCCGAAGCATGAACCGACCGGTACGCCAAGTCCGTAGCGGGTAAACGGCTGCAGGGGCTCCACCGACGTTAGCGTAAGTATGGAGCCGTCGACGCTGCCCTTCAGCGCCCCTCCTGAATAAGCGAGACACGCCATGGAAACCTCGTCATAGTCAATGTCCCTGGAGAATTCAAGGACGATCTGCGGACTGGTGGAGACTTCTCCGATGGAGCCGCCGTTTATCACGGCGACGCCGTCAACCTTTACCGTCAGGACCAAAGCCTTCGGCAAGGTTTTGTCTTCCTGCTGCTTTCCGCAGGAGACGAGGACCGCCATTGTGGCGGCCAATATGAAAAACAGTCTGTTCATAATGGCAGCGACAGGGAGATTCCTCCCCCTGTCGCCGTAAAAAGGATTAGGAAAGGGCGATAGCCACCTCTTCCTTGCGCAGGGCCTGGATTTCGGCCTCGGAGAGCACCTTGTTGAAGAAGCGAATCTCGTCGATGCTGCCTGCGAAGAAGGTCTGCCAGTCGGCTGCGCCGGTGTAGCTCTCGATCCAGGAGGACCAGCCGCCAAGATAGAAGGCGGAAGCGTCGGCAGGGATGCACTGGCCGAAAGGCATCTTGTCGCCGTATTCAGCTTCGCGCACCTTCACGCCGTCGACGTACAGAGCCCAGGCGCCGGTAGCAGCCTCGTAGGTGAAGGCCAGCTGGAACCAGGCATTGTACTTGGCGAAAGCGGGATCCCAGGTATCCAGCCAGAGGTTGGTCTCATTGCCGTCGGCCATCTTGAACATGAAGCGGCCGTTCACCTGCTGGTTCTTGACGGTGGTATCATTGCCGTCATCGTCTTTTACAAAGCCCTTGTTGTCGAACATGACAACCATAGAAGGCCAGTCCTGAGTGGGGAAAATCTTGCCGTTCACGGAGAACAGGCCGCCCTTCTGGTAATCTTCAACGTTCTTCACCCACACGGTGAAGGTAACGTCCTGGAGCTTGTTCAGGGCATTGGTTTTAGCCAGGTTGAACTTGAGGTAGGCTTCGTCATTCTTGCCGGTGGTGTTGGTATAACCGTTGCCGATTTCGCCCTTGCCGAAGCTGGCTGCGCCGACCTTGCCGGCGTAGGTGATGCCCTCACCTACCTTGACGGCGTTGTCGGCCGACTCCAGCGGGAAATAGGCTACCAGGTTCTCGGCGCAGGTCTTTACTTCGGGAGTTGAAGGGTCCGGAGTATCACCGCCCTGATTACCCTTGTTGCAGGAAACAAATGCCATTGCTGCCAATGCAGCGATCCAAAGGATTTTTTTCATGATGATATTAATTAAGGTTAATGGTTAAATGGTCTAGTATGTATAGCCGGGTGTAGCCGGCAGATTGCCATTGAGCTGGCGCTGGGCCGAAGGAATGGGGAACACCTCGTTCTTGCCGGCGGTGAATCCCAGCGGACCCAGTACCTCGGCGGCCTTGCCCCAGCGAACCAGGTCGAAGAAACGGTTTTCCTCCAGGGCCAGTTCCGCGCGGCGTTCGTCATAGATATTCTCCAGAGTTGCCGAAATGGCAGGCAACCCGGCGCGGGTGCGGACCTCATTGAGGGCCATGTCGGCCGTATATCCGGAAGTAACGCTTATAGACGCTCCGTTGGCCATGGCTTCAGCAAACATCAGAAGCACGTCTGCATAGCGGATTAAACGCATGTTGTGGTCCAGGCCGTAAGCATTGTACGAACGGGTGTTATAGCTTGTAGGAACATAAACTTTGCCGTTGTAGTAGGGATTGGTGCAGTTCTCGGAAACAAGGTCCCCCTCCGGGGTGGTCTCTCCCCTGACCAGCAGGGTCACCTTCTTGCGGATAACATCCCCACGGGAGTCCAGGAAGTCCACCAGTTTCTGGCTTGGCACCTTGTAGCCCCATCCCTGGAAGGGTTCCTTGTTACCGCGGGGGCCCTGGATGAAGGCATAGTAGCAAACAGGCATCGGGTCCGTGGTCTGACCCAGGTCAGAGCTCTCGATTTCCATCAGGGATTCGGCGCCGCCCTCGTTCTCCACGTTGAAAGCGTCCTTAAAACGGTTCATCAGCGAGAACTTGCCACTGGCGATAAGAGCGTCAGTGAGACGGGCGGCCTCGTTCCAGTCCTGGCGGTACAGGGCCACCTTGGCCTTGAGGGCCATGGCTGTGTACTTGTTGTAACGGCCCTTGTAGTCCGTATGCGTTTCCGGCACCGTGGCGATGGCGTCATCAAGATCCTTGTACACGAATTCGTAAACCTTATCCACGGAGGAGACCGTCATGGAGGCAAGTTCCGAGGCGCTCATACTGCGGTCGATGATGGGTACGCGACCGAACATGCGGGCAAGGTTGAAGTACGCGAAGGCTCGGATTATCTTGGCCTCGCCCCGGCACTCCTCTACCATCTGCAGGCCACTATCGGAAGTGATGGCCTCCTCGAACAGGTCCATCGACTCGATGGCATAGTTGGCCGCTGAAGACATGTCGTAGCACCAGTTCCACATCTGCTCGATGTTGTTGTTGTCGGGACCGTAGGTAAAGTTGTCCAGCTGGGCCACGGTAGGACCGTCGGCCTCGGTGGAGCCTTTGTCCGCGTCGTCGGACACAATCTCCAGCACGCCCACGTAATTCTGGGCACGGCCTTCGCTGAGGCGCATGCTGGCGTAGGCCGCGCTCACGGGAAGGAATACATTCTCTGTCTTTGAGTAGTCCAGGCCTGCCGAAGGCATGGTGGCCTCGGTGCGGATGTCCAGGAACTTGGAGCAGGATGCGAGCGCAACGGCTGCAAACGCTATAATGATGATTCTTGTTTTCATGGGACTACAGATTCAGGTTGACGCCGAAGGAATAGATGGACTGCATGGGATAGACGGAGGCTCCATCGATACCGTTCTCGATGGGAGAGCCGCCGATTTCGGTGGTAAAGCCGTTGTAGCGGAAGAGGGAAAGCGGCCTCTGGGCCGACAGGTACAGGCGCAGACTCCCCTTCTTGAAGATGTTACGGAAAGTATAGCCCACCTGCACGTTCTGGATGCGGAGCATGGAGCCGTCCTCCACGAAGAAGCTGTTGCTCTGGGCCATGAGCTGCTCGGTGAGCACCTTCGGAGTAGGATAAGTGGAAGAAGGAGCATCCTTTCGCCAGGCGTTTTTGTAGAAGTCGTAGTCGTAGTTGCCATCGGCAAAGACCTGCTTGTTCAAACGCTTGGCATTGAAGATCTTATTGCCGATATTGGCGTTCAGCACCATGGAGAAGTCAAGGCCCTTCCACTCGAAGCCCAGGTTGAAACCAAGCATGAGCCAGGGAAGCGGGGAGCCAAGGTACACGCGGTCCGCCTCGGTAATCTTGCCGTCCGGCGTGCCGTCGGGGTTGCCAGCGAAATCATGGTACTGGAAGTAGCCTGCGCCAGTGGCAAGCTGAGTCACATCCGCCATCTGGGCGTCGTACTCATTCTTGAAGATGCCGTCAACCTGATAGCCCCAGAACGCGCCGATGGGATAACCCACCTGGGTCATGGTGGCGTAGGCGCCATTCGTGAGCGCGCCGGGAATGTTGTCACGGCCTTCCAGGGCCAGCACCCTGTTGTGGTTGAAGGTGGCGTTCATGCCAACATTGTAGTTGAAGTCCTTGCCGATGGTATCCGCCCACTTGAGCGAGAGTTCCACGCCCATGTTCAGCACCTTGCCGTTGTTGGCCAGCAGCGAGGCAACGCCGCCGCCCGTCGCGATGGGTGCATGGAACACAACGCGGTTTGTGACGCGGTGATAGAAGTCCAAATCACCGCTGAGGCGGCCGGAGAGCATGGAGAAGTCCGCGCCCACGTTGGTCTCCGTTACAACCTCCCATTTAAGGTAGTTCTGATACACGGTCTGGGCACCCATGCCGTCCACCAGCGTATCCCCGAATACGGCCGAGGAATCCACGCCGGAGGTGCCTGCGATATTGATATCGTTGGATGGCACGTTGTCGTTACCAAGCATACCCCAGCTGGCGCGGAGCTTCAGGAAGTCGAATACTTTCTGCCCTTTCATGAAGTCTTCATCGGAGATGTTCCATCCCAGGCCCACAGAGGGGAAGAAGCCCCACTTCTCCTGGTACTTGGAGCTGCCGTCCGCACGGAAAGTAACCGTAGCGAGGTATTTATCCTTGAAGCTGTAAGTTCCTCTTGCAAAGAAGGAAAGGCCGTTGTATCGGCCTGCGCCGTCCGTGGCGGTCTGGTTGCGGTAGGAGCCGTTCACCAGGTAGCGCGCCGCGTCGTCATAGTCCGGGACGCTGCTTGCGCGACCGGTGAGCCAGGCGTTGTACTGCATGCGCGTGCTCTGGCCCAGCATGGCAGTGAACGCATGGGAGCCTATCTTGTCCTGATAGCTCAGGGTGTTGTCCAGAATCTGGTATGTGCCGTAGGTGTATGTCTTGGACAGGTTGGACACCGATGTGCCTTGGGAGCCGCCCACAAAATGCTCTGGAGTGTAGGACTGCTGGTCGGCGAAGCTGAAGTCCAGGTTATATGAGGTCTTGAACTTTAGCTTAGGGGTGATGGTGGCCTCTGCATAGGCCGAGAAGACGAGCTTGAGGCCCTTGTCCGTGCTGTTGTAATAATATGCAGCGGCAGCGGGGTTGCCATAAGCGTTGGAATAGCCGTAGCGCTGAGGCGAATCAAAATGCTCCGGATAGGCATCGGTATTATCCTCTGAATATACGCCATACACGGGCGGATTCACGAAAGCCTGGTAGTACACCCCGGAATTGGGATTGTGTTTATCATAACGGGAAACGACGGTGTTTACACCCATCTTGAGCCAGGAAGTCATGGTCTGGTCCAGGCGAGCGCGGAAGTTTATACGGTTATAGTCGTTACGGGTGTATTTCATGATGCCGTCCTGGTAGAAGTAGCTCAGACCAACCGAGTAATTGGTCTTCTCAGTGCCGCCGCCAAGGTCCAGTGAATGGCTGTGCGTAAGGGCCGGATGCACCAGTTCCTTGTACCAGTCCGTGCTCACGTTCCCGTACTGGGAGACATCCTTTGGTGAGTCCGGATATGCCAGATTGTACATTTCGACGTACTGCCGGGTATTGGCCAGCTTCATGATGTTGGTGGGTACCTGCAAGCCGGCGTAGCCGTCATAGGTAAGCCTGGCCTTGCCGGTGGAACCCTTTTTGGTGGTGACCAGAATAACGCCGTTGGCAGCCCTCACACCGTAGATGGCCGCTGCCGAAGCATCCTTGAGCACCGTCAAGGACTCGATATCGTTTGAAGACAGGAAGTCGATATTATCGACGAAAACTCCGTCAACCACGTACAGCGGGTTTGCATAGTCGCCGATGGATCCAACGCCGCGGATTTTCACCGAAGGGCCTGCACCAGGGGCGCCGCTCTGGGTAATCTGGACACCGCTAACCATGCCCTGGAGGGCGCTCATGGGGTTGGCGGCTACCTGTTTGGAAAGCTCGTCGCCTTTGACGTTGACAATTGGTGCGGTGAGGTCCCTGGCTTTCTGTGTGCCGTAACCTACCACCACCACTTCGTCCAGGAAGTTGGTATCTTCTTCAAGGGTGATCCGCGCGGGAACGGCCGAAGCCTTGAAGGTCTGCGGGGCGTAGCCTATGCAGCTTACCTCAACTATTGCATCGGCGCTTGCCACCACCAGCGAGAAGTCGCCGTCCAGGCCTGTAGATGTGCCGTTGGAAGTGCCTGCCTCCATGACTGTTGCGCCAATCACAGGGCCCAGGGCATCCTGCACCACACCTTTCACCTGATACCCCTGCGCGAATGCCGAATAGGACAGCGCAAGGAGGAAAATGATGCTGAATAACTTTTTCATATGTGGTTAGTTGTTGTTTTCGTAGTAGAAACCGAGTTTGGGAAGGCCTTCCTGTATTTCCGGGGCGCTCATGAAAAGCTTCCACAGAAGGCCGCTGCGGTAATTCTCTATCATCACCGCCTCAGGGCCCTGGTCTATGGCCAGATAATGATCGACGACCTGGGGCTCTGCACCAAGGTTTATAGCGTCATAGAATCCGTATGGGCCGAAGCTTTCAGGCATGTCGTAATAGAGGTGACGGATTACCTTCATGGATTCCTCCGGGGTGTAAACGATGGAGGAAATGGCCGCCGTAGGGCTCACGGTGCCGTTTTCGTCAGGAGTTCCCGGGTGGTGGGAGCAGTAGCCCACGTAAGGGTCGTCCGAGGAAGTGAAGCCCCAGAAGTCCTCCCCGTAGCCTTCGTGGCCCTTGGGGTTATCCATGGCGTATGCCCTGTGGATAAGCGTGTGGGCCTTGTTCCTCTCGAAATAATCCGTGTGGCCGTCCTTGAGGCCGCGTGGGTCCAGGCCAAGGTAGGAGTAATGGCTGAAGAACAGCGGTCCGCCAAGCTCCATGCCAAGTGGCAAGGTTATGCCGTAGTATTCCTTACCATTATAATAGTAGTTCGATGTCTTGTACGATGCCTCGTAGCATTCCCTGCTAATTGGGTAGGAAGGCGAACAGCCCGCCAGGATGTAAGTAATCAGGGTTTCATCGTAACCGCTTATGCGGTGATTCATCTTGAAGCCGTAGTTCTTGGACCAGTGCCAGTACAGGGAATCGGTTCCCTGGGTGTACCAGTTCCATTCTACGCCAAGCCAAAGGTCGTGGCAGCGTTCGGCCAGGGGGAAGTTGTCTTCTTCCAGCCATTGGCGGGCGGCTAACAGACCTTGCACCATGAAGGCCGTTTCCACAAGGTCGCCGCCGTCGTCGAATTCCGAGAAGGAAAAGGGCTTCATGGTATCGGCATTGTACCAGTGGGCCCACGCGCCGTGGAAGCGCTCCAGTTTTTCAAGGGATTCGACCATCTTTTCAATGCGTCGGACGCCTTCTTTGCGGGAGTAGTATCCCCTTTCCGCGCCTGCAATTACCGCCATCATGCCGAAACCGGAGCCGCCGATGGTGACAATGTTCCCGTTCTGGTCGTTGTTCCTTTCACGGGCAAGGCCGGTGGCGGGATCGGCGAAATCGGTAAAATAGCCGATGGTGGCCTTTTCGACCACGTCCAGAAGCTCGTCGTCCGAAAGCTGTGCGGGGCTGCTGCAGGCAAGGCATAAAGCGCCTGCAATGACAAGGAAGAATTTAGATTTCATACGAGAATTCCGCTTTTTGCACATCGTCCGATGCTCCGCCGATGAAAAGATGGAAATCGCCGCTTTCGGGACCCCAGCTCATGTCCTGACGATAGAAGGACAACATTTCGGGAGTGATGGTGAAGCTTACCTCGCGGCTTTCGCCGGGCTTCAGGCTTACCTGTTCGAAGCCCTTGAGCTGCTTAACGGGACGGGTCACGCTGCCCACAAGGTCGCGGATGTATAGCTGAACTGTCTCCGTGCCATCCACCGCCCCGGTGTTGGTTATGGTGACGGAGGCGGTAATGGAGCCGTTGCCAGCGAATTTATCGGCCGAAAGCCTGATATCGGAATAATCGAAGCTGGTATAGCTGAGGCCATGGCCAAATGCGTACAGGGGCTCGTTCTCTACGTCCAGGTAGCGGGATTCGTACTTCGTGCCGACATGTACATAGGGACGGCCGGTGTTCTTTGCATAATGGTATATGGGGACCTGACCAAGGTTGCGGGGGAAGGTGATGGAAAGCTTTCCGGAAGGGTTCACGTCGCCAAAAAGTACGTCGGCAACAGCATAACCGCCCATTGTTCCGGGGAACCAGGCTTCCAGTATGGCCGATGCGATTTCCGATTCCTTCGACAAGTCCAGCGGACGGCCGTTCATAAGTACCACCGCCACTTTCTTGCCGCTTGCAGCCAGCTTTTCCAGAAGCTCAGTCTGCACGCCGGGGACATTGATGCTGGAACGTGATGCGGCCTCACCGCTCCACTGGCAATCTTCACCAATTACCAGCACAACCTGATCGGCGCTGCGGGCTGCCGCAAGAGCTGCGTCGAAACCGCTCCTGTCATCGCCAATTTCCTTGCAGCCTTCGGCATAGATCACTGGCGTCACTTCCTTAATTGCGTCGAGGATTGAAGCTGGAACGCTCTCCACTTCCCCGGCGCCCCTCCATGAGCCCAGCAGATCGTCCTTTGAAGATGCCAAGGCGCCGATGACGGCTGTCTTCACGCCTTTTTTCAGCGGCAGCACGCCGTCGTTTTTAAGGAGCACCATGCTCCGGGCCGAAAACTCGCGTGCGAAAGCTTTATTCTCCGCCGTAAGTGTGCGCTCTTTTTCGCGCTGGGTGTCGCAGTAGCGGTAGGGATCGTCGAAAAGGCCAAGGGCAGCTTTTACGTCAAGCACGCGGCGCACCGCCTGGTCCAGGGTTTTCATGCTCACTTCCCCGCTTTCGACAAGTTCCTTCAGGTAATCCATATAACCGGACGACATCATGTCCATGTCCAGGCCCGCATTTATGGAAAGGCGGCTGGCATCCTTCAGGTCCTTTGCGTAACCGTGAGCAATCATCTCAAGTATGCCGGTGTAGTCCGACACCACGAATCCGCCGAAGCCCCATTCGTCCCTGAGGATTTCCTGCATCAGGTGGGCGTTTGCATGGGCGGGGACGCCGTCAAGCTCATTGAACGACGCCATGACGCTTACTGCACCCGCATCCACGGCCGATTTGTACGGAGGCAGGTAGAATTCACGGAACCAGCGCTCGCTCATGTCCACGGTGTTATAGTCTCTGCCGGCCTGGGGGGCACCGTATGCCGCGAAGTGCTTTACACATGCTGCGATAGTGTTGTCGGCGGCAAGGTCATCGCCCTGATAGCCTTTTGTCATTGCGGCCGAAATCAGGCTTCCGAGATAAGGATCCTCGCCGGCGCCTTCGCTCACGCGGCCCCAGCGGGGTTCCACGCAGATATCGCACATGGGGGAATAGGTCCAGTGAAGGCCTGCCGCAGAGGCTTCTTCGGCCGCTATTCTTGCGCTTTCCTGAATTGCCGCCATATCCCAGTTGCAGGACATGCCCAGGTTTATGGGGAAGATTGTGCGGAAACCGTGGATTACGTCATAGCCGAAAAGGATGGGGATTCCCAGACGGGTTTCCTCCACGGCGATGCGCTGCACTTCACGTGTAAAGTCGGAGGTGTAGGCATTGAGGAGGTTGCCGCAGCGGCCGTTTCTTATATCGTCCAGATAACCCTGCCTCATGGAAGGGCCGGTTACGCTCCAGTCGCTTGTGAAAAGCACCAGCTGGCCGATTTTCTCGTCCAGGGTCATCACTTTCATAAGGCTGTCCACTTTGGGACTGTGGGGAATATTGCCGGTTTCTGGGGCTCGGCTGCAGGCAGCCAGAGCAAGGATGGCTGCAATAAGAACGGTTAGTGTTCTGTTCATTTCGTGTTTAGTTAGTATAACAATGCAAATATAGCATTTTTTCGTATCTCCGCCACCGGTGGTACCGGCTACCGAAAGTGGAATCGGTCAAAAATGGCCTAAACGCACGATTTCACTCACAGGGGCGGGCATGACATTTTGTCAGTGACGGGACCGATGGCACGGGCATTGTTTATCATTCGGGCAAGAACAAAACTAAAACACAAAATATCATGATCAAACCTTTAGGAACAAGAGTGGTTGTCGAGCCCAGCGAGGCCGAAACCATGACCGCCGGGGGCCTTTACATCCCGGACAATGCCAAGGAGAAACCCCAGCAGGGTAAAGTCGTTGCCGCAGGCCCCGGCTCCAAGGACGAGCCCATGGAAGTGAAAGTGGGCGACGTTGTGCTTTATGGCAAGTACTCCGGCACGGAGGTCACCGTAGAAGGAAAAAAGTACCTCATTGTTAAGCAGTCTGATATTTTAGCAACTCTGTAAGGAGATACACTCGGCCTAAGGCCTCGGTATGACAAAAATGTCATTCCGAGCGAAGCGAGGGAATCTCAAAAGAATATGAATTATGGCAAAGGAAATTAAATTCAATACTGACGTACGCACCGCTATGAAGGACGGTGCAGACGCACTTGCAAATGCAGTTAAGGTAACCCTTGGCCCCAAGGGCCGCAATGTGGTTATCGCCAAGAAGTTCGGCGCTCCCCAGATTACGAAGGACGGCGTAACAGTGGCAAAGGAAGTGGAGCTGGAGGACCAGTTCCAGAACATGGGTGCCCAGATGGTGAAGGAAGTTGCTTCCAAGACCAACGACCAGGCCGGTGACGGCACCACAACCGCAACCGTTCTGGCACAGGCCATCATCAACGTGGGCCTGAAGAACGTTACCGCAGGTGCCAATCCCATGGACCTGAAGAAAGGTATAGACAAAGCTGTCGCAGCTGTCGTAAAGGACCTCAAGGCCCAGAGCCAGCCTGTAGGCGAGGACTATTCCAAGGTGGAGCAGGTTGGCACAGTAAGCGCCAACAACGACGCCCAGATCGGCAAGCTCATCGCTGACGCAATGGCCAAAGTTAAGAAGGACGGCGTTATCACCGTGGAGGAAGCCAAAGGCACCGAAACCGAAGTTAAAGTGGTGGAAGGCATGCAGTTCGACCGCGGTTACATCAGCCCCTACTTCATGACCAACGGCGACAAGATGGAAGCAGTTCTGGACGACGCCTACGTGCTCCTGACCGACAAGAAAATCTCCAATATGGAGGACCTGATGCCCGTTCTGGAGCCCGTCGCCCGCGAAGGCCGCAGCCTTCTTATCATTGCCGAAGACGTTGAGGGCCAGGCCCTGACCACCCTCGTAGTGAACCGCCTCCGCGGCACCCTGAAAGTAGCCGCCGTCAAGGCCCCCGGCTTCGGCGACCGCCGCAAGGAAATGCTGCAGGACATCGCCACCCTCACCGGCGCCGTCGTAATCAGCGAAGAGCGCGGCTTCACCCTTGCAAACGCCAACGTACAGATGCTGGGCAAGGCCGAAAAAGTGACCATCACCAAGGAGAACACCACCATCGTAGGCGGTGCAGGCAACCAGGCCGAAATCAAGGACCGCGCAGACCAGATCCGCGCCCAGATCGAGACCACCAAGAGCGACTACGACCGCGAAAAACTCCAGGAGCGTCTTGGCAAGCTGGCCGGCGGTGTTGCCGTCATCTACGTTGGCGCTACCACCGAGGTGGAAATGAAGGAAAAGAAAGACCGTGTTGACGACGCTCTGAACGCCACACGCGCTGCAGTTGAGGAAGGCTACCTCCCTGGCGGCGGTGTTGCTTACATTCGTGCCGCAGAGGCTCTGAAGGGCCTCAAAGGCGAGAACGAGGACGAAAACACCGGCATCCGCATCATCGAGCGTGCAATCGAAGAGCCCCTGCGTCAGATTGCAGCCAACGCAGGCGTGGAAGCATCCGTTATCATCAACAAGATCCGTGAAGGCAAGGGTGATTTCGGCTACAATGCCCGCACCGACGAGTACGTGAACATGTACGAGGCTGGAGTCATCGACCCTACTAAGGTTGCCCGCGTTGCACTTGAGAATGCAGCATCTGTGGCAGGCATGTTCCTCACCACCGAATGCGGCATCGTGGACATCCCCGAGCCCGCACCCGCAGCCCCCGCAATGCCCGCCGGCGGAATGATGTAAACCGCTGCCCCGAAACAATTAAGATTCCCGCTCCAGATTTGAAGATCTGAGGCGGGATTTTTGTATTACCTCAATAGCTAATAAATACGAAAAATGCTATATTTGTACTGTTGTGAAAATAGTCATAATGAAAACATACAACTTTGACACATGCCCGGACAGGCAGGGCACGGAAAGCGTTAAATGGGATCTTTTTCCCGGAACGCTGCCCATGTGGGTGGCCGATATGGACTTCGAAGTGGCTCCGGAAATCCGCGAAGCCCTGCAAAAGCGCCTGGACCACGGCGTCTTCGGCTATGAATTGGTACCGGACAGTTATTTCGAAGTAATGGGCCGATGGTTTGCCCAAAGGCACGGCTGGGATGGCATCGGCCGGGAGAATATCGTCCCCACAACCGGAGTCATAGCTGCCTATAATGCCGCCATCAAAGCCATGACGCAGCCCGGGGACGCAGTGCTGGTAATGACGCCCTGCTACAACGCCTTCTTCCCGGCCATCGTTGGCAACAAGTGCCGGCAACTGGAAAGCCCGCTAAAGTGGGACGGCAATCACTACATAGTGGACTGGGACGACTTCGAAGCCAAAGCAGCCGAGGCCAAGGTCCTCCTCCTTAGCAACCCACACAACCCCGTCGGCCGCGTATGGACACGCGAAGAGATTCTGCTGATGGCCGAAATCTGCCGCCGCAGCGGAACCTTCGTAGTATCGGACGAAATCCACTGCGAGCTCACCTGCCCAGGCCACGACTACACCCCCTGGGCCACTCTGCCGGAGCAGTACGTCAGCAATTCCGTTTCCTGCATCTCCCCTACCAAGGCCTTCAACATCGCCGGCATACAGATAGCCAATGTCTTCGCCAAAGATCCTTCGGTTTTGCGCAAAGTGAACCAGGCCCTGCACGATAACGAATGCGCCGGCGTGAACGTTTTCGGCACAGCGGCCCTCCAGGCAGCCTATTCGGCCGGTGGCCCCTGGCTGGACCAGCTTCGCAACTACCTGTACCACAATGCCCGCACCGTGTTCTGCTTCCTGGAAGACGAACTCCCGGACGTAATCGCTCCCCCGCTCGAAGGCACCTACCTGATGTGGCTGGACTGCCGCGCCTATAAGCCGTCGGCCGAACCCATGGAAGGCTTCAGCGAAAGGCTCAGTCAGCACTTGCAGCAAAGCGTCGGACTTGTCCTTAGCACCGGCACCATTTACGGCGCCCCCGGCGAAGGCTTCATGCGCCTGAACATCGCCTGCCCCCGCACCCGCCTCCTCGACGGCCTCCACCGCCTCAAAGAAGGCCTCTCCTCCTATCCCGGAACCTGATTTCGGCCCATATCGCAAACGACTGACAATCAATAATTTCCCGGAATCATGTCTGCGCAAACAGAACAGACATGAAACCAATAAAAAGCTATGAATCAAATGCTTACGCGCAACGCAAAACTTTGGCTGCTGGCGGCTGGGATGCTGCTGGCGGCGGCCTGCGGGCCCAAAAAGACGGTGAAAGAGCCGTCGGCCGAGGAATTCGGGCAGTATGTGAAGGCTTTCACCGGCGGGATATTGGCCGATGACGCCATAATCCAGGTGGAACTGGCCGAAGACGTGGTGGATCCTGTGACGGAGGGACTGTTCAGCTTCAAGCCGGCCATCAAGGGCACGGTGAAGTGGAACAACGCCCAGTCCGTGAGCTTCATACCGGAGGAAGGCGCACTAAAAGTGGGACAGACATACGATGCCGTCCTGGAACTGGGGAAAGTGATTCCCGCTGCGCCGGAGAAATTCCCCTTCGGTTTCACCGTAAAGGGCCGGGCCGCACAAGCTGAGGTGCAACCGGAGCCGGACAACGGCCAGCCGTTCCGCGTGGTTCAGGCCGTATTAAAGGAAAGCCACATCGAAGTAACGTTCAGCGAAGCGCCCGTAAACGCCAATGTGAAAGGCCTCGTGGAGCTCACCGGATGCGCCCGCAGCTATGTCCAGGCGCAGGAAAACACCATCAACGTGCACTTCGAAGGCCGAAAAGGCGACATGACCCTGACCCTGGACAAAGGCCTGAAAGGCGCCGGCGGAAATGCCCTGGGTGAAAGCTTCGTCAGAGTATTCAGCCAGGAGGAAGAAAAACCGGCCGTGCAACTGCTCTCCAAAGGCAACATCCTCCCCGACAGGCAGCAGCTGATTCTCCCATTCAAAGCCGTGAACCTGAGCGGCGTGGAAGTGCGTGTGATAAAGATTTACGAAAAGAACATACTGATGTACCTGCAGGACAACGACTTCGGCGAGGACAACTGCCTTAGAAGAAGCGGCCGTCTTGTATATCACGGCGACATTCCGCTGGACGCCACCCTTGACCTGCACAAATGGAACACCCACTGCATCGACTTGAGCGGCCTGTTCAAGCAGGAACCCGGCGCCATTTACCGCATCCGCCTGTGCTTCCGCATGGACCAGAGCCTTTACGGCGGAAAAGAAGCGCTTAAGACCCTGAACACGCTTAAAAACCTCATGACCGATGAAGAAAAAGCCGCGTGGGACAGTAACAATTCCTACTACTGGGAGAACTTCATAGACTGGGAAGAATATAATTGGGACGAGGCCGAAGACCCCACCAAGCCTTCCTATTATATGGATTCGGACCGCTTCCCCGCCGTTCAGCTCATTGCCAGCGACCTTGGCCTTATGGCCGATTACGCCGACGGCAAGCAGCTCTGGGTGGCCGCGACGGACCTGATCACCGCAAAACCCGTCTCCGGAGCAGTGGTGGAAGCATTTGACTATCAGCTGCAGAGCATCGGCATAGGCAAAACCGACGGCAAAGGTCTGGCAACGCTGGAACTGAGCCGAAAGCCATTTGCCGTAGTAGCCAAAGCCGGCGGCAGCACAGCCTTCCTTAAAGTGACAAGCGGCAACGAACGCTCCACCAGCCGCTTCGACGTAGGCGGCGAAGTCCTGAAACAGGGACTTAAAGCCTTCATCTACGGCGAAAGAGGCGTCTGGCGCCCCGGCGACACCCTGCACGTAACTGCCATTGTAGCCGACAGGGGCAAAAACCTCCCGAAGGACCATCCCGCCACGCTGGAAGTGTACACCCCCGCCGGGCAGTTCTACTCCAAGCTCACCCGCAAGGGCACCGACGGCTTCTTCAACTTCGACATTCCCACAAAGGCCGATGACCACACCGGCTACTGGAACGCTTATCTGAAGGTCGGCGGCAGCAGCTTCAACAAGGTCCTGCACGTCGAAACCATCAAGCCCAACCGCCTGAAAATCAACACCTCCTACGGTCCCGAAGGAAAGGCACTTGAAGCCGGCGCAACTATCACAGTGAACACCCGGGCCGAATGGCTCGCCGGCGGTGCTGCGGGAGGCTGCAACGCTCGCGCCCTGATGACGCTGCGCCGCGTTAACGCTTCGCCCTTCAAAGGTCTGGAAGACTACCGCTTCACAGATCCTTCCAGCAACTTCTCATCGGCCGAATACGAGCTGTACGACACCAAACTGGATGGCGACGGCGAAGCAAGCGTATCCCTGACACTCCCTGACGCCGACGGAGCTCCGGGCATACTGAATGCCTTTATAGTAACTTCCGTTACAGAACCCGGCGGCGACGAAAGTTTCACCACCGAGACGCGCCTGTACTCCCCTTACAGCGCCTACGCCGGCATCCGCGTGCCCGAGGGTGACTACCTGGAAACCGACAAGGACCAGACCATCCGCATCGCTGTGGTGGATGCCGCTGGCAAGCGCGTGAAAGGCCATCGTCTCGAATACGCCGTATTCAAAACCGGCTGGAACTGGTGGTGGGACAACCCCGGCGGCGACCTTGACGCATACGTCAGCGGCGAATCCGTGAGCAAAGTCACGGGCGGCACCATCAAATCCGGCAGCCAGGACGTCACCTTCAGTTTCCGCGTAGACTATCCTGAATGGGGCCGATACCTGATTCTGGTACGTGACACCGATTCCGGCCACGTGAGCGGACGTATGGTTACCGTGGACTGGCCCGAATACCGCGGCCGCGCCGGTCGTGAAGACCCCGAATCCCTGACCATGCTGTCCTTCTCCATGGACAAGCCTTCATATAAGGTAGGCGACAAAGCAACCGTGTACATTCCTGCAGCCCAGGGCGGTCAGGCGCTGGTTACGCTTGAGAACAGCGCCGGCATCCTGCAGCGCGAATGGGTGGCCACTTCGGCCCAGGACACTCCCTGGAGCTTCACCGTAACTCCTGAAATGTCGCCCAACATCTACGTGCAGGTAACGCTGCTGCAGCCTTACGGCTCCACCGCCAACGACCTGCCCATCCGCCTTTGGGGCGTGCAGCGCATGCAGGTGGAGAATCCCGGCTCGCACCTGGAGCCCGTAATTGTGCTGCCTGACGTAATCCATCCCGAAGAGCCCTTCCTTGTGAAAGTCTCCGAGAAAAACGGCAAGCCGATGACCTACACCCTTGCAATAGTGGACGAAGGCCTTCTTGACATCACTGCCTTCAAGACCCCGGACCCCTGGAGCAAGATGTACAAACCGGAAGCCTTGGCAGTGACCACCTGGGACCTGTACGACAGGGTGATAGGCGCCTTCGGCGGCAAGATGGTACCGCTTGCATCCATCGGCGGTGACGAAGATGCACTGACTCAGGCGCGCAAGGACAACCGCTTCAATCCCGTGGTACTGTTCCGCGCCCCTCAGACACTGGAAAAAGGCACCGACGTTATTAAGCTGAAACTTCCGATGTACGTTGGCAGCGTACGCGTGATGCTGGTCGCCGGCCACGATGGCGCCTACGGCAACCTTGAAAAGACCGTCCCCGTGCAGAATCCGCTGATGGTGGTCACTACACTGCCCCGCGTGCTAGGCACCGACGAAGAGGTAAAGGTCCCCGTCAACGTCTTTGCCATGGAAGACGGCCTGAAAGACGTCAGCGTCAGCATCAAGGTCGACGGCCCCGTCGCCGTAAGCGGCCCCGCCAAGCAGAAGCTAAGCTTCTCCGGCAAGGGCGACAAACTGGTGCGCTTCGGCATGACTTCCAAGGCCGATGAAGGCATCGCCCACATCACCATCCAGGCCGAAGGCGGCGGTCACAAGGCCTCCGAAACCATTGCCCTGGAGGTGCGCAACGGCCAGCCTGTAATCACCCGGACCGAGAGCTTCCTCCTGGACAAAGACGCCTCCAAGGCACTTTCCGCCGCACCGGGCGCAACGCTCCAACTGTCTGCTTTCCCGGCCCTTGACGTCCGCCAGCTGTACGTTTCCATGCGCGACTATCCATACGACTGCGGCGAGCAGCTGAGTTCCCGCGGCCTCACCATGCTTAACCTGCTGCCGCTCCTGTCCGAGGCCGATGCCGCCGAAGCCCGTGGTCGCATCGACGCAATCATCACCCGCCTTTACGCCCGCCAGAGCGCAGACGGTGGATTCTCCTATTGGGGCGGAAAGGTTTCCGACAGCTGGGTATCGTCCATGGCCGGCCTCTTCCTGACGCAGGCCTCCAAGGCAGGCTTCGACGTCAACGCCGGCGTCCTTAAATCCTGGAAGAGCTACCAGCAGAAGATGTCCCAGGCCTACCGCCTTGCCGGAAGCAGCGCCTTCTCGCATCTGGACGAAGCCTTCCGCCTGTACACCTTGGCCGTGGCCGGATCACCTTCACTTTCCGGAATGAACCGCCTCCGCGAAGCCGGCGAAATCGGCGACAGGGCACGCTGGACGCTGGCTTCGGCCTATGCCCTCAGCGGTAAGCAGTCCCAGGCCGACGCGCTACTGGAAGGCATCGGCAAGGAATTCCCCGAATACGAGCCTTACAACCTCACCTACGGCACTTCCCTCCGCGACAAATACCTGGCCCTGGAGGCCCTTGTGCTTTCCGGCCGAGTGAACGATGCACTGGCCCTTGCCGCCGAGGCAGTTCCCGGCAGGCATCTGTCCACGCAAGAGAGCGCTTTCGCCGCCATAGCCTATGGCCGCCTGCTGGAGAAAGTACCCACGCAGGGCATCCACGCAATGGTCGGAAGCACCGAACTTGCAGGCGCCCAGTCCATGCTGCAGACGCCCGTATCCGGCGACGTCACCGTGAAGAACCTCTCCGGCGGACCGCTGTACGCCACGCTTTGCACTCCTTCACGCGAAACCGTGCGCAAGGCTGCATCCAATGGCCTTAAAGTGGAAGTAGTGTACATCAATGCCGACGGCCGGGCCATCGACCCGTCGTCATTGGCTCAGGACACCCGTTTCCGCGCGATAGTGAAGGTGACCAACACCTCAGCTGGACGAAACTTCGAGAACCTGGCCCTGACGGTCCCTGTAGCAGCCGGTTGGGAAATTATAAACGAGCGAATGAGCGGCGCAGCCGAAGAAGCCTACGACCACAAAGACATCCGTGACGACCGCGTGAACTGGTTCTTCGCCCTGCCCGCAGGCCGAACCAAGACCTTCACGATGCAGCTCCGCGCCGCCTACGAAGGCACCTACGCCCTTCCTTCCGTAGTCGCCGAAGCCATGTACGAGCCCGCCGTAAACGGCTGCACCGCCTCCGGCAAAGCCGTAGTGAAAGGGCAATAATACCGAGCGCCTTTTGTCATACCGAGAGCCCTTTGTCATACCGAGCGCCTTTTGTCATACCGAGCGCCTTTTGTCATACCGAGCGAAGCGAGTGTATCTCAATAAAAAACGCATTCTTCAGGCACTTGCAGCCGGGCTTTTCTTAGCCTGGCTGCTTTGCCTGCCCCGTCAGCTATTCCGCGGCACGGTGTACAGCACCGTGGTAGAAAGCGCCGAGGGGGAACTCCTGGGCGCCCGCATAGCCGATGACGGGCAGTGGCGCTTCCCGCCCTGCGACACCGTGCCGGAGCGCTTTGCCACTGCCCTGATACAGTTCGAAGACCGTACCTTCCGCTGGCATCCTGGCGTTAATCCAGTGGCCCTGGCACGGGCCGCCTGGTCCAATATCCGCGCAGGGCACGTAGTCAGCGGCGGCAGCACCATCACCATGCAGGTGATACGCCTGTCGCGCGGCAAGGAACGCACCCTGTGGCAGAAGTTCGTGGAGGCCGTGCAGGCAACGAGGCTCGAAGCCAGATGCTCCAAGCGCGAAATCCTGGCCCTGTATGCCTCCCATGCCCCTTTCGGCGGCAATGTTGTGGGTCTTGAAGCCGCTGCGTGGCGTTATTTCGGCCGCCCCGCCGACGAACTGTCCTGGGGCGAAGCCGCCACCCTGGCCGTGCTGCCGAACGCTCCTTCGTCCATGCATCCGGGAAAGAACCGGGAGCAGCTGCTAGCGAAGCGTAACCGCCTGCTGGAGAGGCTCTATAAAAAGGGATACCTTTCGGCCGAAAGCTACGAGGCCGCCCTGTCCGAACCACTTCCGGACGCTCCCTTGCCTCTGCCCGCCTGGGCCCCGCATTACGTAGAGCGCTGCCCCAGAGGTGTCCGAACCGTCACCGGCATCCGCCTGCCCCTTCAGCGGGCTGTGGAAAACGCCGTAAACCGCAGCTCTGACGCCCTGGCCCTGGAAGGCGTGTCAGACATGGCCGCAATCGTCATCGACAACTTCTCTGGCGAAATAGTAGCCTACGTCGGGAACGCCTCCCCGGATCGCGACAGGCCGGGGCGTCAGGTCGATATTGCATCGGCCCCACGTTCTACTGGGAGCATACTTAAACCTTTCCTTTATGCTGCCGCGCTTGAAGAAGGAGTAATCCTGCCACGGACCATACTGCCCGATATACCCATTAACCTTAGCGGCTTCGCACCGCAGAACTTCGACCGGCAATTCTACGGCGCCGTGCCTGCAAACGAAGCCCTGGCCCGTTCACTCAACGTCCCGGCCGTGTTTCTGTTAAGACAGTACGGCGTACCCAAATTCCTGTCCCTCCTGCAACAGGCCGGCCTCTCCACCCTCACCGCCGACGCCTCCCATTACGGTCTTTCCCTGATCCTGGGCGGCGCCGAAGCCCGGCTGGACCAGATTGCCGCCGCCTACTCCGCCCTGGTGCGCAGCTACCTGGGCCTGGAGCCGGCCCAGGCACGCGGGACGGCTTCTGCAGGGGGCGCGGCAGGCGCGGCGTCGGCGGGGGGCGCGGCAGACCCGGCCTCGGCCGGAGACACGCCATTTACACAAAAAGAGGCGTTTTTGTGTAATCAGCGTGACCTTGGACACGGCATTTACACAAAAACAGGGGTTTTTGTGTTAACAGCGTGTCCTGCAGCCCCCGCCGTAACGGACAAGGAGGCGTTATGGTACACATTTGAGGCATTGAAAGAGGTGAACCGGCCCGACGAGCTGGACTGGCGGCTGATTCATTCGGTGCGGAAAGCGGCGTGGAAGACCGGAACCAGTTACGGCTTCCGGGACGCCTGGGCCGTAGGCATGACTCCGCGGTACACGATTGGCGTATGGGCCGGGAACGCACAGGGCCAGGGCGTGCCAGGCCTGACAGGCGCCCGCACCGCAGGGCCGGTTATGTTCGAAATCCTTAACCTGCTACCACAGGAGGCCGATTGGTTCCCGGGACAAAGTAACGGCAATTCGGCAGGCGGCAGGTTTGCGGCCGATTGGTTCCAGGAGCCAGACGGCGGCCTTTGGGCCGATGTCTGCGCGCAGTCGGGCATGCTTGCAGGCCCCGACTGCACGGAGGCCCAGAGCATGATGATTCCCGAAGCCGGGCTGGACAGCGAACCCTGTCCCTATCACGGCAGCGGCGAATTCGTGCTTCCTCCCGCCATGGAGTGGTTCTACAAGCCGCATCACCCCGAATACCGCGGGGCCAAGGCCACCCGCAGCACGGCCGAACTGGAATTCATCTACCCTTCGGCCGGAAGCGCCCTTCACCTCCCGAAGCAGCTGGACGGCAGCCTGGACGGAGCCGTGTTCCGCGTGGCCCACAGGCGCAGCGACGCCACAATCTGGTGGCACCTGGACCAGGCCTTCATCGGTGAAACCAAATTCATCCATGAACTGAGGCTTGCCCCCGAAAAAGGAAAACATACCCTCACCGTTGTGGACGACGAGGGCAATACTGCAAGTGTAGGCTTTACTATAGACTAAGGAATCACGACGCCGTTTTCCTTGAGGACACCGTTAAACGACTTGATGTACATGGTGTTCATGAGGATATTCCTGTTATCCGGGGCCTTGAAGCTTACCGATGCACTAAGGTTACCGCGCGGTATGTGCCATACATACTGGTTGTTGCTGCCAGGGTACTTCTCGACAGTCCCAACCGAAGGCATGAATGACTCCGGAGCATATACTACACCAGAAGCAACGTCAAAGAACATATCCACATAGAACAGTGTCTGGGTGCTGTTCTTGCTGGTTATGGTAATGGTATAGGTACCGCCCGCATCCAGAAATACCTTAGCGTCGGTTTCGGCCGAAATCTCAGAGAACACAACTTCTACACTACCCTGGTCTTCTTGATAGGCGAACTTGGGATTAGCCACAGTAAAGCCATAAGCGTTGTTCTTCCTAAACACATTGTCCTTGGTGACCTTCATGGTACGGATATTACCTTGGAAACGGCCTGTGTGGATGCGCTCGGTAATGTAACCCGGCGATGAGAAGGTAAGATCCACGTCACGGTCACCGGCCACGGTACGGAACTCGAACTCGTGATAGGTATTGTCACCATTGACATGACGCGGGCCGGTAGGAGTATAAGGGAACGAAACCGCCGTCCCCCGCACCTGGGGATTCTGCAATCCGGAAGTGATATTGATGGTAATAGGCGTATTCACCTGGTTCGGATGGTCCTTGTATCCAAGCAGAACGGTCTTGTTCTTGTCGCTGTTCACATAGCCCCAGGCAACGTTGGACCATAAGTTGTTGGCCCAGCCGCCGCTGGAAGTGCTAAGAGGATGACCATCCATAAGCTGAAGCATCGGGAAACGGTAGGTCTGCACGAAGCCGGTAGTGTATTCATCGGCCTCCAGCGTTACCGAGAACTCGTCGGCATAGCTGGTGGTGGAGATGAAAGTGAGCGTCACCTTGTGCGACGTGGGCTTGAATATGTAGGTATCGTTTTCCTCACCCGGCGACACGCCCTGCCCCTCAATTCGCAAGCCCGTGGGCTTGATGGTAATGGTGGGATAGCTCATGGGGTACACCAGATCCGGATCCTCCATCATCTCGAAGGTGAGCGGAATCTCCACGTCAGACTCCTCGGGAATGGGTATGGTAAAGTGCAGGTTCTGGAAAATCTTGTCGAAGAAATTGATGAAACTGTCCGAAGCTTTGTCGAAGAACTCGTTGTAAACCCATATCCTGGTAGCACTCTCTTTGCGGTTCGATATGAACCAGCAGGTGAAGGTGCGCCAAACGTGCTCCTCTTCGTCCTCGGTGCGGGGCAGACCCAGGTATTCCTCCCAGGACAGAGTCTTAATATACTGGAAAGTATTCTTTCCGGCATAGCCGTCGTCCTCGGAAATGGAGACACCGGCAACCACAGGCAGGTTGTTATCGGGCTTGGAGTTATCCGGAGACAGCGTCCTATCCTGCGGTTCCACCACGAATTCCAAAGGGAACATGGATTCCACCAGGCCGTCCGGAATGCTCACATAGACGGATTGGGAAGTATTCTTAAAGGCGGCTATACGCTCCTCCCCGCAGACTACCGTCATAGGCTGCACGGGCTGCACGGTAATGGTGATATCGCGGTAAAGGCGTCCGTATTCGTGCGTACCGGTGACGCGGATGCTTTGACTGCGCACCGTACGGCCAGGGGCCGCCGTCGTCATGGTAATCTGACGCCAGCCCTTCATCTTGTAATCGGGATTATCGTGCTGGGAAGGATCGTATGGAGCACAGATGGAAAGATTGTCGATAATATCCGGACCTCCGTCCTCCGGCGGCAGCAGTTCCAGGGTGACCGAAGACGCTGACATGTCGGGCTCGCCGCTCGCGTTCTTTGAGAAGAATACGCTGAGTTCTGTCAACGGATTGTCGAGGCTGTGCTCCCTGGTAAAGGTCTTTGCCATCCATGGCGACACGTGCAGACGGCCCACGCCGTCGGAAATGTCGGACAGGTGACTGGTGGTCACGTCGGCCGATACGTCGGCGCTACCGGCCGATGCGGCCGCAGCGGCAGGCGTTGCATGCCCCTGTGACAGTATCTTCTTCACCACAATCTGGTACTTGAAGTTGCGGTAGATTGGATAGTATCGTGCATTCCACTTGTCTGCCTCCCCCTCCTGGGAAACCCGCTTGTTCTCCATAAGGTCCACCTTATAGAAGTAGTCGCCCTCGGAATCCGGATCATCAGGATTATAGTAATGACCGTAGATAATCACATAAGAAGGCGGAATGGAGGCGGTAGGCGCAGGACGTTCGTACATGTACACCGCCCCTCCGTTGGCATTGGCAACGCCTTCGTTGGGTGTAAGCTGACTCGGATGAGACTGGAAATAGGTGAAGGACGTTTTGTCAGGAATAGTAGCGTCGAAGGTGGTTCCGGAAGGCAGGTTGCCGGGGTACTTTACAGTATCCTCCAAATAAGGGAAACTGCGGCTCTGATAATCGGCAATAAAGCCGGTGGATGCGCTGTAAGGTGCCATAGCGCCGCGGGAAGGGACGTTTACGGCACTGAAGGCGATAGGGGTGAAGTTTGATTCGGCATCAGCCGACAGGACCAGCTTGGCCCAGTTGCGTATCAGCGGAATGCCCTGGAAGGCCGCTTCCGTCTCGTCATCGGCAACATATCTGGTCTTACCGCGGTCTTCCTCCACAGGAAAATCGTTGGGGAAGAAGCCTTCGTCGTCGGAAATAACCTCGCCGTATTTGTCGATATAATAACCATCCGAATTGCGCTTGGCTTTGATGCCGTCCGGAAGGTCAATCATCTGCCAGTAGCCCATCTCACCGTTAGCCGACAGCTGTATGGGCATAACGGCAGTGTCGTAGCCGAAGGGCATGATTTCCGGCCCGTTTCCAAGGAAATGTATTATACGATGACTGTCGGACATGGCTACAGTCACTGTAAAGTTATAGCATGGAACGGTATGGGAAACCAGCTGATTGTCGGCATTCAGGGCCTCGTAGGTATAATCCGTGGTGCGTACAGGATCGGCCTGGACGTACTCCTTCAGATAGCCGGAGCCGCCGAAAACAGCAAGACGCAGCGTGCTCAAAGTCCCGCCTTCGTCGAGACCTTTAGTCTCCGGTTCGAAGCCGGGAACCGAGATGGTAATGGTCACAGGCCTTCCCTCAACGGAGCTCTCGCTTGCAGGGGCCGGCTCCGCTTCCCTTACACAGGAAAGCAGCGCGGCAAACAGCAGTATGAGCCATCCCTTTTTCATCGCTCCGCGTCTCCCCATGTAAACTGTTCAAGATTGGATACCTGCTCGTCGCCCCAGTACCAGCTGTCGTACACGCAGCGCAGCAGGGCTATACCTGTATCCATATTTCGGTCCGAATCCCTCACTTCACCCGAGATCTTGTTCACGTACACAGGACCGTTGGCCGACCAGTAATCGCCGCCGAACTGCCAGTCGAAGAATCCCAGGGTTGACAGCTTTGCGATAAAGCGTATTTCGCCCTTGGTAGGGATGCGCCAGCGGCCCGCCGGGAAACCGTTCTCCTGGAACGCTGCGCAGCGCTCCTTCGCCTTCTGGAAGGTAATACCGTCGTGCTCAATACCGGAAAGCTTGGTGGAAATGCGGTAAATGGGGGAAATCATGTCAATTGTCCTGGACGAATTCTCCGTAGGATAATAATACTGCAGGGAACGCGTTCCGCCTTCGATGGCCGGAGCATCATGGAAATAACCGTACGGGCCGTCAGGGTCGCGCAGGTTGTCCACATCGTCCTGCCTGGGATCGCCGATAATGAACTCGGAATCTTCCGGAAGCACCGTCACGTTAATCTTGTTCATGTCGATACCGCCGGTGTTATAATACACCACTCTCCACAAGTGGTCGTAGCGCCAGGCTGCATCCGCATCGTTGTTGGAATCCGTGTTGTACTGGGCCAGGGTGTATTGCTCATTATCCACATACACATAGCCCCAATGCAAGGGTTTTCCGCCAGGTCCGGTAAGCGGGTCCGTATTGATGGTCTGCTGGATATAGATACCCGGATACTGGATTACCGTAACCTGCTCCATGTAGCTGTCGTCGTCGGGACGGTCAGCGTGGACCAGGGTGAAGGTCATGGTGATCGGGGAATAGTCGAAGGTATTCAGGGTATAGTCGTTCTGCAGTTCATGGTCCACCTCGATGTAGGTTCCGCTGTCGGAGAACCAGTCCGTTCCGCCGTGCATGGCCTTGCGCTGAGCCTCCGAGAACTCAAGGTACTTGCAGCCCTTCGGGACCACGTCATTGTCTCCGGTAGCGGTATGGATGGTACCGCCATATATGTCGCCGCTGGTATTGGTACCGTAGTACGGCCTGGTAACCCTGATATCCTTGATTTTGACTGGATGACTGGACGTATAGTGGACCTGCGTGGACCGCACATTATGAAGCTCGTGCTGGTTCTGTTCCACCGCCAGATAACGTGCGTTGCCGATTTCGGCATTCTTGATAACCACTTCCTTGTCCTGCCAGTATACTATGTAGCACCAGCCGCTCAGGATAGGAACGGTGGCTTCGTCGGTCTCAGAGCCAAGGATACCAACGCGGATATTGATGTGATACCAGTTGTTCCGCACGAACGAACGCTTGAACTCGGCGCGGCGGTCGTCCGGAATCATAACTTTATAATAATACTGCTTCTGTGTCTGGGGAATGCCATGCACGGGGTCGGCGTCGCGCACCCAGGGCACCACCAGCTTGAGGAAAGGCTCTTTTCGGGGACTTTCCGTGGAGCCGTAATCCCAATGCTGGGGGTACATGTACATAGGATATGTATTGTAGTAGTTACCCTCTTTCTCGAAGTAGTAATGGATCTGGTCCTGCATGTCCGTGTATGCAAACCGCATCGAGTTGTCGCGGTACGAGAAATACTCCGGATCCTCGGTCTTTTCGCCAGCAAGGGTAACGTCCGACACTCCGTTCACCAGGTAGATTTCCATGCCGCTGAGCATGGGATGCCATGTCTCATAGCGGTCTTCGCCCATCTGGATGCGCACTTCGTCCGACACGTCCACGCCAACGGTAAGCTTGCAGGCATATCGCACCAGGTCGATGGTACCTGCCGCAGCCAGCGACTGGGCGCGGCCGCGAAGAACCAGGTCGATGGTACCGCTCATCATGAAACGCGTCTGACGGTGATTGGTCGGCGACACGAAATCGGACTGAACCGTGATGGCGCTAAGCTCCGTCAGGGAGGTCCCGGAAAGGTCTGCTTCGTCCTGGACCAGCGTTTCGGGATAATTGGCGATGGCGAACACAGTACAAGTACGGATGTCGTCCGGGATGCTGGGGAAAATGATGGAGTTCACCTGCTCGGAGGTAAGCTCGATACGAAGCACGTCGCTGCGCTGCTTTCCGGATACGTGACGAACGTGATAAGTGGCGTCTGAGTCAGTTTCCCCGCCAGGATAGAAGAAAATGTCCACCCAGGAAATCAGGTTCTCGTTGTACTTGTTGATGCCGTCCTGAGTACCGTCGGCGCCGGCGCGCGTTTCAATCTGTTCGGGCGCCACAAGCTTCAGCTCGATTACAGGGCCGTCCCAGCCGCTCTCCCCCTCCTTGGTGCAGGAGAAGAAGACCAGCAGCATCGTCAGCAGCATATATGACAGGCGGCGCATCATAGGACGAAGCGGTAAAAGTTATCCACAATTTCGGTATTGGCGTCAATCACGCGCTCGCCGGATTCCACCGAGAAGGACAGCGTGATGTACTTGCCGGTAAGGTCTTCGTCTATGTCCGGATTTCGGCGCACCAGTATGTCTATACGGCCGTTATTCACCGTAGGGTCGATGACGGCGATGTCAGGAGTGACCTGGAAGGCATTTGCGTCGCCGATTGAGCGTATCATCAGGTGGCCGCCCACCGGAGTGGTGATGCGCAGATGCCCCTTTGCGGCCACTCCGGGAAGCAGGTGAACGTCGTAATGGTCCTTGGAGGTCAGGATAAGATCGGCTGAGCCTTCTTCCACGATGAATTTTGACGACACGTTAACCGACTCTTCCGAGAAGTCCACCACGAAGGAATTGTAATCCCATGGCAGCACGTTCAGTGCCAGCTGCAGGTTTCGGCCGCTCAGGAAGTAACCGAAGACGGTCCAGGTGCGGTTGCGGCCGAAGTCCCCGGCCGTAACCATATTGAATTCCCTCACGCGGGACTTTCCGTTCACCGTGTATTCAATGCGCCCGTTAAGTCGGCGGTCGCTTTCACGGAAATAGGTGTAGCCGAGGTCCGTGAGCTGGTAGTGCTCCACGGCATCGTCCAGCAGGGCCTCGTAGGTAAGGGCGTCCTGGTTAACGTACACCAGGGCTTCAGGGGTATCGTTTTCAGCAATGATGGACGGACCAGGCACGATGTAAGCCATGCCCACGTAGTCGTCCTGCCATTCGGCATGCTCCAGGACAACACCCGTATCCCCTGTGGTAAACACATATTCCTTCAGCGGAATCTGGCTCTGTCCCAGGACGATGCGCTGGATGGACACTTCGTCCTCGCCCTCCCCTTCCGTATGAGTCTTGCAGAATACGAAGCGCAGGCGTGACACTGCCCTCTTAAGCTTCACGGTGCGCACTTTCAGCACGGGTTCCTCGCCCTCCACTGAGAGGTCCTTGCCGCAGCCGCTCATGGGAAGGCCAAGGTTTTCGTCCACCGCATGCACGGGGTGCGAAAGGCCGAATCCGTAATACGGAGCAGTATCAGTGTCGCCGAAGAAAGCATCGTTCAGGGTATCCCAGTCCGAGTTTGCGTTAAGGGTAAGACCAACAGATGCGGCATTTCCCAGCACAAACACGTCCACGTGCGGCATTTCGTCCACGAACGTCTTGCTGACTTCCAGCGAATACCTGCGCACTCCGCCGCCTCTCGGAAACTCGTCTTCCGTGAGGTCCCTGGACGCCACCAGAGTGTGGTTGTCGGAACGGAATACCCAGATGCTTAGTGAATGCAGTGCGTTTTCAAGATCAGATGCAGGCAGTTCGCCTACGGCGCCTTTAGTCGATTCTCCAAGCCTGGGGAATTCTATGGCAATACCAAGCGTAGGGTCTTCTTCCGGAGGGACAGTTTTATACAAAGGAGTACGCTCGCAGCCCGTCAAAAGCGCTGCAAGAAACACAATCCATATGAATAAACACCGTCTCATCAGTCAAGCACAACGTAAGAAGATGCCGACATAACCCAGTTCAAGGTGCACTGTACACCCATCACCAACTGCGATTTTCCCATCTCCGGAACAGCCACGTGGGCATTCTCCAGTGACGATACCGTACAGTTCACAGTGGTGCAGTGGTCGGACATGAAGATGCGGGGGAAGGCAGGGTCGTCCGACTTTTCCAGCTTGCCGGCCAGATAAAAATGGCTGCCGGGAAGTATCAGGCCCTCGGCGCCTGTAAATGTGGTTCCGCTGTCGTTGCGAAGCTCCAGGAAAAAGAGGACGTCTTCGTCCAGCGGGGTTGGCAGCACCAACGTCCGGAAATCGTTTGACTCAGCAATCGTAAGGTAGACTCCGGAAATCTGGTTATCGTAAAGATAGTATTCCGTGGAGCCGTCAACAGGAGTAAAGTCAAAATTCTGCTGATGCTGACTGCCTATAAGTATACCAGTGACAGGGAAACTCGTACCACTCACTGGCACGTTGGTACGGGGATCGTTGTCGTTGTCCGGCAGATAAGAGGCCGTAGCTCGTATCGTAGCCAGAAGCATGCCTGGAGCAAATTGAAGCGGCTCGTCCATCGCTACGGAACGAGTGGTCATGCGTATCACTTTCCCCTGCCGGTAAGCACTGATAACCTGGCTCCAGGATTCCTTTTGCGAAGTATATTGGTCATACATGTCAATGGAACCCGATGTGCTGAGGGTAGTGTTACCTATATAATATAATGAAGGCATGTAGCAGTAATGGTCGATGGGGGCGATGCCGTCAAGCCCCTCTGTCACCACCACATATCTGATGCCGTTCCAGCGAAGTACCGCAGCACCGGAAGGGAGTCCCAGGGATGCGGGGTAGGTACGCATGTTAGGATTATAGAAGATGACCTTGTTGTCGGTGCCAATCATCAGCAGTTGCGCATTCACAAGATTGGTAAACCGCTTTAGGATTTCATCGCGCAGTTTATTGTAAAGGTACGCGTAAGTAAAGGTGTCGTCTCCACCCTCAGTGAGGACAGCCGGATAAGAAACACCGCCGGCCACGTGGTAAAACAGTTCTTCTTCATCCGCGTCAAAGCGGGTGATACGGCCGTACAGGTTGGTGAGCATATACTCTACGCCCTCTCCTGCTCCCGTCATAAGTTCTCCGTCACCGGTGAACCAACGGTAGTACTGCTTCAAACTGGGTTCGTCCAAGTTTTCGTTCCAGTTAACGGAGTAGTGTCCCTCGCGCCAGGCGCCGTTGAAATAATAGTAATATACCTGGGTGTAGCTTACCGCCGATGCTATCGTAGTAAGGATGTCGGCCATTCTGGTGGCAAGGGGTGATACCGTTCCCGTGTAAATTGGATCGGGCGAAAAGGAGATATCGTCCACCGACAGGGACTCTGCTTCGGCATCCACTCCTGTTTCGACGAGCGACCCGTTCAGGTGCTTTTCCTCCTGCACCGAACTTCCGTTCACGCGCACCGCCTGACCGTATACCAGGAACGAAGCGGTTCCCTCCGGGAAAAACGCGTAGGCATTGGGATACAAGTGTGCGCGGATGTTGCGCACCAGGCCTTTGTGGTAGGCACTGCCGGAGAAAGCGGCCTCGTCCACTGCCGAAGTGATGGCCGGAAGCGGACGCAGCTTGGAATTCGTCACATCGCCGGAAAGGACGGCCCGCTGATTCGAAAAAGGCAGGCAGCGGATATTTTCCATGCCGCGGAAATTACTGTTCGTCCCGGCCGAGTTGGACAGTTCGGTAATGACTGTGGTGCTGGCTTTGGTTTCAGACCGGCTGCCTTCCAGAGACAGCGCAAACTGAACTGGAACCGAATCCCGCACGTCACCCTCTCCCCCGCTCAAAACTTCACGAGAACAGGAAAGGGCAATCAGCAGCCCCGGTACCAGACAGAATATGTTCCTAAACCGTACCATAAGCAGCTACAAATCTATGGGAATATCCATTCCGCCACCCCATTCCAGGGTAATACTTACTGCCACCGTGGGATCGTCCGGCTGCACGGCACCGTTCCCGATCACCTTGCCTTTAAGAATCTTCAGTTCTCCGGCATGCAAAGGCTGGTTAACTCCAAGGACAGATTCCGTTACACTACCGTCAGGCATTGTAACATAGGCCTTCAGACACCAAAGTGCCTCATCGGCCTGTTCCGTCACGAAGGAATCCTGACTGTCGATAACGACTTTGCTGTCGAAGGGATTCCTTGAGGGAAAATTCACCGAGGCGAAACAGCAGCCGCTATTATCCGTAAGCGGAATACTGTCCATACGGAAAACGGGAGCGCCATTAAAATGATACAGGCTGTCGCGGACAGCGAAGTCCGTGGCAAAGCCCGTGGCGAACAGCTTCAGGTCCCTGATCTTGCTGCCCGTGGTATCAATCACTATGGCAGTTGCCGAATTGGCCATGTACAGGCGCACGTAAAAGTTCCGGTCCTCGCCTTCCTGGATATCCATGGGAAGGCGGGCAGTGAAAAGGCCTGTGGTGTGGGAGCTCAGGGTATCCTGCACCGGCTGATGCAGTTTTTCCCGGTGGCAGCGGTCGTCCCCCGTTATGTTGGCTAGAGGGTTGTCATTCACGTTTGCCAGGGCTGTGTGCATATACCTGCGCTCCGGCATGTACAGCGTATAGCTGGAGTGACTTGCGTCCATGATGTGTTCCTCCCTATGAAGCAACAGGGAATCTTCCGCTACGTCGTAGAACGAGAGGTGCACATCATGGGCATAGTCAGTGAAAATATTCTTGAGATACTCCCTCAGCGCGTTCGCTGCGGAATTTTCCAGCCCAGTGCTCATGGGGGTCTCCAACTCTGATGCTATTTCATCACTGACGTTGGTGACCAGAGTAAGGCTGTATTCAATGGAGTACTCTTTGCCGCAGTCACGCAAATCCTCGTCCACAAGGCTGCAGCCGGTGAAGGCTGCAGCCAGGAGGACATAAAGGATATTACGTACGCCTGCGGACATAAACTATTCGTTACCGCCCAGGATTACGTCTTCGAAGTTAAGACCAGTCTCCCAGGACAGATCCACGGACAGACCAAGGGTCATGGAAGTGGAACGCAGGTCCGGAACGGTCAGGTATGCATAATGCAGGGAGTTAGGGCCGATCGTGAAGGTCGCGGTGGTCTTGAAGTCCTGGATGAAGATGCGGGGCACCTTCTGGGACTTGCCGGTGGCGGTATAAGGAGGAACGATATGGGTTGTGTTCTCATCCTCGTTGGGCCATGTAATAGACGCCAGACCATCTTTTTCGGGATCCAGAAGACCAATCAGATAGAAGTAACCGCCGTTGCGGATAAGGTTGAAGTTGCCATAGAAGTCCTTGCCGGAGTCGTTGCGGAACTCAAGAGCCACGGAAACTTTGTCCTGATGTGCAACGGGAGTATAGATACCGTCAGCGCCAAGGTCTCCGTGGAAGTTGTCGTACACAAGGGTGTAGTTGGGCTGGGAAGTACCGGTGGCCGGGATACCCTGAGCAAGTGCAGGAATGGCCTTGTCGTAGATGAAGCCGTACTTGTAAGAATAAACGGGATCCTGGGCGGTTCCGGTATTCACCTTAACAGGCAGGTGGTCCCAGCCGATGGCCTGGGGCTGACCGCCGATAATGATACCGGTGAGGGCAAACATGTTCTCTGTGACTGGGATATCGTTGTCAGGTTCCTCGGTTTCGCCAACACCGTAATTCATAACCTGAACTGCATGGTTGTTATCGTGGATAACACCGCCGTCGGGTGCGAACTTCACCTTGGTTTCAAGGACAGCGACACCATAGTTGATATTGTGCTGCATGGCCACGGCACGGGTAGATGCCGAAACCTTGTTGCTGCCCCATTCAGCGCTCCAGCTGGCATCATTGCACCACTCGTTGGTACCTACACCTGAACCCTTGGGATAATCGGAGAAAGCTTTGTCGCTGGCTGTGGTACGGATTGGGCTGTTGCCGAAATAGAGCAGTTCGGCCGGATAGAAGTAACTCTTCGAATTGTAGATGTCACCGGAACCAGGCACGCCCATACCGGAGACGTTGAAGTTCTGCGGATAGTAGAAAATCTTGTTGGTCGAGTCAAAGTCAATATGGGTAGCACCGCGGGGCAGGTTGAAGTTGAAGGGGAAATCTTTTGGATTATAAGCGGTGATCGTGCTCAGTTGGGCTTCTGTGGGCCAGAAAATCTCGGAGGTCTGGGTAAAGGAGGGACGGAAAGCTACTTCCTCATCGCTCAGGTAAGCAGTACGGATGGTGTTAAAGTTGTTAAAGGCCACATTGGTGATGGGGGCTCCGGTATTGTTGGTATTACCGGTGAAATATTTCAATACACGGTTGTAAACTTCGTCGGCAAAATACTTTGCCACAGCCTCTGCATCATTCAGAGGGGTAGCACAACGGATTTCGTTCAGCACGGTCAGAAGGTCCTGGGCCATGCGGATTACTGCCTCGCCGGAACCGGCACGAAGTTCACCTGAGCCAGTTTCAATGCTGGTTAACTGCTTATACAGGTTACCCAGCTTGTTTTCCAGGGGGAAGCGATCATCGACAACGTTATAGGGGCTCTTGCCGTCGGCTGCAGCATACTGCTCCCATTTGATTCCGCCGGCAGGAATGGTTGCATCAAACAAGTACGTGGTCGCAACACCGTCAGGCGCACCTTCGTCATCAATTACCACACCGGCAGCCACCTTGTGATTAAGAAGTGTGGACTGGATGCCGGCGAACAGATTCTCCACGATGAGGAACTGCTTATAGGTAGCATCATTGTCATTGTTGGGGATACGGTGTCCTACCTCGAAGTTGGTACTGCCGGTGGTTACGTTCACATCGTACTGGTCCATGTGACCGTAGCAGTCGTACACGTTGGCATAATCATCGTAGGTGTTACCCATCGGGGCGCGGCCGTAAAAGAGCAGGGTGTTGGTCTTCAGGGGCAGAGAAAGCTCCAGGACACGGCGGTTCTCGGCATGGGAAATCTGGGAAGCCGTGGCAAGCTGGGAAAGATTGTAAATCTTGTCGGCATCTGCATCGGCGGGGAGAATACCCTTGTAGTCGCTGCCTTCCAGGGCATAGGTGAGCAGTCTGGCATCAACGAGGCCGCGGAAAGCATTGGAAGAACCGGCCTGAACGGCGCCGGCGCTCTGCTTGGTCTGGGCCTGGGTGGCCACGTTGAACACGAAGTTCGTTACAACCTCGTTGGTCTCGGGGTTGAAGTTGGGATTGTCGGCTCCGTCAACGGGCTCGCGCTGACATGATGCTGCCACAAGCACGGCGGCACCAACAAGAGCCATTTTGATTAATTGTTTCATAAAAACTACTGTTTTTGGTTGTTGATATAGTTGTTGTATTCGTTCAATTCCTGAAGATACTTCTCGTAGGCCCTGGTAGCGCGTTCATGCTCCTCCCATTGACGCAGGAGGGTGCGGGCGTCGGGATCTCCGTCGGCCGATGCTTCCCTGAGCAATTCCAGGGCTTCCTCCGTACGTCCCAGACGGAACAGGGCACTGGCACGGGCTGCTCGGCTGCGGGGTTCGTCCTTAAGGGCTTCCAACTGCCTTAAGGCTTCCTCCGGATCGTTCGCTTCCAGAGCGTCGATGGCCCGGTTGACCTCCAGAGCTTTCTTATCGGGGACGTAATTGAAGTACACGCGGATGTAACCGGAGTTACGCTGGTCGCCAAGGACGTTGTCCCTGAGGTGGCTGTAAATGTCGCCGCCTTCCAGGGCCTTGATCTTGCGCTCACGGCGATCCGGATCCGGTTCATTGTCTATGATATCAAGCACTTTCTGCAACTGCTCAACGCTGAGTCCGGCACCGCCGCCGGCAAGGGCCATGTCGTTCACTTCGTCACGGAATTCCGTCCAGGCCTCGCCAATTCCAACAGTTTCGAAGATGGCATCGGGAACGGGAAGGCGGTCCTGGATATAGGACTGCAGTGCCTTGGCGCGGTTGTCGGCCAGGCGCTTGTTGCGCGGCTGAGGGCCTTCGATTGAGGCCAGACCAACAATCTGGATGCAAGATACGCTGCTTGTGGTGTCTTTCAGTATGCCGTCGGTGATTTCTATGATCTCGTCCAGGACGGGGCCGTTGTCACGGCTTCGGCCCGGCTCCGAGAAACTGCGCTTAAGATCCGACTTGTCCAGTTCGAAGAAAACGTAAAGCGCGCCTTCTTCCTTGCGAAGGATGCGGTCCGGAGTGATAGGCTTATACTGATAGGAGGGTTGCAGAACAGGATGCCTGGGAGCGAGCTCTCCGGCCACGCCTTTCCATTCCTCCACCACCGGAGGATGGATTTCCAGGGGTTCCGGTTCGGGAATGATGATGGGAGGGGGCAGGATGGTGTCCGGCATCGGAGGAAGGATTTCGACAATCAGTTCCTCTGTCCTGCGGCGTACATTGTAGGCCAGGTTGACGCCAAGCTTCGGCACTACCGCCAGGCCTTTACTCTCCCCAACCAGCTGGCCGCAGTGGTCGCATTCGTACTTGTCAGCCCTGCGGTAACCAAGGGCAGCGCCTGCTTCGGCCTCTATGCGCCAGTGCTTACCAATCCACCAGCTATAGCCGCCGAAAAGGCCCAGACCGGCATAATCGCCCTGAAGACGGTACTGATTTGCCTCAGGATACATGCCGAAGGGGAATTTCATCGCCCCAACGTTGAAGTGAGTGTACACTGCATCGGCGCCGACGAACCAGCCGTCGTACACCTGGTCGAAGTAATATCTTGCTTCCGGAACAATTGCGAAGTTGCGCCAGTGGGTAGGATTCTCGGTATCCCAATCCCAGGCCAGCCAGCGCGGCCATGCCTTTAGCCCGGCGTTTGCACCCAGCGACAAATGCTTGCCGATGGGGAACTCGATGCCAATGTTAGGCTCCGCCACACCGTCCCAAATGAGGTTGGTCCTTATGGACATACCGCCGCCACGTCGGACAATAGTGTCCTGCGCGGGCTGGGTAATGCTAGCTCGAGATAGCGTATCCGGCGCGGAGACGCCTACCACGGAACAATCCGGCTCAACATCATCGGCGGCACACGGGAACTTGACCGCAATCAGAAGGGCGCAGATGAAGGATATCGATAGTTTTCGTTTTCTCATACCTACACGCACACGCTCACGCATGTATGCGTTTCAGTATACAAAGGTACGCATTTCGACATACAAAAGCAAATTTTTTTGCTAAAAATCCATCCCCGAATCATGCCATTCATCACATTAATTTGAAAAAAAATTTGTGCACCGCTTGTTATATTCAGAATAATCACTACCTTTGCAGTCCCAAATTTCAGGGCGGTTAGCTCAGCTGGTTCAGAGCACCTGCCTTACAAGCAGGGGGTCACTGGTTCGAATCCAGTACCGCCCACAAGCCTCGGAAAATTGATCCGGGGCTTTTTTATCTCCCTGTCTTTCAGGCACTTAACGGATTCATGTCTGCTCCAACAGCGCAGACATCATTTCGGCAATCGACTCATAATCAACCGCTTACAATCAGAGCTGGCCATCGGCATAATAAGAGCTTTTCGCAACAGCCTCATAATCAGGCACTTCGCGGATTCATGTCTGTTCTATTTGCGCAGACATGAATCCAGGAAGCAGTTAATTATCAGCAATTTAGCAAAGGCCCTATAAGAGGGTATCATCCGTGAGCACCGCGGCCCGCTTTTTCCCATAGAGGAGCAAAAATATAGCGTGTGCAAAACAAAGGCAGTTTGCACACGCAGTAAACCATGTCAGATGACCGGCCTAATTCTTAGCCAGATCTCGAATTTCTTGCACCGGCAGCCCGGTGTACTTTATCACTGCCTCAACAGGCATGCCGTCTTGAAGCATTGCTTGAGCTGTCTTGTAAAGGGCATCAGCACGGCCCTTGTTCTCCGCTGTTCGCATCTGATTTGCTAAGTCCCTTTCTGTTGTCATATCTTTGAGGTATTCGCTTTTTTCGTCTTCCGCAAAATTAGCGATTTCCAATGACTTAAACAATAAATCAAAGAACTCTCCTTCAAAGCCTTCCGGGCGCTCGTCCCATTCGGAGATATGACGAAAGACATAGCAGATTTTGTCCAGTTGTGTCGCTGCTGGCGTTAAAGCTTTACTGCAGTTCGGAATTTCCAGGAACAGGTATTCAATGCGGTCTGTCATGG
>Ga0247609_10000872_pt1 | contig 38545 bp, 24 predicted proteins | sample 172DNAGHGlowgp2_FD_193487 | JGI IMG/M metagenome (GOLD analysis project Ga0247609, IMG submission 193487) | Sheep rumen microbial communities from Palmerston North, Manawatu-Wanganui, New Zealand - 1728 DNA GHGlow gp2 | ecosystem: Host-associated > Mammals > Digestive system > Stomach > Rumen ... | reverse complement strand
ATGCAGGATCAACAGGAAGCACTTTGTACTCGCCACCACGATCAACGGCAGCGAAGTTCATGTTCACTACGTCCTCGCCCTTCTTGCCGTAAGACTTCACGATAGCCTTCTTCATCTGCTCTACAGCAAGCTCTACGGGGATGACTTCTGTGATGCGGAAGAATGCGCTCTGCAGAATGGTGTTCGTGCGGTTGCCGAGTCCAATCTCCTGAGCAATCTTCGTGGCGTTGATGTAGTAAACTGTGATGTTCTTCTCGGCAAAGTACTTCTTCACGTTGTTCGGAAGGAAGTGTACGAGCTCTTCGCCCTCGAAGATGGTGTTCAGCAGGAACTGACCATTCGGACGCAGACCGCGAATCACGTCGTACATCCTCAGGTAAGCCTGCACGTGGCAAGCCACGAAGTTAGGTGTCTTGATTTGATATGTGCTGCGGATGGGCGTGTCGCCAAAGCGCAGGTGCGAGCAAGTGAAGCCGCCCGACTTCTTGGAGTCGTAGCTGAAGTATGCCTGGCAGTACTTGTTCGTATTGTCGCCGATAATCTTGACAGAGTTCTTGTTGGCGCCCACGGTGCCGTCAGCGCCAAGGCCGAAGAACTTGGCTTCGAAGATGCCTTCGCCGCCCAGTGCCATCTCTTCCTTGACGGGCAGAGAGGTGTAAGTGAGGTCGTCGACGATGCCGACGGTGAAGTGTTCCTTGGGCTGAGGCAGTTCAAGGTTTTCATAGACGCTGAGCATCATGGTGGGCGTTACGTCGGCTGAGCCGAGGCCATAACGACCGCCTACAATGATGGGAGCGTTGGGCTGACCATAGAATGCGTCGCGAACGTCGAGGTAGAGAGGTTCGCCGTTTGCTCCAGGCTCCTTTGTGCGATCAAGCACGGCGATGCGCTTCACGCTCTTGGGAACTGCAGCCAGCAGGTGCTTAACGCTGAAGGGGCGATAGAGGTGAACGCTCACCATGCCGTACTTCTTGCCGTTGGCGTTAGCATAGTCGATAGCCTCGCGAGCTGCCTCAGAGGCAGAACCCATCAGGATGATGACCTGCTCTGCGTCCTCAGCACCGTAGTAGCTGAAGAGCTCGTATTTGCGGCCAGTGCGTTCGCTGATGGCAGCCATGTACTTCTCTACGATAGCGGGAACGGCATCGTAGTAGCGGTTGCAGCTCTCGCGATGAGCGAAGAATGTCTCAGGGTTCTCGGCCATGCCCTTTGCCTGAGGATGCTCAGGGGAGAGAGCACGAGCGCGGAACTCGCTAAGAGCCTTCTGGTTGACGAGGTCGCGAACATCGTCCTCCTCCAGCAGCTCAACCTTCTGATACTCATGAGAGGTGCGGAAGCCGTCGAAGAAGTTGATGAAGGGCACGCGAGCCTCGAGGGCAGCAAGATGAGCGACAGCACTGAGGTCCATCACTTCCTGCACGCTGCCTTCTGCCAGCATTGCAAAGCCAGTCTGACGGCAAGCCATCACGTCGCTGTGGTCGCCGAAGATACACAGAGAATGTGTAGCGACGGTACGAGCAGAAACGTGGAAGACGCTGGGCAGCAACTCGCCTGCAATCTTGTACATATTGGGAATCATGAGCAGGAGGCCCTGGCTGGCTGTGAAGGTGCTTGTGAGGGCACCAGCCTGCAACGAACCATGAACGGCACCAGCTGCACCGCCTTCGCTCTGCATTTCCTGAACCATTACTGTGTCGCCGAAGAGGTTCTTACGTCCCTGAGCGGCCCACTCGTCAACATGCTCCGCCATGGGAGATGATGGAGTGATGGGGTAGATGGCAGCTACTTCGCTGAACATATAAGCCACATGTCCGGCACAGGTGTTGCCATCCCAAGTTACGAATTTCTTTTCTTTTGCCATAGTGTTTTTATAATTCTGTTACCTTAATTTTCTTTTTGTTAATAGAGGAAGCCGTACATCCACAAGGGAATCTCCTGTTCCAGTCCTTCTTTCACGCCGGCGAGGGCATAGAGGACGTCGGTGTTCTTGCGCTTCGGTTGCTCCAGGCAGATGCGGAACCTCATGTTCTTGTCGACCACGAAGGTGCAGCTGCGGTCGCCCTTCTGCACTTGATGACGGCCCCAAAGGGCGTTCTGGAAGAAGGTTTCCATTATCATCTGTTCGTCGTTGAAGTCGGGCATCATTGCGTAGATGAGGTTCGTGTTGTGCAGGAGGATGCTTGCGGGCTTCTTGGGGAAGTCTTCGCCTGGGCGATAGAGCATGTTGAGCAGTCGGGCGTCGCTGAGATACTTAATGTAGTTCACCACGGTTGCACGGCTGGTCTGCAGGTCCTGAGCGAGTTGGCTAACGTTGGGAGCTCCGTAGTCGCCAGTGGCAAGCAGATAGAGCAGCTTCTTAATCTTTGCGAGATACTTCAGGTCGATTTGCTTGATGAGCAGGATGTCCACCTCGATCATCATATTGATGGCCTTCAGCAGGTTCTCGATGAAGCTTGCCTTCTCGAGGAAGAAGGGATAGTAGCCGTGGTGGAGGTAGTCGTTGAAGTAGTCGAGCGGATTGACTTGTGCCAGCACCTCTTCTGCGATGTGTTCGTGGCGGTTCTGAATCTCGCGGATGGTGTAGGGGCGGAAGTTCGTTCCTGCCCTGAGGTTCAGATATTCGCGGAAAGAGAAGCCGCGCAGGTTGTAGCTGGCGCAAATGCCGTTCAGCTCGGGGTTCTCTTCTTTCAGGCGCATCACGCTGGAGCCGGCAAACACTACTTTCAGGTGCGGGCAGCGGTCGTAGATGAGGCGCAGGTCGCGGCTCCATTCAGGGTACTTGAAGACCTGATCGATGAGGAGGACTTTGCCGCCGTCTGCCATGAATTCCTGAGCGAACTGGAAGAGTGTCTTGCCTTGGAAGTAGAAATTGTTCATGTTGATGTAGAGGCACCTGCGGTCTCTGGGGCCGAAGTTCTCTTTGGCATACTGAAGCAGGAAAGTTGTCCTGCCGACGCCACGGCTTCCCTTGATGCCGATAAGTCGTTTGTGCCAGTCAATTTCATCCATCAAGGCGCGTCTGATGGGCGCTTGTGTGCGTTCCACCAGATACTGATGCATTCTGTAGAAAGAATCGAACATAATATAAAAATAGTATTATTTGCGCTGCAAAGTTATAAAAAACTTTCCAAATTGCAAAGTGTAGATAGCAAAAAGTGCGTTTTTTGATAAAAAAAGTAGCACATTAAAAAGAGAGGCTGAATGATCAGGTGTTCAAAATAAGCCGTCAAATGTAAAGAATTTGGAGAGAATGTTTGGAAAAATCTCTTTTTCCTCGAAGCGAAACGGCAAGTTTTTCGCACCCAAAATCAGGTTAAAAAAGACGATTTCCAACTGATTGGTACACAGGTGTTTACAATGTGGTGTTGGAAAAATCAAAACGTCGCCTGCGGAATTTGTTATTTCCGCGTGCGGCGATGGCGATTTCCGCGTGCGGAGATTTTGATTTCCGCGTGCGGAATTTGCCGATTCTGGCAGCGACGATTTCTTTTCCTGCTTGCCGGAATTTGAAAGATGTCAAGAATTATCTTAAAATTCCGACTGCCTTTTGGCGTCGCGTTGAATTTCGGCTTTAATCTTTCTTTCTTGGGAATACGTCGATGTGGCGCATCTGCGTCATGATGGCGGTCTGCCGCTTGAGCATGTAGGCAGAAGGGTCTTTGCTGCTGAACTTCAATGGGTTGGGCAGTGTGGCAGCGATGAGAGCGCAGTTGGGGCGCGTCAGGGTGATTGCCCGTCTTCCGAAATGCTGTTGGGCAACTGCTTCGGCGCCATAAATGCCGTCGCCCATCTCGATGCTGTTGAGATAGACTTCCATGATGCGCTCTTTGCCCCAAAGGAGCTCGATGAGGACGGTGAAATACGCCTCCAGCCCCTTGCGAACCCAACTCACTTTGGGCCAGAGAAAGACGTTCTTGGCGGTTTGTTGCGAGATAGTGCTGCCGCCACGGAAGCGCTTGCCGGAACGGCGTTCCTCGAGGGTTTTGTTGATTTCGATGAAGTCGAAGCCATTGTGGTCCAGAAAGCGCTGGTCCTCGCTTGCCATCACGGCCACAGGCATGTAAATGCTCATCGAGTCGAGTGGCACCCAGTGGTGTTTGAGCCGAAGCTGTTCGCCGCGACTGACTTGCTGGGCGCAACGAATCACCATAAGCGGCGTCACATAGACGGGACACCACCTATAGATTAAAACAGCGAGGATTGTGCTCCCAAAGAACAGGAGCACAATCCATCGCAAGAGTTGTTGTAGTTTTCGGAGCACGCTTTACTGCAGTGTACCAGCGTTAGCAGCATCAATCATAGCCTGGCTTGCATACAGATAAACCTCCACGCGGCGGTTCTGCTGCTTGCCTGCGGCTGTGCTGTTGTCGGCTACGGGATTGCTCTCGCCCAGACCAACGACTTCCTTAATCTGGTTGGCAGCTGCGCCGTGCTTCTTGAGGAAGCTGCTAACGGCTTCTGCGCGCTGTTCAGACAGCTTCTGGTTGGCAGCTACGCTCTGCTCTGCAGTCTTGCCCTTCCAGGGGTCGTTGTCGGTGTAACCAACGATGCCGACGTTCATGTCAGCGTTGGGACCGAGGACGTTGGTAGCGAACTGTGTGAGAGAGCTCTGTGCAGCTGCATTGAGGACAGACTTGCCGCTCTGGAACAGGATGCCGCTGTCGAAGGTAACCTTCACAGCCTGGTAGCCGTTGTTGTCCACAGCGTCTGAAACCTGAGCGTTTGCGATAGCTTCAGCTTCCTTCTTCGCCTTGTCCATCTTCTTACCGATGAGCACACCAGCTGTTGTGCCACCTGCTGCACCTACGCCAGCACCAATTGCAGCGCCCATCTTGGCACCGCTGGAGCCGTTAATCAGAGCACCGATTGCTGCACCAAGGCCAGCACCAAGCGCACCACCACCAGCACCGCCGATGAGGCCGCCCTTGGTCGTGTTGTTCATGTTACAGCCAGAGAGCAGCAAAGCCATTGCCAATGCTCCCCAAAGAATCTTCTTTGCTTTCATTGTAGTTTGTATTTAGTTAAACAATAAAATTTGAACCTTTTTCTTTTGCAAAGATACGACATTAATTCAAAATTCAAAATTCAAAATTCAAAATTATTTGCCTGCGTGCTATTTTTTTTGTACTTTTGCACCCGAAATTAACAAATATCCTATAAAGAAATGGCAAAAGAATTGGATTTCCTCACAAAACGCAGCGAGGACTATAGCAAATGGTACAACGAACTGGTGGTTAAGGCCGACCTGGCGGAGCAGAGCGACGTTCGCGGCTGCATGGTCATCAAGCCTTATGGTTACGCAATATGGGAGAAGATGCAGCGCACGCTCGACGATATGTTCAAGGAGACTGGCGTGCAGAATGCTTACTTTCCACTGCTCATCCCCAAGAGCTTCCTCTCGAAAGAAGCCGAGCACGTGGAGGGCTTTGCAAAGGAATGTGCTGTGGTGACGCATTATCGCCTTAAGACAAATGATACGCACGACGGTGTGGTCGTTGACCCGGCTGCCCGTCTGGAAGAAGAACTCATCATACGTCCCACGTCCGAGACAATCATCTGGAACACTTTCAAGAACTGGATTCACTCTTATCGCGACCTGCCGTTGCTGGTTAACCAGTGGTGCAACGTCATGCGCTGGGAGATGAGGACACGTCTGTTCCTGCGCACCAGTGAGTTCCTTTGGCAGGAAGGTCACACCGCTCATGCCACAAGAGAAGAGGCAGAGCAGCGTGCCCAGCAGATGCTCAAGGTCTATGCAAAGTTCGCTGAGGAATACATGGCAGTGCCTGTGGTTCAGGGCGTCAAGAGCGAGACGGAACGTTTTGCCGGTGCGCTCGACACTTATACAATTGAGGCAATGATGCAGGACGGCAAGGCTTTGCAGAGCGGCACCAGTCACTTCCTCGGCCAGAACTTCGGCAAGGCATTCGAGGTGCAGTTCCTCAACAAGGAGAACAAGCCCGAATACGCTTGGGCAACTTCTTGGGGCGTAAGTACACGACTTATGGGCGCACTCATCATGACCCACAGCGACGACAACGGCCTCGTGCTGCCTCCCGCTTTGGCACCCATCCAGGTGGTCATCATCCCCATTGGCGGCAAGCCCGAACAGGTGGCAGCCGTCGATGCAGCCGTCGCTCCCGTTATTGACGAGCTGAAGAAGATGGGCATCAGCGTGAAGTACGACAATGCCGACAACAAGCGTCCGGGCTTCAAGTTTGCAGACTACGAGCTGAAGGGCGTTCCCGTTCGTCTTGTGCTTGGCGCGAGAGACTTGGAGAACGGCACGGTTGAGGTAATGCGTCGCGACACTTTGGAGAAAGAGACGCTTCCCTTCGAAGGCATTGCAGAGCACGTTAAGGACTTGCTCGACGACATCCAGAAGAACATCTTCACGAAGGCCAAGACCTTCCGTGATGCACATATCTACGAGTGCGACAACTACGAGGAATTCAAGGAACGCGTCAAGGACGGCGGCTTCTTCCTCTGTCATTGGGACGGCACAGCCGAGACGGAAGCTCGCATCAAGGAAGAGACGCAGGCAACCATCCGTTGCGTCCCCTTCGGCTTCGAGCAGACGCCAGGCGTGGATATGGTAACAGGCAAACCAAGCAAGGCACGTGTCCTCATCGCAAGAAGCTACTAAAAGGCCTCCTCTTCGTGGAGGATGGTTCCTGACGCTCTTTGCCGCAGAAGAAATGCCTGCGGCAATTGTCACCTATGTTGCCCTGCTGATGTTTCTCCAGCTGGAGATGGCACCAGCATTGGCAACACTCCTCTCCGCTTTTCTCTTCCTGCCTTGGGTGCTGAAGTCCTTCATGCGCTCGTGGGTAAGGCGGGTAGGGCACTTCAAGCAAGTGCTTCACATCATCGAGGCCTTGCTTTTCGTGAGTCTCATATTGCTTGCCTTCTCCTTTGGAACGGTAAACGATAAATGGCTAAACGGGAAATGCCTTGTCTTTCTCGCTCTCTTTCTCGTCAGTCTGCTATGTGCTTGGCACGAGTTGGCAGCAAGAATGTACTACGAGCGAATGCTCCGGCCTGTCTTCCAGCGCATCCTGACAGCTCCCAAGCTTGCCAGTTCGCAGGTTGCCGTCATCTTCACCTATGGCGCCCTCATCTTTCTCGTAGGCACCCTTCAGGTCTATTTCCGCCAGATGATAAGCTACTCGTGGGCGATGGGCTGCTACGTGGCAGCAGGTCTCTTCCTACTCTTTGCTTTTCATCACATGATATGGCTCAGAAACCCACGCGTTGGCGATAGCGGCGCAAAGCACAGTCTTGGCGGTTCTGTCAAGGCAGAGCTTCGTATCATAGACCGCATCAGAGAGCAGAAAGGCTGGTGGCGACCCGTTCTTATCCTCTTCCTGTTGCTCTTGCCACAAGGTCTCATGTTCCACGCGCGCGTACTATATTTATATATGCCTCGCGCGAACAATGGCTTAGGCTGTTCCATTCAGGAGATAGGCTTTGCGCAAGGCACCGTTGGCGTCATTGCCTTCAGTGTCGGACTCTTTCTTGGAAGGCGACTTGTCAGGCACTACAGCCTCGAGCGCATCTTCTGGCCTTTAGCTTTGAGCCTCGTCCTCTCGCCCTTCGTTTACCTTGGCATGACCATCTGGCCGCCACAGGCACTCTGGCAGCTTTGCCTCTGCACCATGATTGCTCAGCTCTTGTTCGGCTTAGGGCTTGGCATTTGCCGCTTGCCCATCAGCGCCATCTCAGGAGCCCGCTATCGCAACACCATCAACATGCTGCAGATACCGCTCGTCTCGGCTGCCCTCTTTGTACCCATGGCACTGAGCGGTCTGCTTGTAGAACAGCTTGGCTTCAACCTTTACTTCCTCATCAACGCCCTTTGCGCTCCCGTCTGTCTGCTGGGGGTCAAACTGCTGAAGCCTAAGCTTATATAGCATGCGTTTTTGCGTGTAAGCGGCGTTTTTTTTCATACTTCCAAACGAGTTATATTGCAATATTGCAATACGTCAAACACCTCGTCGGGGTGCGCAACTCTGCACACTGAAAATAAAAACCCGTCACGCTATATATGAAGTATGGACACGCAGCGACGCGCCGACCCGCTGCCCATGCTACATCGTTAGGCTTATCCCTTATCCCCTGAAAGCGTAGGGAAATTCCTCTCGCACTTTAGGGAAAATCATCCTCCGTGACTTAGAATCTTGCCGTACCTTTGCACCAGAAACAAAAAGGAAACGGATTGTTTAACACATTAAAAACAAAAGTCATGAAAAAGATGAATTTCTTCGCAGCATTTGCCATCATGATGGCAATGGGCATGAACGTGAATGCAAAGGTTGGCGCAAAGCACAACGAGTTTCATAACAACAAAGGCATAGTCGAGGTACGCTACGATGGTCATCACGACAAGTACGCTGGACATCGCGATCACTTTGACATGCATCATGGTCGCAAACTGTCTAAGCACGAACTCAGAATGATTGAAAAGCGTCGTCGCATGGAAGAGCGCAGAAGGATGGAGGAAATGCGTCGCATGGAGGAAATGCGTCGCATGGAAGCACACCGCCGTCACATGGCTCACCACCACGATGTCGTAGTAGTAAATGGCAATGCAGCTGCCGGTGTTGCTGCAGGCGTAGTGGCAACTGTTTCACTCGCAGCACTCATCGGAGCACTTGCACACTAGATAATTCGAAATAAATAAATTCAAAATGAAAAAATGAAAACAGACACATAAACAGAGGCAGACGAACTAAATCATCTGCCTCTGTTCTTTTTTATTACATCTTACGTCTGACATCTTACTTCTTACATCAGACGCAAGTCTGTTACCACTCGTTGTCCCAGATGTTGACGTCGGTAATTTCCTTTGTTAAAACTTCATTGGAATTCTCGATGGTTTTTCCGTCACCACCTTCACTGATAATCAGTGACTCTGCCATCATATGCATGGTGCCAAGCGCTACTACTAAGCATGCTGGCTGATTATATAGCTTTTTCATTAGAACAGAACTTTTTTGCCGTTAATAATATTGATACCCTTTTGCATCTTGCCCAAGCGTTGACCAGCAAGGTTGTAGATGGGGCCATTGACCATTGAAGATTGACCATTGACCATTTCGATAGCGGTTGCATCATCGTCATCGAAGCCATAGAAGCCCTTAACAGGAGCTTCACCGCTTGTAATCTCAAGGTAAGCCTTGCCTTCGGGAATGGTTACAGAAGAACCTACGGGATAGAAGCCAACATCATTCTTCTTTGCAAGAGCATAGATGCCATCACCACCAGTAATAGAGCCGTCAGAACCGCTGAGGCTGTTGCTTGTAGCAGAAGTTGCACCTGTTGTGGGCATGAAGTTGAAGAGACCTGCATTAGTTCCTTCTGCCAACTTCAGCACAACAGGCTCGCTTGCAGCAATCTTGTTTTCAATGGCAACGAGAGAGAGACTTTCACCATTTACAACACCAGCGTATGCTTCAATGCCAGAAGGGATAGTCACGTCAGAATGTATGTTGTACATTGTAGAGTAGCCGGCAGCACCAATCTGAGCAACGAAGCCATGATCGAAGGCGAAGTTAGGAGCTGCGTCTGTGCCCAAGTTCTGGCGGAAGCCAAAGCCGAGCTTAGCGCAAAGAGCGCCAGAAGCAACGTCTGCATCTGCAACTTCTGCAGGCTGTCCATGACTTGTGTTTTCTGTCGTGTTGTCTGTTCCGCTTGATGTTGTGAAATAGCAATTGGTGAAGTATGCTCCACCGTTACGGCAGAAGCCCTTGGCGGGATTATTGACTGTACCAATGTTGTAGCAGTTGCGAGCTGAAGACTTACCGTCGCCAAGCCAACCAGAAATAGCACCTGACTCACTACCGCCAGTAATGTTGCCTTTGTTGTAGCAGTTGGTAACGATAATAGATGCAGCAGTACCCATGTTTACGCCGATGATACCTGCGCCATTGGCACCGGCAGCAGTAATGGTGGCTTCGTTGCCGCAGTACCAGATGTTTGTCTTCTGCCCACTGTTACTGCCCTTTGTTCCGCCAACGATTCCAGCTACTTTGTTATTTCCGCTTACAGAACCCGTAACGATAACCTTCTCAATGAATACGCCATCGGTTACGACACCGAAGAGACCCTGGTAGTCCTTGTCAGGATGGTTCAAAGCGAGGTCAACAGTATGACCTTGACCATCGAAGTGACCTACATAGACATTATCTTCCGTTCCAATGGGAACATACTTGGCATCACCTTGAGCGATGTTGGCTGTCAGTACGCCATTTGCAGTAGTGTTGCCGGCATTGACATGAGAGGCGAACCAAACAAGATGGCCGATGCTTCCAATCTGATAAGCACCATCTGAAGTGGCGGGCTCTTGGCCTACAGCCTTACATACAGAGCAGAGATTGTTTGCGCCAAAGCTGTGGTCAGCAACTGTGTGGTTCTCTGTATTTTCGTATGTCACATCGCCTGTTGGCGTTACGCCATCGCATTGGAATGAACCATTTGCATAAACAAGGGAACTTGTATTGAATGGGGTTGGAGCAGCATCTGTTCCGATGGTTTGATACCAGTTTGTGCCACCGCTTACTTGGCCGTTCAGCAGATAGCAAAGCTCGCCTGTTCCTTTCTTGGCACTTGCTTCGGTAGCATAATCCTTTTTGAGATTACTGCCAGCATCGCAAGTATAATAGTTGTTATCGCCGTCGCAGCTGCTACGGACAATCACGCCATTATCGCCACTATCAGCGATGGTGAGTGTTCCTGTAACGAGGCAATTCTTCACCTTTACAGTATTGCTGTTGCTTGTCCAGCCCACGATACCTGCGCTACCAGTACGGCTTGATGCGTTCAATGTGCCGCTAAACAGACAATTTTGTATATTAATGGTGTAAGAATCGTTTGTGCCACGAATAGCTGCAAGGATACCGCCATGAGTTGCGTCACCGCTACCATTGTCGTTAATGGTGACTGCGCTCTCGCAGTTTTCTATTGTACCTCTATCCCAAATGCCTGAGCAGATGCCACCAGCAAGTTTCTGAGTGGTAGTAATTGTGCCACCCACCTTAAGGTTCCTCACGGTACCGCTATTGATGCGGCGGAAGAGGCCTGTTTCTTCAGCGGTAGTATTATTGAAGCCTACTGTTACAGTATGGTTCTGACCGTCGAAAGTGCCAGCAAACACATTGGAGGGCTTGCCGAACATGGCTGCCTGGTCTGTATATGCAGAATAGTCAATGTTGGCAGTCAACTTGATGTTAGCAGCTCTGTATGTGCTGTTGTGTTCATTCACGGACTCTGCCATCCAGCGGAGTTGCTTGGCTGTACTAATCTCATACCAACCGTCAACAGGGCTAAAGGCATTTGCCTCGTAAGCGCCGCAGACATCACACCAGCCATCATTATAGGTATGGGGAGGAATCGTGGAGGAAGAAGAGTTGCTGTAAGTGAGAGTTCCTCCTTCTACGGCATTACCAGCACAATTCATTTCACCATTGGCATATACTTGAGAGTGGGAAGAGAAAGGAACGGGAATAGCATCTACTGTACCTGTAAGGTTCTGCTTCCATATAATTGAACTTTGGTCGCCATTCAGTTTGAAGCAAAGTTCGCCAGAGGCAAGGGCGTTATCTCCTAAAGTCAGGGTTGATCCGTGTTCGCTTGACCCCCACAAATAATAGCAGTTGGTAGCTGATACTGCACCAGAGTTACGATAAAGCTGAGCCTGATTTTCCATGTTATAGATTTCACCTATATTCCAACAGTTGGTGAAGGTGGTGCCGGTTTGTGTCCAGCCTGCAAGGGCGGCACACTGACCATTTTGACCACGTACGGTGCCTGTGTTGGCACAGTTGGTAGCCGCAATCTTGACGCCATCGGTTGCACAAGCAATGAGACCTGCCGAATTTCCTTCGTTGTTATTTTCACCTCCAGTTGATTCAACGTTTGCTCTGTTTACGACATTAGTTAGGGTTACGGTACCGCCACCATCACGGGCAAAGCCTGCAATGCCAGCAGCTTTTACAGAAGCGGTGAATGAGCTGTGCTCTCCCATTACAAGGTCATGGATGTAAGCACCACCAGTAACAAAGGTAAAGAGACCGATAAATCTGTAGCTACCAGTAACAACAGCATAGTCAATTGTGTGACCACCACCATCGAATTCACCACCGAACTTGTACTTGTCAGATGCCAGAGGAACAAAGGTCTTTTCCTCGAAACTGAGGTCTGCTGTTAGACGAGCCTTAGAATTCTTGGTTTCGGCTGTTGCTATGTGAGCAGCGAAATAATAGTAATCGTTAAGATTGGAGATAAGGAAATAGTCGCCATCCTTTGAAGGTTCGGTCAGCTTCTCTGCCTTAATTTGCTTCGTCTCACCTGTTGTAAAGGTAACAAGGTAGTAACCTTCTTCGCTAACACAAAACTTCTTATCACCATCGCCACTAGTAGAGAGAGGCGAAAAAGTGGAGGTTAACACTGTTCCTTGATCAGGTGCCCAAAAGCCATCCCATCCATTTGCACTGTTGGGAATCTTGAAGCGACCATTGTCGCCCTCACCTGTGGTGAGTTTACCAGCCCATGCCCATGTTGTACCATCGGCAGAATAAGCGCGAACAGCACTTCTGTTGTATTCGCCTGCGCTCCAGTCGCTAACGGTGCAACCGCCAACGAGATAATACTCATCTGCCCAGCCAGGCAGCACTGCTGCGGCGAGCAAAAGCGTAAATAATAACTTTTTCATTGTTTTTTTATTAAAAGAAAATTAATATTTGGTTTGTTTATAATTTGCACATATTCCATCACAAATTTACACATTATTTATTATATAGGATAATTTTTGCCGCGAAAAAGACACTTTGTTTGCAGAAATGATGACAATTTGGTCGTAGCATGTGACAAAAAGGACCATTTCCCACACGGAAATACAACTTTGGCTTGACAAAAAGACACCGTGGCGTGTTTGCGATTTCGACGTGTCGAGTTGATGATTTCGACGTGTCGAGTTGATGATTTCGACGTGTCGAGTTGATGATTTCGACGTGCCGAGTTGATGATTTCGACGTGGTGTGTTTTGGACAGCATCATGGTGAGATAAAAAAAGCATCAAGACGAGGGGCCTTGATGCTTTGTGCATGTTAATAAGATTGCCTTGTGGATGCTGTTATTCCAGGCGGGCCAGTGTCTCTTTGATGCGCTTCATGGCTTCCGTGATGTTCTCGTCGCTTGTGGCGTAACTCATGCGGAAACACTCGGGAGAGCCAAAGGCATCGCCACCTACGGTTGCCACATGTCCCACTTCCAGCAGGTACATAGCGAGGTCTGTGCTGTTGTTGATGACGCGGTCGCCGTCCTTCTTTCCAAAGAAACTGCTGCACTTAGGGAAGAGATAGAAGGCTCCTTGAGGATTGTTGACCTCGAGACCGGGTATCTCTTTAGCGAGGCGAACGATGAGGTTCTTGCGACGCTCGAAAGCTTGACGCATGTCCTCGACACATTGTTGCGGGCCTGCAAAAGCAGCTTCTGCAGCTTTCTGGCTGACCGAGCAAGGTCCGCTTGTGTATTGTCCCTGCAGCTTGTTGCAACCTTTCACTATCCACTCGGGCGCTGCGATGAAGCCAATTCTCCAACCTGTCATTGCGTAAGCTTTGCTGACACCGTTGATGACGACTACTCTCTCCTTGATTTCGGGGAACTGAGCCATGCTGGCATGCTCGCCGACATAGTTGATATGCTCGTAAATCTCGTCGGCTATGACGATGACTTGCTCGTGACGAAGCAGCACGTCCTTCAGCGCTTCGAGCTCCTTCTTGCTATAAACAGAGCCTGTCGGGTTGCTGGGGGAGCAGAGGATGAGGGCTTTTGTCTTAGGCGTGATGGCTGCCTCGAGTTGCTCTGGCGTAATCTTGAAGTCCTGCTCGATGGTGGCCTCTACGAAGACAGGTGTGCCTTCTGCCAGAAGCACCATTTGCGGATAGCTCACCCAATAAGGTGCGGGAATGATGACCTCGTCGCCAGCGTTTACGATAGCCATGATGGTGTTGCAGACGCTTTGCTTTGCGCCATTGCTGCAAAGGATTTGCGATGGAGCATAGTCAAGGCCGTTTTCGTTCTTGAGCTTAGCCACGATAGCCTTCTTCAGCTCGGGATAACCTGGAACAGGAGAGTAGCGGCTGTAGTTCTCCTCAACTGCCTTGATGGCAGCAGCCTTGATGTGGTCGGGTGTGTTAAAGTCGGGTTCGCCCACACTCATGTTGATGACGTCCACGCCTTGTGCCTTGAGCTCGCTGCTGCGCTGGCTCATGGCGAGGGTAGCGCTGGGTGAAAGTCTTTGAAGTCTTTCTGAAAGATTTGTGTTCATTGCGGTTATGTTTTTTCGTTATGACGTTATTTCGTTATTCTGTTATGAAGACATAGGGTCTTTATAGTTTGTGCCCCATTCTTGTCTTCTTTGTCTCGAGGTAGCGACGATTGTAGTCATTAGGCTCGACCACAATGGGAACGTTCTCCACGATAGTGAGGCCGTAGCTTTCCAAGCCGACACGTTTCACGGGATTGTTCGTGATGAGGCGAATCTTGCCGACGCCCATCTCACGGAGTATCTGGGCACCTACGCCGTACTCGCGTTCGTCGGGACGGAAGCCGAGATGTATGTTGGCATCGACCGTATCGTCGCCTTGCTCTTGGAGCTTGTAGGCGGCAATCTTGTTCATGAGCCCGATGCCTCGACCTTCCTGGCTGAGATAGACGATGAGGCCTTTGCCTTCCTTCTCAATCATGCGCATCGACTTGTGGAGCTGCTCGCCGCAATCGCAACGCTGGCTGCCGAAGATATCGCCCGTCATGCAGCTCGAGTGCATACGAACCAGCACGGGTTCGTCCTCGGTCCATTCGCCTTTGTAGAGGACAACATGCTCCAAGCCGTTGCTCTTCTGGCGGAAAGGAATGATGTGGAAGTGCCCGTCGGCTGTCGGCATGTCTGCTTCGACGCCTCTCTCCACAAGGGATTCCTGTTTGAGGCGATAAGCGATGAGGTCCCTGATGCTGATAATCTTGAGTCCATGCTCGCGGGCCACCTCTTTGAGCTGCGGCATACGCGCCATCGTGCCGTCCTCGTTGAGGATTTCTATCAAGGCAGCTGCTGGCTGAAGGCCTGAGAGGCGTGCCAAATCGACTGCCGCTTCCGTATGACCAGCCCTGCGAAGCACGCCTTTGTCCTGTGCATAGAGCGGATTGATATGACCCGGGCGACCGAAGTCTGTCGGCTTGCGATTGGGGTCGGCAAGAGCACGGATGGTAGCAGCTCTGTCGTGCGTGCTGACGCCCGTCGTGCAGCCCTCCAAGAGGTCTACTGTTATGGTGAATGGTGTGCCGAGCATGCTGGTGTTGTCTTCAACCTGATGGTCGAGTTCGAGTTCAGCAGCACGGCTCATCGTGATAGGTGCACAGAGCACGCCTCGGCCGTTGCGAAGCATGAAGTTGACCTTCTCGGGCGTAATCATCTCGGCAGCTGTGATGAAGTCGCCCTCGTTCTCTCGGTCTTCGTCGTCGACCACGATGACGAACTTGCCTTGGCGGAAGTCTTCGAGTGCCGCTTCGATAGTACTCAGTTGTATTTCTTTATTATTGTCCATATCCTTGCTTAAGTATTCTTTGGGTAATGAGGTTGTTTATGTTTTGAATGCTATGCAGGTCGCTTCTGAGCCTCAATCTGTATCGCCAGATGCGCAGCCAGACGAGCAGTCCCAAGGGGAAGACAATACCGAAAATCATGTTGAGGCGTTTGTTGTTGAAGGGACGTGTATGTGCACTCGGGTTGATTGTCGGGTATTGGTTGATGTACATGAGGATAACGTTGTCCCTGCTGTTGTGTAGCTCCTCGATAAGCGTTTCGAGCCGGTCGCTCAGTTCCACTGCATGCTTGTCCTGACCCGGATTGAAGAAGATGTCTAAGTAGTTTGGGATGCGGCGCAGATGCATAGTCTTGCGGCATTCGATGCAATACTCCGAGAGCTCTGTAAGGCGTTGGGGCAGGGTGGCATAGTTGGGGTCGTTGATGATGACTTCCTTCCTGTCGAGCTTGCGGCTTGAACGCAGGCCGAGCAGTTTCATGAAGAAGTTTTTGTAACCCTCGATGTTGAAGACGACGCTGTCGCTGTTTGCCTTGTGAGTCAGGAAGATGCCTGTGCCGAGCAGTACAACAGAGCTGAGCCAAGTGCCGCTCTCTATCGTCCAGGCCGCCACTTTGGCATTGTTCTCGCCTGCTTGGTTAACGATGTAATAGAAGATGAAGATGATGACGCTCACCACAACCGGCACGCCCAAGCCGCCTTTCCTGATGATGGCTCCGAGCGGTGCGCCAATGAAGAAGAACAGCAGGCAAGCCAGGCTCATTGTGAACTTCTTGTACCATTCAATGCGGTGCTTGCGGACGTTGAGGTTGCGGTCGCTTGTCTCGAGGGCACGGAACTCGCATTCTGTCTTCATCGTCTCCGATTTGTTCAGAGCTCCACGCCAGGCCTTGACGCGTTGTTCATCGCGCATTGCCAGGTAGAGCGAATCGAAGGGTGGCATCTGCTGAGCTTGAGCCACGATGGCGAGCGAGTCTGCTGTACCGACAGGCAGGCTCTTCTTCAAGTACCATTGCATCATGTTTTCGTAGATCATGTGCCTTGCGCTGTCTGCCTTGTGGGTTAGGGAATCGACGCTGTGCTGAATCTCGCCCAGATTCTTGGTTTGTGCGTTGTGCGAGAAGAGCTCGGCATCCATCAAGTTAAAGTTGCCATCGAAGGGGATGATGTCCTCTTCCTTCACGAACGACTCGCGCATGTATGGCACATTTGCCCTGAGCATTTCGCTGCTTTGTGCGTCCATGTTGCGGAAGCGTTCACCGCCCCAGAGTGTCAGCTTGAGGTGCATCTTGTCGGCCGTGCTTTGCAGGCGTCCGCTGTCGGCAAGCACAATCTGCGTATCGTTGTAGCCGCCAGCATTGGTGTAAATCATCACGCCATATAGCATGCCCGTCTCGCGGTCCTTGTGCTCGACGTAGAGATTATAGCCTGGGATTTCGCTGTAGAAGATGCCTTCGGGTATTTCCAGCTCGGGGCTCTTCTGCTTCATGCTCCATGCAAGTCGCGACAGTTCTCGCATAGCATAGGGACTCACTCTGTTCTGGAAGACGAAGCTGGCTCCGGCGATGAGTGCCGCCACGAAGATGAGCGGCGCGAGAATGCGGATGAGCGGGATGCCGGCCGACTTCATGCTGAGCAGCTCGAAATGCTCGCCCAGGTTGCCGAACGAGATGAGGCTTGCCAAAAGGACTGCCAAAGGCACCGACCTGGGGATAAGCGTCAGGCTGCTGTACCAGAAGAACTTGGCAAGCAGGTCGATTGTAAGTCCCTTTCCGATGAGGTTGTTCATCCACATCCACAGGAACTGCATGACAAAAATGAACAGGCAAATGAAGAACGTTCCTGCGAAAAGAAGCAGGAACTCCTTTATGATGTAGATGTCGAGTTTCTTTATAATCTTCATTGCCTTGTGCGCACTTTGGTGCGCAAAGTTACGAAATTATTTTGTAACGGCAATAAAAAGACGCGTTAATAAACCTTATAATGTGAGGTTTTGCTGTGGGGCATAAAAAACGCCGCACGCGGGGATTGCAATTTCCGCGTGCGGCGTTGGTCATCTCCGCGTGCGGCGATTGCAATCCCCGCACGCGGCGTTTTTAGTTTCCTTGATTCGTGAAGCGTTGCTGCGCTCGTTGAAAATCTTGACTTCGTCGAGATTCTTGCGTTGCTGCGCTCGTTGAAAATCTTGACTTCGTCGAGATTTAGAGCTTGTCGTTGCTGCCAAGCACCTCCACAATCTTGTGGATGTACATCTTCTTCATGTTCTCGCGAGCGGGCTTCAGGTACTGGCGGGGATCGAAATCGCCGGGCTTCTCGTCGAAGTGCTTGCGGATGGCAGCTGTCATTGCCAGGCGGCTGTCGCTGTCGATGTTAATCTTGCAGACAGCGCTCTTGCTGGCCTCGCGGAGCTGCTCTTCGGGGATACCCACTGCGTCGGGCAGCTTGCCGCCATGAGCGTTGATGGTGTCCACCTCTTCCTGAGGCACGGAGCTTGAGCCGTGGAGCACGATGGGGAAGCCGGGCAGACGCTTCTCGATCTCGTGCAGGATGTCGAATGCCAATGGAGGAGGCACGAGCCTGCCGGTCTTCGGGTCGCGGGTGCACTGCTCGGGAGTGAACTTGTATGCGCCGTGGCTTGTGCCGATAGAGATAGCCAAACTGTCGCAACCGCTGCGAGTGCTGAAGTCAACAACCTCTTCGGGCTTCGTATAGTGAGAAACCTCGCTGGCAACTTCATCCTCAACACCTGCCAATACGCCGAGCTCAGCCTCGACAGTTACGTCGAACTGGTGAGCATATTCAACAACCTTCTTCGTGAGGGCGATGTTCTCTTCATAAGGCAGAGAAGAGCCGTCGATCATGACGCTGCTGAAACCATTGTCGATACAGTCCTTGCAGAGTTCGAAAGTATCGCCGTGGTCGAGGTGAAGCACAATCTGAGGATTCTTGCAGCCGAGTTCCTTAGCATATTCTACTGCACCCTGTGCCATGTAGCGAAGGATGGTGCCGTTTGCATAGTTGCGTGCGCCCTTGCTGACCTGCATGATGACGGGAGACTTTGTCTCGACAGCAGCCTGTACGATGGCTTGCATCTGCTCGAGAGTGTTGAAGTTGAAAGCTGGGATGGCATAGCCGCCAGCAATTGCCTTTGCGAACATCTCACGGGTGTTCACCAGGCCGAGTTCTTTGTAACTTGTCATGATAATTTACGATTTAACGATTTGCTATTTACAATTTGTTTATTTTGCGGGTGCAAAGGTACGAAATAAAGTTTAAAGTTTAAAGTTTCAGGTTTAAAGAATTCCTCTTTAATGTCACTTTGTAATGTCCACTTTGCACTATGTAAGGGCACTCCGCCAAAGGTGGAGGAGTAAGGGGCTTTTACATGGCCTTCACCAGATATGTGACAGTCGGCAAGTGGTCGCTGAAGCCGTTAAGCCAAACCCCTCCCGCGTGCGTGCGCTTGGGCGAACCTTTATATTTGCCTTCCTGCTGGAGCAGATAATCGCGCTTGAAGATATTGTAGCCATAAAGCGTGAGCTCCTTGTATTCCTTTGTGCCTTTCACGTCGAGCATGTTCTTGGAGCAGACAATCTGGTCGAAGAGATTCCATCCGCCATCGTAGGCGAGCGTGCCTTGTCCTTTGCCTCGCAGAACTTCCCACCAAGGATTGAAGAAGTCGCCGTCCTCCACATCCTTCATCTTGCGCTTGGCTCCCAAGTACTTGGCCATCGAGGTGTTGTCGGGGTCGTCGTTCATGTCGCCCATCACCATGATGTGCTGCGAAGGGTCAGCTAGGCGGATGCTGTCGGTAAGGGCTCTAACCTGACGGCCTCCGGCATCGCGGAAGACACCTTCTGAAGCTCGGCTCGGCCAGTGACAGACAATGACGGTGAGGTTATCGCCTGCCAATTTGCCCTGAACGCAGAGGAAGGGACGTGTGGCACGAGTTGTGTCGCCATTCTCATATACATATAATTTATGGAAAGCCTTCTCTACTTGGAAAGCCTTTGGGTTGTAGATGAGGGCACAGTCAACGCCTCGCTTGTCTGGACCTTCGATGTGAATGAACTTGTAGCCTCGCTGCCGCATGTTGGGCTGAGCCATGAGGTCGTTGAGCGCGTTGTCGTTTTCCACCTCGCTCACGCCAATGATGCTGGCACCGTATGGCAACTTGTCTGTACCGAGGTCGCAAAGTGCGCGAGCCATGTTCGCAAGCTTGTTCTGATATTTGTTCTCTCCCCAATGGAAAGAGCCGTCTGGCAGGAAATCGTAGTCGTTTTTGCCCTCATCGTGATTAGTGTCGAACAGATTTTCCAAATTGTAGAAGGCAACGGCATGAACCATAAGTTTGCGGTCCTGCGCATTAGAGGAGGCAACGCTACACAGCAAAAGTGCAGCAAGAAGTACTGAAAAAGAATGTTTCATTTCAGAAATTGTTTTTTTTTCTTTGCAAAGTTAACACTTTTCGTGGAAGTTCATGCATTTAGCGAAAAAAATATGCCATAACTTGTCGAAGATAGCATAATTTTTTATAAGTTTGTGCCATAATAAACAAATTATAACATAAATCATACATGAAAAAGAAACAACTGCTATTGGTGTTCGCCTTTATGGTGACACCACAGATTCATGCTCAGTTCTACGACGCGGCAGAAGTAGATTCGCTGAGCACAGCAGGGGGTAATTTGCAGACAGACGGCGCTGACGAATTTACCTTCACAGAGTCGCAGCTCGGCGAGAATGATGACGTCACCTCCGACGTGATTCATGTCGGCTCCAGCTCAAATATTTACACCAGCCAGATTGGCTGGGCGTGGAGTAGCATGTGGTTCAAGTTCCGTGCCTTGGACAATGCTTACAACGATGTCTATATGAATGGCGTCCAGGTGAACAATCCCGAGAATGGTCGCTTCACTTATTCTACCATTGGCGGCATGAACGACGCTACCCGCAACAGAGATGATGTGAGCCCCTTCGAGTCTAACAGCTACTCGTTCAACAGTATGGGTGGTAGCAGTAACTATGATTTCCGTGCCAGTTCGATGCCAGCAGGCCATAAGGTGACGCTTTCGGGCGCCAACCGCAACTATACGCTGCGTGGAATGTACAGTTATGGCACGGGACTCTCTAAAGATGGTTGGGCTTTCTTCGGCACTGTCGGTTATCGTTGGGCAAACATGCAAACGGCAGCCATCAAGGGCACGTTCTATAACAGTCTTGCTTACTTCTTGTCTGCTCAGAAAGTTATCAACGACCAGCACTCGCTGAACCTCGCAGTGTGGGGCAGTCCTACCGAAAGAGCAACGGCTGGCGCAAGCACGGACGAAGCCAACTGGCTCGCAAACAGCTATCAGTATAACCCCTATTGGGGCTATCAGGGTGGCAAGAAGAGGGCAAGTCGCGTTGTCAACACCTTCGAGCCCAGCGTCCTCCTCACTTGGGACTACAAAATAAAGGATGAGATGAAACTCACCACAAGCGCTTTCTTCAAATGTGCCAAGTATAGCAGCACAAGGCTCAACTATAACGGCACCAATCCCCATCCCGACTATTGGAAGCGTTTCCCGTCGTATAATTATGACGTGTGGGGTAGGGAAGGCGACTACAACTACGATAACGCGGCTTTTTGGCTAGCATACGACAATTGGCAGGACGAGTCCTATCGCCAGATAAACTTTGATGAGCTCTACTTCGCCAACACGCAGCTCAATAAAATTGGTGCGGACGCAATCTATTGGATTGAGGCGCGCCACAACAACCACTTGGTGACAAACCTTGCAAGCACTTACGAATGGAACATCAAGAAAGACGCAAAGTGGAGAGTGGGCATGCAGATTCTCAGCAACCGAGGCTCGCACTACAAGACCATCGACGACCTCTTGGGCGGTGAGTTCTTCCACAACACCAATACCTATCTCGTGGGTGACTATACCGAGACGGCTTCAGAGGCGATGTACGACGTGAACCACGGTTACCAAAAGCTCATCGAAGGCGACCGCTATGGCTACGACTACGACCTATGGAATCAGGATGTGAAACTCTGGACAGGTTTCAGTATCGACAGGGACATCTTGCACAGTTTCGTGACAGCAAAGATGGGTGGCCGCCGTATGTGGCGTGAAGGCTTTATGCGTAACGGCCTCTTCCAGGACAACAGCTACGGCAAGAGCGGCAAGGCTCACTTCCTCGATGGCGGCTTGAAGATGGGTTCTACTATCAACCTTGGCAAAGGTCACGCCGTAACAGTAGGCATAGGCTATGAGTTGAGGGCTCCCAACGCATCGGTTGCTTTCATGTGTCCTGAGATGAACAATGACTATGCTCAGGACCTTGATAACGAGAAAGTGCTGACCACCGAACTGGGTTATGCTCTTGCCACCAAATGGTTCCGCCTGAACCTGACGGGCTACTATTACAAGATTAATGACGCAAATGAGTGGCAGCAGTTCTACAATGACGACATCAACAGTTTCTCCTACAACAGCTTAACGGGGGTTAATCGAGAATACTATGGCGTTGAACTGGGTTTGAGGGTTCAGCTTACCACCAACCTCAATCTTGTGGCTCTTGGAACGTATAGCGAAGCCAAGTACATTGATGATACACAAGTCAATTGGATGAGCAGCACGACTGGCGAGTTACATCAAGAACTCTGTCACAACAAAGGCATGCGCCAGAGCGGTACGCCTCTCGCAGCTGCCAGCCTCGGCTTGAACTATCGCATCAAGCGCTGGTATCTCAATCTGGCGGGTAACTACTATGACCGCATCTATCTCTCATATAGTACTAATATGCGTTATGAGAAGAACCTTCAAAACGCGGGTCGCTATCATGCAGGAGAGTATGATGTGCCAGCTCAAGCAAAGGGTAATGGCGGCTTTATGCTCGATGCAAGTATTGGCCGTCAGTTCTATGTGGCTCATCATCCGCTCAGCGTCAACTTGCAGCTCTGCAACCTCACAAACCGCAGGAACATTACAACTGGCGGTTACGAGCAAAGCCGAAGCAACTATAGCGTAACAGAGACAGAGAATTCGGGTACAGAGGTAACTACAAAGCCTCGTACCTATAACTTCGAGAAGAATGCCAAGAAGTTCTATGCTCAGGGCTTCAACTTCTTGCTCAACCTGAACTACAGGTTCTAATGCTTCGTCGGATTACACATTATATAATTATATATAGGAAACAATGAAAAAGCAATTATATATCATGGCCCTTTTGGCAGGAGCCTTTGTCTTTGTCTCTTGTCAGGACGGGGATTGGGATGTTCCCGAGGGCATTCCCTATGGTAATAACAGCCTCGAGGCTGGCACACCGGTTACCATTGCTGAGTTGCAAAGCAAATATGCCAACGTCATCAGCAGCGATAATTACAAACAGATAACTGACGACCTTTGGCTGCGTTGCGTGGTCAACGGTAACGACTACGGCGATAACCTTTATAAACAGCTATCCGTGCAAGACGAAACGGGAGGCATCATTATTGGCATCAACGGTTCCGACCAAGGTGCGTTCATGCCTGTCGGTCAGAAGCTCCTCATCAGTCTCAAGGACCTCTATATCGGTGGCTATGGCAATCAAGCTCAGATTGGCGGCCTTTATAACGGAGGGCTTGGACGTATGGAAATCTCTGAATGGAAGAAACACGTTCGTCTCATTATGGATGGCATGTCTGAGGCATTGGCTTTCGGTACAATAAAGGTTGATACTATTGACTTCGATGCTAACAAGACGATGGCTCAGCAGGCAGGTAGAGTAGTGCGTCTCTCGGGTGTCACTATCAGTCGTGACGGCACGCCTATCATCGCCCCCGACGACGGTTCGGTCAGCCTTGTTAGCAACTGCGTCAACAGAACGCTTTCGGGAGGCAATGCGGGCAGCAAGTGCGTGCTTCGTACCAGCACCTATGCTGCCTTTAAGGGCGTTGCCATTCCCACCACTCCCGTAGAGCTTTACGGCATCGCCACTATTTATCGTGGCACTTGGCAAATACTTGCACGTACACAGAGTGATTTGACTTGGACTAAATAAAGTAGAAACAAACAATAACACATATACATTATGAAAAAGACTTTCAAAACATTTGCACTCATGTTGCTGACGGCTTTTGCTTTCAGTAGCTGTGTTGACGTTCCTGCTCCCTACAATCTGCCAGACAAGAGCAGCAACTCTGGTCAAGGTGGTGGCTCAGGGACAAACGAGGGAACTCCTGTCACTTGTGCTGAGGCAGTTGAACTGACTAAAGCCCTTGCCGACGGCGCAACGTCTTCCGAGACTTACACCATTACCGGTTACATTACTGAGGTCGTAGGTAACGTAAGCCGCAACCAGCAGACCTTCTGGATGGCAGACACGAAGAACGGCGGCAAGGTCTTCGAGGCTTACTGGGCCAACCTGCCCGAAGGCGTGACTGCCTTCACAGCAGGCACAAAGGTGAAGATAACGGGCAAGCTGATGAAGTTTGTCAACAACTCTGGCAGCGTTATTCCCGAGATGAAGAATGCCGTAGTGACTATTCTTGAAGATGATGGCGGCGGTACGACTCCTGTGGAAGAAGGCACGCAAGTCACTTGCGCTGAGGCAGTTCAATTGACCAATGCCCTTGCTGATGGTGCAACATCAACTGAGGTTTATTCTGTTACGGGTTACATCACTCAGGTTTTCGGCAATCCCAGCGCAAGCCCTCAGACCGGTGAGATGCAGCAGTCCTTTTGGATGTCCGACACTCAGGGCGGTGCTAATATGTTCGAAGCATATTATGCCAATTTGCCCACGGGCGTTGATGCGTTTGCTGTTGGCATGAAGGTTAAGATTACTGGTAAACTGAAGAAATATGTGAAGAATGGTGCAGTTACGCCTGAGATACAGAACGCTACTGTTGTTATTCTGGAACAGGGTGACGGCGGTCAGGGCGGCCAAGGCGGCGATGTCACTCCTATTGAAGGTCCGTCAATCACTTGTGCAGAGGCTGTTCAATTGACTAATGCCCTTGCTGATGGTGCAACATCAACTGAGGCATATACTGTTACGGGCTACATCACAGAAGTTATTGGCAATCCCAGCGCAAGCCCTCAGACCGGTGAGATGCAGCAGTCCTTCTGGATGTCGGACGACAAGGGCGGCAACAATATGTTTGAAGCTTATTGGGCCAACTTGCCCGAAGGCGTTGACGCATTCGTCGTCGGCATGAAGGTTACGATTACCGGCAAACTGAAGAAATATGTGAAGAATGGTGCAGTTACGCCTGAGATACAGAACGCCACTGTTGTTATCCTGGAACAGGGTGACGGCGGTCAGGGCGGTCAAGGCGGCGACGACCCGACGCCCGGTCCTAGCGGCGACCCTGTGACTGACCTCGTGAATGGCGACTTTGAGGAGTGGGTAAGTGCATCAGAACCCCTTGGTTGGAAGTCTGCAAGCACCGCAAGCAACGCTATTTTGAGCAAGAGCCAAGATGCTCATGGCGGCAGTTATGCTTGCTTGGTTGGTGCTCCTGGAAGTGCACCTGGAAGTGCAAACAAGCGTCTTGCTACTCAGGAAATAACGCTCGAGGCAGGCTCCTATACCTTCTCTTTCTATGCAAAAAGTACAACAGCCAACATCTGCCAAACACGTGCGGGTTATGTTCCTATAAAAGATGATGGCTCTGTCGCTACTTATGTTTATAAGGATGCAGCGGGCAACGATGAATATATTGACCTTAACAACAATGGATGGACGCTTGTATCGTATGACTTTACCTTGTCGTCTAAGACAAAACTCTGTCTTATTGTTATGAATCCCAAAGAAGTAGCCAATAAAACAGTTTCTCAGGACATCCTTGTTGACGACGCTACGTTGGTTAAGAAATAAATCGTTGCTATGAGACTTCGTTCCCTTTCAATATTGCTACTGCTGTGCCCATCTGTTTGGGCGCAGCAGTATGCGACGATACTCTATCGCCAGAGCGAGTTGCCTCATGCTGTTCCTGTTGAGGAGATAGATTCCGTCGTGGTTCGTGATGTGGCTGAAGTGGACGCTACATACTTCGACACGCCCAAGGACACTGTCTATGTGGCACAAGTTCGCGAGTCGCATTGGAAAGGAAAAAAGGTTGCCTTCCTTGGCGACAGCATCACGCAGAATGCCGAATATGTCAATGCATATGCAAGTCTGACGGGCTGTGAGGCGCTGAACTATGGCATCTCTGCCACTCATATGGCAGCAAGGAGTAGTGACGACTCGAACGCTTTCGATAAGCGTTACAGCAAGATGCCCGTAGAGAGCAAGGTCGATATGATTGTCGTCTTTGGCGGCACGAACGATTTTGGCCATACCAATACGGCTGCATTTGGCGAGTTCTCCGACGGACCGAGGGTGGGCAAATACACTTTTTATGCTGGATTGCATCGTCTCTTCAAAGGACTGCAAAACCGCTACAAGAACACGCCCATTGTCATCATGCTTCCCATCCATCACGGTACGGAAATCGATGTGCCTGAGTATGTTATCGGAAGCAACAATTCGATCACAGAGGGTACTAACCCCACGACGGGCAAAACCTTCCGTGAGTACGTGAATGCCATCCGCGAGGTGGCTGCCTACTATTCTTTCATTGTGCTCGATGCATACAGCTACAGCAACCTCAGTCCGATGACGGAGATCGGCAGCGGCACCAATGGCTTTTTCAAGGACGGCTTGCACCTGAACGCAGCTGGCGGACAGCGTCTGGCTCGATGGATGTATCCTCAGCTTGAGGCTGTTTACGAAATGTTCTACGATTTTTAAATGCGACGGTTTCTTCTGCTTCTGCTCTTTGTGCCTTGTGCCTTGCTCCACGCCTACGACGTAGAGGTGGACGGCGTATACTATAATATTGTGGGGACAAGTATGGCGCACGTCACGCATAAAGGTTCTTACAATAATGTGGAATACAACAGCTATACGGGCGATGTCGTTATTCCCGAGCAGATTAGCTACAAGGGGAAGACTTATCAGGTCTACACGGTTGGCAACAGTGCATTTGCCGGCTGTGAAGGGCTGACGTCCGTTCTGCTGCCTCCTACGGTTCACGGTGTTGGCAGTTGCGCTTTCATTGGGTGCGACAACCTTCGGCAGGTGTCTTTCACGACAGATATCAGACGCTATGGCAGCTGTGCTTTTACAGGCTGCACGTCTTTGCAGGAGATTACATTGCCGCGTCGCGCTGAACTGATTGATACGCTTACACTTTATTGCTGTGCTTCGCTGAAGTCGATGGTGCTATATCACCGCATTCGAACCGTCTGTCATGGAGCGCTCGAGCATCTTCCTGCGATGAGGCATCTCTATTGCTACGCTTCCGAGCCGCCTGTGGCAGAGAAGGGAGCCTTTGCCCTGCAAGACCAGCAGCGTTGCACTTTGCACGTTCCAAGAGAAACGTTGCAGAAGTACAAGGAGTCGCCCGGATGGAAAGACTTCTATCGCATTGTTGCTCTGAGCGATTCGGACTATGCTACGCAGAACTATCAGAAGGGCGATGTCAACGACGACGGCAAGGTGGATGCCGAGGACCTCGCTTTGCTGCGCCGTATCGTCGTGAGTCTGCCGGACAATGCCGCTGTCCGCTGGGCTGCCGACATTAATGGCGACGGTAAAGTCAACTCGGTGGATTACGTGATGCTGGCATCGAAAATATAAAACGCCTCGTGCGGTAATTTAAACGCCGCACGCGGGGATTGCCAACGCCGCACGCGGGGATTGCCATCGCCGCACGCGGAAATTAAATCGCCGCCTGCGGCGTTTTTTTTTTGTCGAATGGAAACCTTACTTGTTCGCTAAGGTTCGAAGGACATCTATCCAGGGTCGGACAGCCATCGTGTAGCCCAGATTATTGAGGTGCAGGCCGTCGGCTGTGACGGCAGGCAAGTTCTCGTCCGTGATGCCCGACAAGCGGTTCTGGTCCACGAAATACCAGTTTGTATTATAGGCGGCACAGGTCAGCAAAGCCAGCTCGTAGTCGGCAAGCGTGCAGCCAACGGTGTTCTGGCTTGTGCTGGTGTAGTTCGAGTTATTTCGCTTCACGGCATTGGCGAAGACGATAATAACGTCGCCTCCCGACAACTCCTTTATCTTGTCGTATAGTTGACGGACCGCTCCGTAGAATGTTGCCGGGCCAGTGGCGTTCTTATAGTCGGTGAATGTGCCGAGCGGCACGTTTCGCTTGAAGTCGTTGGTGATGAAGTCGATTGTCCAGATGGCGTTCTGCACGCTTGGCCAGCCGTTATCAGCCTGTTGACTGACGACAGCAATGCTCTTGTCGTCTGTTGCACTTGTTCCTCCCAAAGAGTAACCGCTGTAGCCGCCATTCGGCCCGAGCGACGTCGCAGAAGGGAAGTCGAACACCTCTTGCAATAGCGTCTGATAGCCGCGGCCTTTGAAAGTGCCAGTGAAAGGCGTCACGAACGAGCCCGAGTTCTGATACTTCACGTAATAATTGTCGTTTCGCCAGATGCTGTGACCGAGGAAGACGATGTTCCGCTTCATCTGTATCTTGGTGGAAGGCGTGACGGGCTCTGTCGGCTCGTCGGTAAAGACGACAGACTCGACCTGGCTCGTCGGATAGACAGCGGAGTTGCCTTCAATGGTATTGACTACCATCGAATAGTCCTGTGCCTGAGCTGAAAGGCATAACAGGCCGAGTGGGGCTAATAGACAGAGGCGGTTGATTCTCTTCATTTCCGTACGATCTTTTTACCGTTTTTGATGACAAGTTTGCTTTGCTTCGTTGCCGGGCGTCCGCTGAGGTCATAACTGTTTCCCTCTTTCTCGGGAGTGGGGGCGGAGGAGATGATTCCTGTTGCTTCCGTCACGATGACTGTGCGTGCAAGGGAAGCATTCCGGTTATCGACGTACGAGCCTGCAGCTGTGCCGACGTGGAAGAGACGCGAGTCCGAGGCATCTGTGTAGCGGTTGTATTTGTCGATGCCAGCATCGTCTTCTTCGTCGCCGCCCATAAAGTCAATCGTATAGCGACCAGGCTTAGCGTCTTCGGGAACGGTGATGAGGAAAGTGACACGAATGCTGTCGCAGCCATTGCGCCAACAAGCAGAGATGTTCTTCGGTATCTTGTTCACGCTCTTGAAGCCAGCCCACGTGTAGCCTGTCTTGGGGCAAGCAGAATTATAGAACGAGGTGAGCTTCTCGCAGGGTTCCATGTTGTGCGAACTGTTGACTTTAGAGCCGTCTTGGTAGTAAACCCAGTCTTCGGCAAATTGCTGGTGCGCACCATCGGGAACGGTCACTGTCCAGCCTCTCGGAACTCGAACGCCAGCATAGCTCCAGTCTGTTACAAAGTTCTGAGTATCAGAGCCATCATCGACAATTGTGAAGCTGACCTCGAACGTCTGTCCCGGCTCAACCTCGCTTGGAGCAAAGGTGGAGATGAGCTTGTAGCATGAGGCAAACAATAAGCAAAGGAGAAGATATTTTATCTGTTTCATTCGTCAAAGATAGCTTTCCAGTTATAAATACGAAAGAAGAAAGGACGGTAGAAGTCTGCAGAGCCTTTCGAATTGAAGTTGTCGTTCCAGTTCTCACAGTCCGTATTGGTAGAGAAGACCAATTCGCCTTCTCTTGAAAGCGACTGGTGAAGGTGTGGCATATAGAACTTGCCGTAGGTGCGAACGCCTACCTTGTCGAGCACCCAAGGCATCGTCCATAGCTGGTGGCACTCCTCGAACGGTCCCCACGGATTGCGGCTTCGCATGATGTACATCTGCTTCGAGAAGACATAGCCTTGTGCCGTCATATAGTACCAGTCGCCGTCCTTGAAGACCCACGCCGTCGAGACGCTGCGAGAGCTGATGGCAGAGCGGTTCACTTCCGTCGGAGTGGGGTAGGTGCTCTGCCAGTGGAAGGTGCCGCTGGCGTCGGCAACATAGTATTCCCAAGCCGAGCGCAGATCGTGCGTCTCAGAACGCGCCACAACGGGCGATGACGTGTTGAGCATATCGTCGGGGTTCTTCTTGAATTGGTTGCAGGCATAGAGGTAAGTGTGTCCGTCCTCGTCCTCCCAAAGAGTTTGCCCGTAGCCAATCGGATCTTGCTCGAAGAAGTTGTGGTCCACGCTGAGGAGCTTGAGGTATGTGCTGCTGCCGGGCTTCCCTTCGAGCGAATAGATGGCAAGGGCTCGGTTGTCGCTCTGCATCAGGTTCTCTGTGCCGTTATAGACGCCAGCCCAAAGGACTTGCAACTGCCCGTCGACCACAGTTCCGTCGCCTGCCCAATAAAGGTAGGTCTGGTCAATCTCGCCATTGCGAATCTGCGCGTCGGTCTTTTCGCCCTTTGGGTGGCGAATGTGCGTTCGAGCATGATAGTAACCATTTCCTGAAGCGTTGTTACGCTGCACCCAGTCTGCGAGCCACTTGAAGTTGCTCGTCTTTGTCCCAGGCAGCCCGTCGTCGCCAGGCGTTTGCACCATGATGGTGTTGCGGGGAAAGTTGCAGGACTTGCGGGCACGCTCTGGGGAAGCTGTTGCTACGCCATAGAAACTGTCGTTGAAGCTCCAGAAGACATTGCCGTCCGGCAGTGCCGTCGTCTGTACGCCGTCGCCTCCGTTCCAACCTTTAGTTCGGGTAAAGAGGGCGTCGTAAAGCTTATCTTTATAGACATAGACGTTGTGGTTGGCATTGTTGTGAGGCATGTATTCAAGTTTCCAACTCGTATCAAGTTGTGGCACAGGCCAACGCATCGTGTCTGCTTCCACCTCTTTTGTCATGTCGCCTTGTGCAAGCACAACATTAAAAGGCAGAAAACCGAAAAGGACAAACAGAAAAGGGTATCTCATACTTTCAGAAATTGCACCGCAAAGTTAGCTATTTCTCTTCTCCTTTTGTTATATTATTGCAAATAATTTGCGTTTTCCTACATTATTATATTAAAAAGCTGCCTTTTTGCTTGCATGTTTACGCAAATAAAACTAATTTTGCAGATTGAAATAGGATTTGATATGAAACGATTCACGATGATATGTTTGCTGCTTGCAGCAACGCTCTATGGCTACGCACAGGAGTCAACGAAACTCAGCGGAACGCCAATCGGTTCGCCCAACTATGACTATAGTACGGGCAGCTCAAGCTCAACGGTCAATACGCCTGCCGACGCTTTCGATGGCAGTTTCTCTACTTTCTATGCCTCGTTGGACCGCTCTCGCACTTGGGTCGGTCTCGATCTGGGCACGCCTCACGTCATTACAAGAGTTGGCTGGAGCCCTCGTACAAGCCAGGAGTCGCGCGTTCAGCTCGCTGTCTTCGAAGGCAGCAACAGCCCTGACTTTCTCGATGCGGTTCCCCTTTATCTCATACCCAGCAAAGGTACGAAGAATGAGATTAGCTATGCCGACATTACTGTCTCGCGTGGCTTCCGCTATGTACGTTATGTTGGTCCTAACGATGCACGCTGCAACATAGCCGAGCTCGAGTTCTACGGCTACGAGGGAGAAGGCGATGACAGTCAGTTCTATCAGATAACGAACCTTCCAACCGTCAGCATTCACATCTATGCAGGCTATGATCCAAAGGATAAAGTGACGGAGTTGCCATCCAACATCACCATTACCTACGACGGTGGCACTCGCATCCAGGAATATCCTATCACGACTCGCGGTCGAGGCAATGCATCTTGGGGATTCCCGAAAAAGCCGTGGCGCATCAAGTTTGCCGATGGCAAGAGCCACCATATGTTGCGAGGCTCTTCGATGGAGAGTCCTTCGAAAGCCAAGAAGTGGACACTCATCAACAACTGGGGCGACAAGACGCTCATGCGTAACTGCCTTGCGTTTGAGGTCAGCAAGCGCCTTGACTTACCATATACGCCATGGGCTCAGCCCGTTGATGTCATTATGAATGGCGAGTACAAGGGTTGCTATCAGCTTTGCGACCAGATCTCGGTCGATCCGCACCGTGTTCCTGTAACGGAGATGATGCCCGACGACAACGAAGAGCCGTTTGTGACTGGCGGCTATCTCATCGAAATTGATGCATACGCCAGCCAGGAGACGAGCTGGTTTAGCAGCAATCGTGGTAACCCTGTCACCATTAAGCATCCGGGCGACGACGATATCACGACACAGCAGCATAACTACATCAAGAACTACTTCAACCTGATGGAGTCCTCTGTCTTCGCTTCCAATTATACTGACCCCGAGAACGGCTTCCGCAAGTATCTTGACGTTACATCGTTCCTCAAGCACTTCCTTGTCGGAGAGTACTCAGGGAATATGGACACTTACTGGAGCACCTATATGTATAAGGAGCGCGAGGAAAGCCAGTTCTTCGTTTCGCCTTGTTGGGACTTCGACCTCGCTTTCGACAACGACCAGCGCATCTATCCCGTCAACGGACGCAGCGACTGGGCATATAAAGGCGGAAGTGCTGCCGGCAACATGAAGTCGTTTGTCTCCCGTATCCTCAGCGACAATGCTGCCGATGCGCAGCTTCGACAGCTCTGGAAAGACAGCCGAAAGCCTGGCTGCCTCGATGAAGTGTCGCTCCTTGCTTACGTTGACAGCATGGCGCAGGCGATAGAAGCGTCTGCCAACCTCAACTTCATCCGTTGGCCTGACCTTCTTAATTCCAAGGTGCACCAGAACGTATTCGTGCCAGGCTCCTTCGAGGGCGAAATCGACATCCTGCGCAACTACATTCCGGCGCGTTTGGCTTGGATTGACAACTACATCGGCTACGAACCCGGCTCTATGTATGAGGACTCGACGTTCTACATCTCTACGCCTCAGCAACTCATCGAGTTCAGTCAGGCTGTTCGTGAAGGCGCACAGTACAGCAATGCATATCTTGAGAACGACATTGACATGACGGGCTTCGACAGCCAGTTCCAACCCATCGGATCCAGCACGAAGTCGTTCCGCGGCACCTTCGACGGACAAGGCCATCGCATCCTTAACCTGCACATCACAGGTGGCGAGTATACAGGACTCTTCGGAGCGGTAGGCGGTGGAGCCAGCATCAGCAACCTTGTTCTCGACAGCTCCTGCTCTATCAGCGGCAGCAACTACGTCGGGTTCATTGGCGGTTCTGCGGTAGCAGGCAGCGTCACCATATCGTGTGTGGGTAATGAAGCAGATGTCACTGCCACGGGCGTCAATGCGGCCGGCATCATCGGAACCAACAAGGGCTCGAGCGCCATCTTCAGCATTACCAACTGCTACAACACCGGCAACATCACCGGCACCAGCGAGAGCGCAGCCATCAGCGGATGGGTTGGCTCGGGAGCAACGATACAGAACTGCTACAACATCGGTACCATTACAGGTTATAACTATCGCAACGACTTCTATCGTGGCAGTGCTACAGCCCTCAACTGTTACAGCACTTCCACCACGCAAGTCACACGTATCACCGACGAGGATGTCACGAGCGGCAAGCTTTGCTACAGGCTCAATAGTGGTGTGACAATGGAGCCGATCTGGTATCAGACGCTGGGCGAGGATGCCTATCCTATCTTCGATAACTCGCATCTCGTCGTGCTTAAGAGTGATGACGACACTTATTATAATGTCAGCAACCTCGCTGGCGACGTCAACAGCAACAATGTGCTCGACGAGGAAGATGCTCTTTGGATAGCAGCCTACCTGACGGGCAATGAGCCCGACGGTTTCGAAGTGATCAATGCCGATGCGAACCTCGACAGCCACATCGACGTGGCAGACGTCGTGACTGTGCGCCGACTCCTCAATGACGAACCGCTCGGTACGCAAACGCTTACGGCAACCCTCTATTCCAGCAATGCTTCTGTTAAGGCCGGTGGTACGCGTAAGGTGACTGTTTGGGTGAACTCCAACCGAGCTGCAACGGCTTACGAAGCTGATATCGTCCTCTCTCAAGGTCTGTCAATACAGGAGGGTAGCGTCGCTTTCAATACGAAGGTCAACACTGCTTCGCACGTCACGACTGTCCTGCCAAACGTAAACGGCGTTCACATCGTTGTCTATGCTCCTGACAACACGAACCTCGGGGCCACGACGGGCACAGCCTTAACCTTTACCCTTGTCGGTGCCAACGACTTCGCTGGAGGCACATACCAGCTGAAGCATCAAGTCTTCGCTGCTGCCGATGGTGTCAGCGTTCGTTCTGAAGATGCCAGCTACGACGTCTCGCTTGCCAAGACTTACGTCACATCTGTCCTGCTCGAACCAGAGAATATCGAGATGGTTGCTGGATACGACACCACGTTGGTTGTTACGGTATTGCCCGAGACGGCGACCGTCAAGGAGCTCAACTGGATCAGCTCTGACGAAAGCATCCTGACCGTGAGCGATGGCGTCGTAACAGCCCTCAGTGCCGGCACGGCCATCGTTACGGCAAAGTCCACCGACGGCTCGAACAAGCAAGGCTCGGCCCGCATCGTTGTCTATAGCGATGCAACGCCAGCACTTCCCGTTGAAGAGAAGACAGAAGATGCCGAGATCTATACCCTCAGTGGTGTGCGCATCGACCGCATCACGAAGTCAGGCATCTACATCATCAACGGCAAGCGCGTCCTGGTAAACCGTAAATAATTTTCCATCGTAAAGACTTTTGCGTTCAGACGCAAAGTGTGTCATAACCTAAAACGCCGCACGCGGAAATCGTAATCCCCGCGTGCGGCGTTTGCCATTTCCGCGTGCGGCGATTGCCATTTCCGCAGGCGGCGTTTTCAACTTCTCCGTGCTGAAATTGAAACTTCCCAATAATCAGATACTTGACGTCGCCTTGTGTTAACTACTAATAAACGGCGGGCTTAAACTAAATAAATATGTTAAAAGTCGGCCCGCTTTGTCGCCTTTTTTCTCATTTCTCTTGTGGGCTTAGTCTAAACTCCGTTCCTTTGCAGTAGAAAAAGCAAATGTTATGACGGAAAAGAAGACTTTGAAGCCGTTGACTCGGGCTGAGATGGATGTGATGAACGTCCTTTGGGATGCAGAGCACGCCCTTACGGTGAACGAGATTGTGGATGGCTATGCCGAGCCCAAGCCTGCCTATACGACGGTTGCGACGTTCCTGAAGATCCTGGAGGCAAAGGGGTATGTGGAGCATCACAAGAAGGAAGAGACGGGCAGGACCTTCTACTTTTCGCCCATGCTCTCGCGCGAGAAATACATCACGCATGTGGTAAAGGACGTCAAGGACACGCTTTTCGGCAGTTCCGCCAAGAGTTTCTGCTCGTTCCTCATACAGAACGAAGAGCTCTCCGACGAGGATTTGCAGGAGATACTTGATTTAATTCAAAACTGTTAAATTCGAAACTCAAAATTGATGCGGACGTGGCGTCTGCTTTCCTAAATAATAATTATGTTCGAATACATTATAAAATCTTGTCTCTTGCTGGCACTGCTCTACGGTAGTTTTGCCTTGCTGCTGAGCCGCGAAACATTCCATCGGTTCAACCGCCTGGCACTGCTTGGTGTGCTCGTGGCCTCTCTCATATTGCCAGCTGTGCAGTTGAGCGTTAAGAAGCCCAGCTACCTCAACTATGAAGAAGTGCGAATCCCACATGTTGAGGTGATCGCATCGCCAGTCCAGAACGAGGTGCAGGACATCGAGACTCCTCAGTCAACCTTGCCTGCAATAGAAGAGTCAATGCAGGAACCAACCTTCCGCGTTGATATGATGCAGGTTGTACAATATCTCTATATTATAGGGTTGCTTGCTTCCCTTGCCATCTTCTTCGTTCAGCTCTTCCGCCTTTGGCGCGAGATAAGGGGAGGCGTGCAGACGAAGGACGAGCTGGGCAACACAGTCGTCATTCGTGGCGGCAACTTCGCTCCCTACAGCTTCCTTCACTACATAATAATAAATGCTTCGGACTACGAGCACCTTCGCCGTCCCATCCTGGCTCACGAGCAGGCTCACATCCGACTCGGCCACACCTGGGACCTCCTGCTGCTTGAGGCAGTGAAGGCTGTGCAGTGGTTCAATCCGTTTGTCTACCTCTTGGGGCGCGACCTGAAAGCCGTGCACGAATACGAGGCAGACGACGCAGTACTGAACTTTGGCATCGATGCAAAGACATATCAACTCTTACTCGTGACGAAAGCTGTGGGCAGCCGACTGCAGACGGTCTGCAACAACCTGAGTCACCATTCACTCAAAAAGCGAATCAAAATGATGCACAAGAACAATTCCAATCGCTGGTTGATGAGCAAAGGACTCGTCTTGCCAGCAATCATGACACTGGCCATTGTTGCCTTTGCCAAACCGAAAGTCGAAGAAGTTTTCCTTTCGAACGAGGTGGCTTTGCCTGCTGTCGAAGATAATAATCAATTGCAAGACAATGGCCCCGTCACTGTGGCTGTGCCTGGAATGGGGCTCGTTATGACAGATGAGGTGAAAGGCTTCTCAGGCAAGAAGATGCTGAATGCCTTTATCCCAAAGGCTGATGCGAAGGACTTCATCAAGAAGCACGGACCGGCAATCACAGTCTTCTGGCTCAAAGGCACTTGGGTAGTGAAAGACGATGCCTCCTACATCGAGGAGCATCCCGACTGCCAGTATCCTTGGGCATTCCATACGAAGTACTATGACGTCATGCTCGACGGCAAACTTCTCGATGTCAACAACCTGCCCGACCTCCCTGCCTCGGCTCTGAAGAAGGTGGAGATGGAGATGAAGTCCAAAGAAGGAAAGCTAAAGGTGAACCTCATCACGAAGCCTGTTCAGATACCTGCTGGCGTGAAGGGCAACATCAATCCCGAGCTGACCATCCTCTTGACGGGAACGCCTCCGAAAGATAGCGGCTCCAAGACGACCATCTGGGAGAGACGAGGCAACTTCGATGGCTTCAGCTGGAAGAACTACACTATCTGTTCGTGGAAATGGGACGTTGACGACATTAGCATGCACCTGAAAGAAGTTGCAATTCGCAAGGACCACAGCGTTCGTATCAATGTCTGCAAGGGCGTCCCGCAGAAGCACATCGACCGCATCAAAAGCATTATGAACGAGTGCGGCGTAACGAACTACAGGTTTGTCAAGCAGTAAGTGAAAAAACATAACGTGCTAAGTTCTTCAACTTAACACGTTATGTTGAAATTTTAGCACGTTAAGTTTGTCACTTCGGCACGTTAAGTTGGAACATTAACCACGTGTCGTTAAATGACGCACTATGTTCTCTGAAAAAATCAGCGACTTTATAAGTTTTAGGTTTTAGTTATTAAATGGAATTCCAGGGGTTTCGGTGCGCTGTGAGAGTGCGCCGAATCTGCCGTTTACCTTACGAGCATCTTTTTCCCATTGATGATGTAAATGCCTTTTGGCAAAGTGCCCTTATGCAATGGGAGAATTGGCAATTTGCGTCCGCTGAGGTCAAAGATTGTCTCGTTAAGGTTGCTAAAGTCCATCAGGTCGTTAATTCCAGTCGTTGTGTCGAAGGGACCGTAGAAGTGCAGTCCGAAGCCTTCGTAGCACGTCCACCACGAGTCACCCGTCTTCGTGGAGCGTAAGCCTATCTTCATTGTTGAAGGCGAGGCTATGTTGAGTGGCAGACGGTTCTGATAGCAACTGTCGGCAAACCAAATTTTGGCAGCTGCAGCATTATTGGGAACGTACAGGTTGCCTATCTTTGCTCCATATCCGCTCTTTCTTCTTTCGCTGGCTCCGTCCCAGATGTTCAGTATGGTTTGGCTTGATGTATGTCCGCTAATCGTGGCGTAAAGCTGTGCCTTTACAACGTCCTTCCCCTCTGTCCAATCGTTGTATGTTTCCTGATTGGTGCCAGGACGTTGGAAAGCATTGAGTGTGAGGACGTAATTACCAGCTGGCAGTTGATAGGAGAGCGTTTGGTAAGTGTTGAAGGTTGTCTCGAGATATTCGCCGAAGTTTCTGTCTGCTATGAGCCACGAGATGGGAATGGGCTGCTCTTGTGAAGCCGGCACAACGTTTATGATGTAGTCTGCGAAAGTTGTTCGGAGGCTTTGGATGGCGTTCTCGATGGCCTCGATGTCGTAGCCAACTTTCTCTGCTTCTATCTGTTCCATCAAGTCGTTCATGGGCTGTGCTGCTTCTTCTGTGCTCATGTCCTCGGAAATCGATTGCGCGGGTGTTTGCATGGAGATGCGTGCTTCTGCCAAGATATCGTCAAGTTGAGGCATAGTCTGCTCGATGCAGTAGCTGTCGAAGGCGCTGAACTCTTCCTCGTTCAGCAAGAGCCAATGCTGCGAGGCATTGCTGTCGGAGGCATCGAAAGACGCTCCGCCAAATGTGGTTTTGCCTGTGGCAGCAAGCGCTTTCTTCCCAATCGTAATCCAATACGACGGCGTATCGAGGTTGCCTTTCTTGAAGTTCGACCTTGAGGGTAGCAATTGCACGCGTTCGTTTGCCGATGGAGTGGTGCGGGTCACGACTCTGTATGTCTGATTGGAGCAGGACAGCAATCTTCCCGTTCCCACATTACGAAACGTATAGTAAGCCGTTTGCGGATCGTAAACAATGTTCCAGGCACAATTGTCGTTGGCCATTGCTTTCGTAGCACCCATCGGCATGTGAGCCAAACTGCCGTTTTCTGTCACGTAGAGAAGCGAGGTCTCGTTGCCGTTCTCGCTGTCTGTTGTCTTGATGTAGTACTTCGTGTCATCCTCTTGCGTGAAGGTATATGCTGGCGAAGCAAAGCCAACGCTTGAGGAGCAGACCAGTCCGTCTTGATGCATGGCGTGGGTGATGAGCACGTTTCCATAATACAATAAAGTATTCTCGGGATTGTAGGCGTCTTCCCACGAGCCGTTGATGCCGTAGTTAGGCCCGCTGAACGACGATTGTGGCCACATGTGGGTGTTATCGCCCGTCATGTAGGCGTTGTTGTCCTTGTTGAGGAACTGTATCATCTGTGTGGCTCTTGGCCCAAGCCATTTGCCTCGGTCGCCTTCTTCTCGATAGTTACCGTTCCACCACACATCGCTTGTGCCCACACCTACGCCGTGATTGGTCTCGTGC
>Ga0247609_10000871_pt1 | contig 38570 bp, 50 predicted proteins | sample 172DNAGHGlowgp2_FD_193487 | JGI IMG/M metagenome (GOLD analysis project Ga0247609, IMG submission 193487) | Sheep rumen microbial communities from Palmerston North, Manawatu-Wanganui, New Zealand - 1728 DNA GHGlow gp2 | ecosystem: Host-associated > Mammals > Digestive system > Stomach > Rumen ... | reverse complement strand
GTCGTAATAGAAGTAAGAATAGAATAGGTTAAGCCACCGTCATACTCCATTTTAATCAACGACTTCAATAAATCGCGATTGATTAGCCCTAATATAAGGATTCTTCTCAATCACCTCCACATCAATTACGGTGTGTTTCTTTTGGAATAACCTGGCCAAAAAACACTTCTTGGGCGGGTCTATAGTCTCACGATTTGCTGAGGCTATAATATACTTTTCGCTTGGAATGGAAACACCAATACTTAAAGTATCTGGATAAGCCAAATGGAAATCAATATTATACCACGGAGACGTAAAAGCCGTGTCAATGGATGCCCCTTCATAAATACGAAGAGTATCCTTGAGTTTTAATGTGTCGTGTATCTCGACGACAGATGATACGTATGATAAACTCTTAACTTTTTTGTCGAGTATTTTGTTTTCCTTACGTACCTTATTCAGTTCTTGCACTATCGAGTCCCTACTGTAGTTAAGTTCATCGATAGTAAGTTCGAATCGGCGATTTTGATTGACAGTTGAATCATATAACTGTTCGTACGCCTTAATGTTGTTTCTCGCGTCTGAGTAACGGCTTCTCAGTCTGCGATAGTCACTTATGAAGTAACATAACAGAGAAGCCATTACCAGAGCTGTGAGAAAGATGATTATGTATTTTTTCACCAGTTAATCAATCGGTTTCAGGAACTTATTGTAGAAAGCAACAGTCGCAATGACCGCGTCTGCAATCGCAATAATACCCGCAATTATATAAAGAACACCACCATCGCCGTTAAGGCTGTAGTTGAGAGAGCCAGCGCCACCAATAACGCCACCAGCAGCGAGAGCACCCATGGCAAAAGCTAAGCCAACTTCCTCCATGTTGTTTTTAATCTTTCTTCCCATAATTACTATTCAAATAAACTATTAATCTTAATCTCTGAAACTGTTCCAGAAATTCCGCCATGGTCGATATCTGTAGTATCTACTGTCATATCAATCTGTCCATAGTAGTATTTCTTTGTGCCACTCTGAGTAACAATCCGTAACGCAGTTGCACGAACGGCATACGTTGACGGAGACGTCCAGAGAGTAGGGTCGATAACATAATATCCGTCAGGTGCGTTATAAGAGAAGTCGCCCTGCAGGAAGTATTTATCATTATACTTCGTTGTACTGGATGAGTACTGACCTGTATCCGGGTTCTGATATTGAATAACAGACTGACTTTGAGTAAGCCAAATAACCTTCATCGCATCGCTATACTTGAACCAATACAGCGGAGTATCAGAATAAACAGCACCGCTGCCATAATTATAATGGGCGGCATCTTGCGTTATACAAACAATTCTATCACCAGTAGAGATGGAAGAGAAATGCCAGAATCTTGTAGCGTAAAATCTTGGTGCGGCGAAAGTGGAGTCTAACTGCATTATACCGTCAGGACCGAGATTGTATATTGGATTCGTTGAATCGCTCGCAGAATAGAAATTCAACACAGGAGAAGTATCGCCAGTGTCTTGTCCCATCTTAATGCGGAGATTGCCATTATCGTCATAGAAGCGAATAAAACCATCTTCAATCTCAATATAAGAATCGTTGTCGGTATTAGTAGAAATGAAATTAGAGAATAAGCTACCATCAACCTCCACCTTGTTTGCGGAAAGAACAATCTTACCGTTATGTACGCCAAGTCCCTTAAGTATAGAAATTGATGCCGCAACATCATTACCATCACCAACGCCTGCCCAAATCTTATCGCTTCTTACGCTTAAGCCACCGAGCTCAGTCGCAACCTCACTAAGTGCATAGCCGCTATAGTTGGCAGGAACCCAAGACTCGTATGGAGTAGAAGAGCCGGAGCTATTATAAGCATTACGATAAGCATCATAGTCTTTGATGTCACCAGTCGTGCTGTTCTTCCACACCTTCTTCATATTGGCAACACTCGCGGAGATATTATTCGCCGTTTGCTCAGCAGCAGAAACACGACTACCTAAAATATTGATACTTGCAACAGCGCTAGTGATTCTATTAGACTCTTGCTTAATCTGAGACATCGAATCCGCAACACGAGTGAGCGTATAAGAGGGATGATACTGAGCTACATATTGTTCATATGTACCAGAATAGGAGGACGACTCATAAGTTGAAAGCCAGGCATCGTAATCTTTACAATAATCAGCACTAGTTGCCGCAAGTGAATCATCAATCCATACATATTTGGACTTCTTAACAGCGAGGGCAATCTTATCGTCGGTTAGGCTGAATACACCGAACTCATCAGCATAAGTCGTTAATGTCCACCCGGCATTACGCATTTCTGATTCGTATTGAGAAGCCGTCTTGTTGGACGGGACAGCATACTTCTGATATTCGTAACCGCCACTAGCCTTTGGTTTACTCCAAATCTTATCAACCTTGCCAACAATAGCTTCAATCTCATCCGCCTTTTGAGTCACACCAGACAGAAGTTCGCTAACTTGAACCTTCTCGTAACCAAGTACATTTAAGATATACGGTTCATAGTCATAACTTCCATAAAGGCTCATGTTACGATTATTATACGCAGCAACGAGATCATCATCAAAGAAATCGTAAATGTCATTACCGTTACGCCACATATATTGAAGCTCGCTCACGCTAGCAGAAATGGAATCTGCCGTTTGTTTTATTTGAGAAATCTGACCAATAACAGCGACTAATGTAAACGGACCAGCCGGACCGTGAGCATCAGAAGAAGGACCACCCTGTGTCGGGCTCTTCCCCATATAAGTCTCGTAGTCGACGAGGTTTTGGAAACCGTTGCCGTCATTTATGTGGAGAGTATACGGATAAAGAACGCCATTCTTTTCCCAGCATTGCTGTCCCTTAGAGATGACACTTTGCAGAGATGCGGGATCAACAGAGAACTGAGCAGAAGCGATAGCCGAGTCGACATAAGACTTCGTGGCTGTGGCAGACAGAGCGGACTCAATGCCATTCAGCGTAATGCCAACATGGCCATTTGCACCGAAGAAAGTAGAACCAGCATCAAGTGCAATCTTTGCATTCTGAGCATCAGCAAGGATATCAGCAAAGGCCTTCTTTGCGCCAGTCTGGTCGGTCCAGCTTGTCATTAAATACCATAAGCCGTCATCTTCTATAATCTTAAGCTCTGATGCGTCGATGCTAGCAAGACGGTCCCTTAAACGACCTAACTCGGTTGTAATCGTGCCCTCAACAGATGTGCGAAGAGAGGCAAGAGCATTTGATAAGTTCTGCAGGTCAACACCGTATTGGTCTATATCTGCACGTAATTCGGCGTAGATACCAGCTATAGACCGTTGAAGGTCCTCATACTCATCAGAAGGATCTGCGTTGTAATTGCTAACTTTCCAAGCGCTACTACGACTATACATGTAGCCGGTTTCTAATACCTTGTCGTAGTTATACTGAATGAATGTCCAGAGATAAGGCAGTTGCTCAGTCGTAGTTAACTGACTCGTAGTCCAAGAACCACCAGCGACCGTACTAGGATCAGCAATTGAAAGAGCAGGAGCGGTAACCGATAATGAATCACTCAGCTTAAACCACTGTTGAGTACCAGTTATTGAACGACCTGGCTCGCCGGGAGTCGGAGTATCACCGCCGCCACCTTCAATCGTTTCGTTTTTCCAAACTCCATTACGATAGACAAGTGCTTGGCCATTAGATGCAGACGTGATAGTAACGTCAGTAAGGTCGTTAAGTGCGGCTACGTTGCTCGTACCACCACTACTCTGAAGGCCAGAGAAAATAAGCGTTAAGATACCGTTAGAAAGTATAGCCCTAACACCAAGCTCTTGAGTTGTAGAATCAATTTGTGCTACAACAGACGTAATGCCGGGATCACCTTTTAATTCGCTTATGGCAATTAAATTATGGTATGTTTGCCCACCGTCATAAGAAACGACGACATAACCTCCTTGTACATCAAGGACAATCTGGCCACTCGGAGAAACGTTACGAATTAAATCTGTAAGTTTGACGATACGACCATTATATAAGAATGATGTACTACCGTCTTTATTAACTTGAATGGCATTCATTCTATTTGAATCTGAAGTTCCCACACCAACAGAGAAGACTTGCCCATCATTGGGCTTATTATAAGTGCCAGTGGACATCTCGCCCTCATTTGATGCAATCGTGCCATGACCAGTCGCGACGCTATAATCACCAGACGCAACATTACTGGCGCGTTTTTGGAGTGCGGAAGCGCACCCCTCGCCTTCTATGAAAGGCGTACAACAATTATCACACATGTATATTTATGTATTTATTTATTAAACATCTGGGACAATCTCGACTGTTCTACCCGAAAGGATGAAGTCTTCTTGAACGATTTCTCCTCGTCCAATTGATTGTATAATCTGACCTAATGAATAATATTTATTATCTAAATTATTGTAAAAGATAACCTCATTCGTGTCAGATACGATAATCGCATTCTTGCGTTCGGTATCGCTTTCACCAACACCAACGACGAACTTATACGGTCCAGATCGTTCATTGTATTTACCTAATACGACTTCGCCCTCATAATCAGCGACTACGCCGTGGCCAATAGCGATAGACCTATCAGCTAATGCCGCCGTCTTATTACCAGCCGCGAAAGAGTATTTACCCCTTGCTACAGCACTAGCGGCACGCATTACTGCTGAGCTCTTTCCCTCATCTTTTACGAAGGGGGAGCCGCAACAACAACACTCGGCTGTTGAATCGGCTCCAGCCCCCCATAAGAATGGACGCCATTCATTACGTATCCATATCTCCGCCACAATAGGAGAACTTAAGTCGTTCTTCTTGTCGTGGTGAATCCAAATAACGTCTTTAGAATCAGGACAGTCTTCTCCGCGATAAACAAACGAATATGTATTTCTATGTAAAGGCATATTTATTAACTATTAGAAGACGGTTTGCGTCTTATAGCCATACGCTTTACCGCAATATCGTCCTTGTGCTTTTGCTTATCGAATTCTAACCGCCGATTATCAAGATTTATCTTTTCGTCGAATTCGCGTATCTTCTCCCGTAAACTCTCTCGCTCGTTTTCGCTCATCTCTTCTGGCTCAACAATACCATCGGTCGATGCGGCTTGCTGCGCCTGAGCAGCGTTAATCTGAGCGATAAGCAGTCGAGTATCATTATCTCGCTGATTAAGCATATCCTGTTGCTGCATCTCGGCCTCCTTTAATTGGGCCTCAGCCTGCATTTTCTGTTGCTCGAGTTCCGCTTGTTGCTGTTGTGCCTGTTGCGCTCTTTCAATCATCTCGCGCTCGGATTGTTCAACAAGGCGCTCCTTCTCTGACAGCGATGTCGTATTGTACATCTTGAGCATTGTAGAGAAAGAGATAGCTTGATTCTGAAGTGCTGCCTGAGCGAGTTGACCAATCTGTTGATGCAGTTGTTGCATGCCATCAGAGTAATCAACGACAATGCCATAATCACACTCGGCGAAAGTATCGCCATCAATCTCAATCATCTTAAGAGCACCATCTGGAAGGATATAATTAAATTTAATCTTACGACCCTTCATTGCAATCTTGGCGGTCTCAATGAAGCACTCAAGAACGCGTTTCTTCACGTCGTCATGCGTTGCAAATAACCATTCCGTAATGTGAGACGACTGCAGATTCGAACGCTCAATACCGCCAACGGTCTCTCTGTTACTAACGTTACCCTCGCGTTGCTTTGTGATACCAGTAATCTCGGACATCTCAAGCTTGATGAACTCAAGTAAGTTAATCTGGGACTGTATTGAATTACCAAACTCGGCATCGATAACGCCTGTTGTATTGTTGTTCAATGAGCCAGCAAGTTTACCAGTGGATTGACCGTAATTGCCTTCCTTGAAGGAGTCTGTGATATAAAGACCATTAACTCTCGCATAGTACATCCACTTATCGACATCCCAACCCTTAGGCACTTGAGCGAAATCAAATCGCACGAGCTTACCCCAGTTGTGAGCCATCATCTTGTTAAGACGGTCATGCACGACATCGTATAAGTAGTTATACTGCTTCATCATATCAACAAGCGAGAATGGCTTGGCGTCAATGATGTTATATATTGAGCCAATAATACCGAAGTGACACTTAGAGGGGTTTGATAATGAGTTGTACTGCACTGGGCATGGACGCATATTGACATAAATATCTTCGCCAATCTTCACGCCTTCCCATGCTTGGTTAATCCACATTGTCTGCTCTTCTTCGCCTAAATCAGTATTAGGAACGTAATCTTCGCTATAAAAATCGAATGACTCTTCGCCAGTCTCTGGGTTGTAGCGCTTAATCTTCTTAACCTTACGCATCGACTTCCAGTAGACTCTTATAACGCGGATATTGCCATTCGTATCATAAGGCAAAAGAGAGTCGTCTGAGCCATCAGCAAAGACATTAAACGGATCCCAATACTCGCCCATCCCATCTTCGCCAGTGGTGATGGTGTCGTCAACCATGTGGAGGTTAACGAATCCCTTAGTCTCGTCGTAGTTATCGAGAGCATCAGTACCGCCATCGAAATTGCTAGGTGCGTCATTTATCTTCTTGATATCCTTCTCTGACAGAACATCGTAATACATATCCACGATTCTGCCGGGAGACATATAATCTTCAAGAATGATAACATCAGCGTCTTCAATCCTATTAGAGAAGCCAGACCGGAAAACCCTAATCTTTAATGGATTAATCTTCTCAAGGATGGGTTCGCCGCCTTGTATACTACACTGATAAATCTCTTCACCACTAATGGCTGCATCCATGAAACCCTGCGTGAACTTAAGCTTAAAATTCTGCTCTTTTGAGTAATGCTGAAGAATGCAATTACTCATAATCTCACGCTCGTCTTGCCATTCGTATTGGAAGTGGTGGGCTATCTTTTCCAGCTCTTTATTATAACGGTCTTCATCCTCGCGATACATCTCTATCGCTTGAAGAACAGCTGCCTGTAGAGCCTCTTGCTTCTTGTTTTCAATCTCCGATAAGGCGTTCGGATTGGTTACTACAGCCCGATAATCAAATATCCTATTGGACTCTTCGCCTCGAAGCAGATTTAATTTGCTGTTCATAATAGGATAATGCTGTATGTTGTCTGGAATGAAACGAGCCTTCAGATGGTCTGGATTGAGAATCAACTGCAAATCAGACATATGAAGTTTGCCGTTCACCAAATCATAATTTATCTTCTTATGAACAATAGATTTTCTAACCGGACTGTAATTTATAAATGTCTTTGAATCCGCCCAGTCAACACACTGTTTTCTCCAAGCTTTATTCTTCGCCTTAAAAGATTTTCGCTGTGAAGGAAATCCTATTCGTTCTGACATATTTCTTTTAATTTATTTTGCAAATATAGAAAAAGTCCACCACTTTTCAAAGGTGATGGACTCTAATTTAATTCGGAATTAATCTTCAAGAAATCTATTGTCGTAATTTCGAGTGAAATAATCGTCAAGACCAAGATAATCTGGCTCTATATCCTTTTTGCTACCCGCTAAGTCGCCTGAGTATAATATCATATATTGCTCTCGGTAAAGCATTACCATACCTAACGCTCTAACTCGGTCAACATTTATATCTGGATTGAATAAGATAAGCTCTTTTAATAACGCTCGACTCTTGATATTAAACAGATTGAACTCAGTAGTTTCTATTTCTTCTCCACTTTCTGTCTTTTCTATCTTCGGCACTGGCTTAAGAAGCCAATCCCTTATTAACTTATTCGCAAAATTATTGACTGGTAACGTAGCATTAACGCCATACGCCTTATTGCCGAATCCTAAAGTCTTAATGATGTCTTTATCTTTCAGGTATTCTGGCGTCTCGGCGAGAAGATAAGAGCAGTTCATGCGCGAGAAGTAAGCGTAGATACCCTTCTTATTTGACTCATATAATGCTTTCGCACCATAGAATAAGCAAAGCTTCCTCGTGACTTCATAGCAATCATCAGCGTACATTTTACGGCCAGTATACTCGGCTACAATCTTATCAGTCCACAGGTCTAATACAAATGTACTATATAAAGACATCGTGTCTGATTCGTCATCATCAATAGGGTCAACGCCTATAATATATCTATTGCTATATACTTTACCTCCTTGTCCCACTTCCGGCATAGCGTATATCTCTATGGCACCTTCAATCTTGTTATCCTTAGTGGGGAACTCGTGTATCGCTTTGTCTGCAGTCGGTACAAACTTAACTTCTCCACCAGCGCTAATCTCTAAATCGCCACAGTATACATCATCGTAGAAGGACGGATTGTTATCTATCTGGTTAAGCCTTACGCTCAATTCACTTTGAGGGAAGATATTGCCCCTACTCCTAAGAATAGCCTCCTGTGGTGTAATCGGAATTTCAGCGGTACGTTTAGTAACAGCGTTGATATTAGATGAGTTATACTTAACTTTATATCGGTCGTACAACACCTCTAATAACGCCTTTGTTACATCGGAATTGCCATCATGGTCGTAGCAGTCAGCTCTATTCAGATAAGCAGGAAAGAAGTATGTGAATTGTTTTCTGCCCTGCCCCTCCTTATCGTATACGTTTGGATTGCCTTGTACATTATAACCATCAGGGTGATACATAATTTCTTGCAGAGAAGCGAAGTCAGATTCACTATCACCAGCAGTACCAATAAGGTACAGAAGGCCGAACACACGAGCGCCATCCTCGACAGACGGTCGTAGGTTATTATAAATCTCTAGCAAGTTACTGAATGAACCAGCCTCTTCCATTATATAAAGGACACCACGAGATCCACGAAGTTTAGACACGTCGGCATTAGACGAACGACCTACAACCGAATTAAGAGTACCTCTTTTAACACCAGTATCCAAATCAATATAGCCGGTCTGCCATATCATATTCTGCATTGTATTTGTAAGCCGCTTCGATGGGAACTGTGTATGATCAGCGCAGAAGTCAATGGCATATTGGAATTTATCTAGAGTCTGGTCACCACCCACAAGCTTACTTCTGTCAGAAGCAGTAATATAGCAAGTCACCTTTTTATTATTCTTCCAACTCTCGCCTAACAAGAACCGTTTAGTAAGCATCTGTGCCACAGATTGAGACTTACCACAGCCACGTCGAGCTAATTCAACGGCGTGATGGCCATTCTTTCTTGCTTGCCATAAATAGTGGTATTTATAATAGTGCCCCTCCCAAGTATCTGGTAAGTCCATAACACGCATTGATGCGCTTGAACCATCATCTAACTTCTTTGTTAATTGAATTGGCATATAGTTCAAGAAGAAGTAGAAATCTCCAGGAATCCACTCGCCGTCTTCTTCTCGTACCATACCGTTATGGCAACGATCAATCTCGCGTATGAGCCACTTCATATACTCGCTATTAGGATTAGCATTCACTCTCAAGTCAGTATATCTACCTGTTTGTTGAAAGTGAATGCCAGCCTCCCTAAAGTAATCCATGTTCTCAAGTATATGCGGTTTTGTTACATCTACGATTATACGTCCTTGTTCATCCCTTGGTAAGTCTTTCGCTCTCGGTCTATCCGCTGCAATAAGAGAACGTATATATGGTATGTTATTCAGACAATCAAAGAATTGGTCTTGTACTTCTTGCGGGTATTCCTCAAGTTTCAACGCTTCTAATGGCGTCTGAATGTAATTCATTATCATGACATATCTGCTATATCGAAGCCATCATCAAAGACGGTCTTATTGTTACCGCCACGAGCACGACCCTTCTCTTCAATTTCCTTGGCAACAACTTTCTCTGCTTCTACGAGATCCTTAGCAAGTTGAGGTATCTGTTTAATTGCCGATGTTATTGAATTGATAGTATAAACTGGCTTACCTTTCTCGTCTAACGTATTTAAATCTACGTCTTTAAGGAACTTACCAACTTTATCTACGGCTATCTTTGCGGCCTCAAGAAGAGCGTAAGACGATGTTATAGTGTGTTTTTCGTATACCTCCATTGCCTTCTTTAAAGCAGAAGAAGGCACAAACTTTTCTGGCAACCCTTCTTGTGTAATAATCTCTTCCGCCCTTTCCTTCAAATCCGTGATATAACTGTATGTGCTTCTTGGGTCGACCATAAAAAACATAAATGACATCTGCTGCATAAAGGATTCTTTATTTTTCGACTTGTCTGCCTCCCAAATATCACGAATCGGCTTCACTAACAGTGCCTCTGGAGATATCTTTATTTCGTAATTTTCGTATTCTATTAAGTGCATAACAAAAAAGCCCAGGATTAGACCCGGGCTTTACATTATTTTATAATTGTTGGCGGAGTGTATAATATCTTATCGGTAGTCTCTGGTGCAAACTCTTCGATAATATAATCGACATCGCTTTCGTATAAGAAGAGATATCTTCCATCCTCCAAATCAACTATCGGGAAATTGATTTTAATCTCCATCTCTTTTTCGTTAAGCTCCTCTGCGAGAGAGTGCTTCACTTTAATATATCTGTCTGGACAAATCCTAACGTAGTCACCGACCTTAATATCGCGCACAAGTGGGCCAATAGCGACGACCCTTTGAGTGTCCTTAACAGTGCCAGCTAACTCCTTTACGTCTAAAACTAACTTGCTATCATCCTCTTCGTATCTATCCATCGTTGTAACGATGTGATTAGTTGTTGGCCTTATCTTTCTTGGTATCATTATCTAATATGTTATAAAGTTTATAAATCTCGTCTTGTGCGAACAGCATCTCGCAACGCAGAAGCAGAGTATTCATATATGCGCACATATGCTCGTATTGCGCCTTCATCAGAGCTAAGACAGTCGGATCAAGCGTTCCCTTTGCTGTAAACTTCTTGATTCCTTTATCAAGACGAACCATATTATTCTTCAAGTCGCTCGCCTCGATTATCATCCTCATCTTGTATTTCTCCATCTTTTACTATATTGTGTTCTTTTTTGTTCCTGAGATATCTTACGTAATCTAAATAAAACGAACCTATACCGGGGATATGAAACTTTGGGAATTTTCTTGCAATCTCTTCTTTCGTGTAATCTGCAAAAACATCGTATTCGCGTATCGTGTCTCTTATATATTCGAAAAACAGTTTGTATATCTCTCTAACGTCTTCGTATGGTAAGTCGTTTTCTTTAGCATATTGCTTACACATTTTCTCCCACCTTTGCATAATTCTCGAAGTCAAAAAGCAATAACAGTTTAAAACAACCTGTATTATTGTCAGCTATCAAATTCGGAATCAACTTGGGATGAATCCTATCGTTTACTAAAACCCCTCTTTTCCTTAATTTACACAGAAGTACCTGAAACTGATTTAAAGACATATCGCATAATGCACGAACTTCGTCTCTGAAATCGGAACCCATTGTAACTCTATCCAGTAAATCATTATCTTTAATGGCAGCACTTAACTCGTATCTTTTGTATAAATAAGCAGAAACGATGTCCATCTCTTTAGGAGTCATATGGTGAAAAGGTAATATGAATTCCAACCATCTCTTAAAGAAATCCATTCCAATTTCTGTAGGGATTCTGATTACATTATTTATGCTTATGCCCTTTCCCATTGTTTATTCCTTCTCCTTCTCTTCCGGAATTGTCATACTCTCTTGAATCTCATCAATGCACTTCTTCACGAAATCATCAGTGAACTTGTCTGCATACTTGAGAACCTTAAATAAGAACTCAAGACGAGTGAAGAAATTACCAAGCATTGCGTCATTTAGACGATTCTGAAGCTCAGCGTTTGTCCTATTAAGACCATTTGCAATCTTAAGTAATTCATCGTATGGAAGCTTCTTCTCTACAGCCTCGACTTTCTTATCCTCTTCTGGCATTTCAACTTTAACTTTTGTCATTACTATTTGTTTTTTTCTTCTTCTTCCTCGAGCCAAACCTCGATGTGTTCATCCCCTAAATCTGTACTGCCGCAATTATCGCAGTAGTCTGGGTAACCGTCTCCGGCTATAATTCTTAATGAATGGCACCTTTTACAATATGTTACCGGGATATCATTGAATTCCTTCGTTGTCATCATAGTAAACTATACAAAAATAGCCATTCTCCTCGGTAATACAAACGAACTCATCTTTCGTAATACCTGCCTTATTAGCACTTGCCAATGCTTGGAGTAAAGTAGCTCCGTAAACGTAATTAAATCCTTTCATAATAAACCTAACTTGATTTGCTGACCCTCAAGGATTCGAACCTCAACCAGCGGGTTTGGAAGCCGCCATACTACCATTATACTAAGGGCCAAACACTAAATAATATTTATACGCAACAAAACATATATAATTATTCCTTAACTCCGTAACTTCTTAACGACGGTACAAAGTTAAGCATTTTTTTTGATAAAAACAATAGCTAAAACTATTGCAAATGTCGATTTTTTTACAGGGGATCAAAAAATATCGAAAATATTTGCAAATTCTCGTAATGGACCGCCATTTTCGTGCTTCCACTTTCTACTATTCAGGGCAAACACTGCCATTTTTTTCTGAGCGGGAGTCCCATGAGCCTTAAACCAAGATGCAGAATGACCCGTACGCTTTTTTAACGCCGTGAACTTACCACGATTCTCGGGCTTGATGTGAATCTTTCCGCCGGAGTCAAACTCCAATTCTACAAATTGACGCTTCTTTCTGTATTCTTCCGGGGCTTCATCTGGAACGACTCTATAATAATAATCAGGATCTTCATCCTCATAAATTCTATCATATAACTCGACCGGCGTTGTTCCTGGAATATCATTCCCGTTAATTCCCCTGTCTTTAGAAAAAGGGCTCAAATCCCATTTGTCGTAGAAAGAGACATACTTTCTTCCATTCTCATCTATTCCGTGATCAATTTTATATGCACCAGCAACGGAATCAAACATAGAACGTCTTGACGCTTCTGGGCGTTCTTTCATCCTAAAGTATTTCGCGTCCGCGTCTTTCGATATTTTCGGCCTATAAGGAGACTCTTCTATGTAGTCATTCGGATCAAACCTAAGACCCTCTTTGATGCCTGTATATTCCGAAAGCAGCGCCCTCCTTGCGAGACTCGCATCATTGTCCTCATGTGTGCGACCTGTATATGGACTCAATATATAATTCACAAGTCCTTTATTTGGCCCAGAGCCATAACTCGATTCCACTTTATCACCTGGATATCCATATACCTCGCCGTTATTTACATAGTCCGTAAGATATTTTCGCTTTGCGATATCAAGCAATTGACGTGCGGCATTCCATCCAGAAGGCCCTATTGGTCCACCTTCTGCGCGAAAAATCGAATAGTTATTTTCCAAGTCATCTAAATCAGCAAGAAGTGTCTTGTTTCTACCAAGTTCCTTTCCGTTCACATATCTCTTGTAATTCGACTTGATTAAATCCATATTACCGGAGTGAAAACCTTCCATCAGCTTCGGAAACTTCGATAATCCGGGATTATAAGAATAATCAACAAGAATGCTTTGGGATTTGTCACTCAATTTATCCCACTCTCCTTCGCCAAAACGCTTATCGTATATCTTCTTGGCGTCATTATAGTATTTTTGAACTAACGTATCAACAGCGCTCTCAGCTTGCTCATCAGTGAGATAACCCTGCTTAAGAGCTAATGCTGCTTCTGGCGTGCCATTTGATAGCTTGATACCATAAGCAATAGTATCAGCACCGCCTTCGTGAGACTTGTGAGGATACCATCTACCGGTCTTAGCGTCATAGCCGCCATTAACGTTATTCTTCGAGTTTTCAACAGCCATAATACGCCTAGCTGCATCTTGTCGCGCATCGAGTGTTGGCATAGCAGAAGGAGCGTCTGGCATTAATACGCCATAGCCACTTTGCGGAACCTCTAATCCCAGCTCTATGGGTATCTCCTCGAGCATACCGGTCGTTCTTTGTGGCACATAATCGCCATAGTCCGGCAACGGCTTGTATCTTAATGGAACTTCTATTGGAGCTCCAACGTTTACTGGCGGAGTATACAGATAAGCGTCGCTCTTATACTGTGCAGTATTAGTAATTGGGCCACCATCTGCTTTTAATTTACCACCACAAGAGTTATAATGAGCTATAATACTCGCCAAATCATTATAACCCATCGATGTATAAATACCAAGAAGCTCGGCCTTCTCGCTTTGAGAGAGCCGAGCCCATCTATTGTTTACCATATGCTATCGATTAATTGATATAACGGCAACATCCCCGGTCTTGTTGAGATTCTTACGACCACGGAAGACGGTACCGCAATCCTTACATCTAAATAACTCGTAACGACTCACATTGGTCGTGTAATATCCATCTATCTTTTCGACTCTATTAGTGCCACAGTGAGGGCAAATAACCTCATCTGCTGACATTATATTGCCAATATTAGGATGATTCTTAATCCATGGAAGAAGCTTTAAATACACGAGCTCTAACACCTTAGTGTCATTCTTATTGTATTCTAACATATAAGAAAGAGCCTCATCGTCACCATGCACACATTTGCGCCATAATTCGAAATCAGTATCGAGCTTATGAGGGAAACCAAAATACTCGCAAAGAGCATCTAGCTTATTACTCATAAAGCCGAACTGCTTTCTTGCAACCTGCAGCGTATCTATCACATGATAAGGACGCGGCGGATTAAGACCATTCATAATGAATCGAGTGTTTATCCATGGGATATCAGCACCAAGGGCGTTATGGGCGACAATAATGTCTGCTTCATCCATAAGAGCCCATAGGTCTTTCATGATGCGAGAATCGTCCTCTTTTAAAGCTTCTTCAGAAGTGAGCCTCTCCCCGATAACTTCGCTTTCATACAACCACTTGGCAGACCAACAAAGCATAAACCAATGGCCATTTGTATGATCCCATGCGATATTCTGTTTCCATAAGGAGAAGACATAAGCCTCAACGGGAGCAGTTTCTGTATCAAGAAGCAGAATTCTCGGTATCCATTTCGTCGGTACCTTAATGTCTGCTCGAAGTAAATCTTTCGCCTTATAAATGGTCTGTCTGTCAGTATGAAGTCGCTTCGCTAATTTGCCTGCGCCCATTCGTAAGAAATAAGGTTTATCCTTATACTTATAAGCTATTTGCTCTGCAGTCATATTCTAAAATTTTGAGGTGGATACGCCTTTCAGTAATATGTTCACTTGTTGCTTTTCTACTGGAACAACAGCTTCAGGCTCATCCACATAGTCATAAAGAACTCCACGAATACTATTCAGCTCCTTCTCTTCTTTAGCAATAAGCTTTTCAAGCTTATTACGCTTTTCATTTAGCTCATAATAGAGCTCCTTAAGCTCGTCAAGCTTCTCTACTTTTGCCTTGATGACGTCCGGTGCTTCTGGACTCAAGAGTTCTGTATGAAGAAAACTATAAATTCTCATGTCTATTATTTTTTGTTTCTTTCTGGTGGAAGTATAATATTAAGAATAAAAACATACCAATGATCATTAAATAAACAATCGCCCCTACTTCAATCTTTGTGTAATAATCTATCGTGCTGACAATATTGTTAAATAGTACATAATGTATAAACATCCTATGATACTCACAAAACTGAAATACGTAACTACTTATATATAGAAACAAGATTGTTAAAAACGATACGCCACCGATATATGATAGCCACCAAGCATCTATATTGAAAAGCCAAAGAATTGTATTTAAGATATCGCATAATGCGATAACCATTGGGATGATTTTTAACAGATATAAAAATATCTTGTATAACACTTTACTTTTTAACGCAACCGCCATTTCCGTATCTAGTGCCGTTCTTTACGCCAGCCTTAGGGACATTTGGACGACGAGGCCCGCGCGTTGAATTAGATTTAGTTGTTGATTTTCTTTTAGCCATAATGTAAATTTTTGCAAATATAAGAAAAAAATCTGATATATGCAAATTTTTTAAACAAAATATATGAATTATTTTGTATATATACAATTAAAGGGAGCACGATGGCTCCCTTTAACAAAAACTATGATCGAGATACTGACTCTGCATGAGTCATTTTATTTATTTATAACTTAGTCAATTGGGGGTTAAAGCGAGTGTCCCTATGATTATGTTGTTTATACTAAAGAACCATTAATAGAGATACTATATCCGCTCCAGCCTTTGATAGTAGCTATTTCTTCAGCTAAATCTGCGTCTGTGGTATCATAAGTACCATGAATTACAATACTTTTTGACTCTGGCTCAACACTATGGTCACATCCAGCAATATTCTTCAAATATGCTCCAAGACTATCACCAAGATTTACATTCTGAAGAACAGTTGCGGCGTATGTTTCTGGTCTATATGTCCATGTTACAATAGCCACATTTTCTTTAACTATATTTATAAAATTACAGTTTTTACCAAGTTTAGCTAAATCACCGGAAACAACAAAAGAGCGTGGCGCATTAATTGTATTAAGATTATCATATTGAAAATCTGTAACTTCTACTTCAACGAAATAAGGATTACCAGTTGAAGCACTCCCCACTTCACTTATGAACTTTGGAGATGCATTAATGATGATACCTTTAATTCCTCCTTTAATGCCATAGCTTTCTGTTCTATTTAATACAGGATAAAGAAAATTATTAAATACTTTTCCTTTTAAGGATACGGCATCGCCTATGCAACTTTTTGTAAGTCTAAGGTTATTTATGCTATTGTATTGTAAGTCATTAATGTTGAAGCTCCAAGAGTTATATATAAGCGCATCAATTGTAATCTCAATCAAAGAAAGAAGGTCATACTTTTTCTTGACTAAAATTTCAGAGCCAGGTGTTACATAAACAGTATAATAAGACCAATCGCCTGGAGAAACCAGACTAATACCCAAATCAGCCTCAAGATTAGAATCTGTAAAGTGATGACTGTTATTGGTATCATTGTTTATAATTTCTAATGTAACATCATTACCTAAGTTGTGAAAAGTAATACTTTGCGTATTTGCGGTAGGATTAGAAACAACATTGTTCTTAATTCTCATTCCGCCAAGTATTAAAAGATTGTCATTATTGACACTCTCTTTTAACTGAGTTATTAAACAATTTCCCATAATTTTATTGTTTTAAAGTTTAAAATTTATGCTTGTCCATAATTAACTTCTCTTATTTCAACATCACCACTAAGCGGATAGTACCCAGTACCGCTATCTTGTTCAAAGAGATTATATGCAGGAGCGCCTATTCTTACTAATGATAATTTCTTTGTATTTTTATCTACTATAACAATATCAAATGCCTGTTCAGTAATAGTACCCTCCGCTCTTGATGAATAATCTCCATTAAGAATCCATCTTTGAGAACCATTTTTCCCACCAGAATCACAAGTTGTTACAATTTCTGGAATACTTTTACCCGTAGCTTCTGTGCCAGTAAGTCCTACATAATCATCATCAATCATTACAATACCATCAGAATGAAGATGCCCACTTATAACACCAGCAATTTCTCCATTGCCGTTATATTGAAGAAGAACTTTTGCTATTTTTTTTGAATCTTCACTTAAATACCTTATTACTTGCGTACAGTGACCATCACTTATTATAGGGTTGATAGAAGACAAGAAATGTGTGATAACAATTACAGTCCAGCCATTTTCAACATTTAGAGCAACATCCTGAAGCCATGCTACTTGAGAATCATTATAATCACTTTCAGCAGTAATTCTATATCCTTGTGTTTCTTGTTGTATTTCTTTTTGTTTAAATGATGATAAGAAAATATATCTTATTTTCTTTTGTTTATTATCAATATAATAATAATGTCTTGCGGAGTCACCATATACAATCTCATCAAGACCACTAAACCTGGTCATATCATGCCAATTATTCATATCAATATTATCGAATAGATCGGGATCATCAAAATAACCAGTCAAGTATTCATGATTACCGATAGCATAATATAATTTACCATTAAAGGTCTTTTCTCTTAAAGAGAGGAAATCATCAACGGCAGGATTTTGCTTGTTAGATGTCCCCCCAAGTGATATAAGTTGTGTGTTATCTCCTCCAGAAAACAATTTGTTGATTTTTACTCTTTCACTGATATATTTTACAAGAGCAGGACTTTTTTTTGCATTATACTCCCAATGTTCATCTGTCGAGAAGAAGAATATATCTCCATTTGAAGCACACTTACTATAAATACTTTTGATAGTGTCAACTTTGTTCTGCAAATAATCATTGGCAAAATAATATGAAGGAACTTCCTCTCTATTATCATATCCAATGATTTCTTTTATTTCATTGTCTTTTTCATTAACATATTCTTTTAAATCCTCAACATCTTCATTAGTAGCATAACCTTCAATTCCCTCTTCAAAATTAGTTTTCATCAATACCTTCTTCTTACCTTCAGATGTGATTCCTTCCAGTATCTTTCCTTCTTTATCAGTAGTTACACTTATCCATTCGGGATTCTCTACATGTTCTATGGCAGCTGAGGGGGTATCAATAGGAATATTTATCTGCTTTAATCCTTCTGATGTAATGGCTTCAAGTATTTTATCTTCACTATCTGTGGTTGCTTGAATATATTCAGGATTCTCTACTACCTGTACACTATTAAGTGCATCAGGGTCTAATCCTTCTACATCAAGTTTAGAATCTATTAAAGTCTTTAGTGTCGTGTCACTATCAAGATAGTCACTGAGAAATGCTACCATATCCTCATACTCATCAAGAGAAAGCTCTGCAATCTTCTCATTGACATAATCAACTACCTGTTGAGGAACACCAGCACCATAGTAGACACTACCATCAACCTTGATAGCCCATAGAATCTTACCTTCAGCATCGGTCTTTACATAGATGAACTCAGGATTCTCTACATAAATACCTTCATCAGCAATAGCCCAATCTTCAGTATCAATACTCCACTCATCAGCTATAAGTCTATATTGCACATACTTATTATCAGAACTCTGTACAAAACGAATGCTCATTCCTCCACAACGAACTGCGACAGGGATAAGAGTAGAAAGATACTCACTTGAAAGCAATGCGGACAACGAAGCAAATTTAGCGCTTGCATTATTTGCAGTTACATCATAAATCACTTGTTGGCCTAACTGACTGACTTCGGCCTCCAACTGGGTGACTTTTGTCTTTGTCGCAAACTCATCAGTTTCGGGTGGAGGAAGGATAGGACCAACGTTTTCTGCTTGTACAGCAGTGTCGGCAAGGTCTAAGGAATCCTGTACGCTAGAAGCAAGATCTGCCTTCGGTACGCCACTTTGCGGCTTATGGTAAGCAGTATCTGCTTTGCCTAAAGAGATCTGTGCAGCAGAAGACAAGTCAGTGGCAGGAATGCCAGATTGTGGTTTTTGGTATGCCGTAGCACCAGCGGACGCACCACTACGGATCGTAGATAGATCTTGAATGACGTCCTGCTTGGCGTTGAGCATGTTTGACAGGTCCGATGTCTTCGTATAGTTTGTTAAGTTATTTACATCCTTATCTATGAACTGGCTCGTATCTGGAACAACACCACTAGCGAGGTCGGAAGCAGGAATACCATCAGATGGCTTACTGTATGTACCAGCGCCTATGTTCGCACGAACTTGCGCCTGCTGCTCCTCCGTCAGCTCTTGTTCTTCGTATGAGATAGACTCAGAAGCAGACCCTTGCAGCTCCTCTACGGCAGACACCAAAGTGTTCCACTCAGAAGCAGCAAGCCGACCAGACTCGTCAGCCCCCTTATTTTGCGTCTTGTTGTTTAAATTCGAAATATCTATCATTTTACTAGAATATTAACGGGAAATCATAAGGGAAACCACCGCCACTACGACGACATAATTCTATGTCCCCTATACATATCTTTAGCAACTCGTGAGTCAAATCACCAAATACATAATAAAAAGTATGCATGTCGCATAACCCATGAGCAACTAAATTTTCATAATCGGACTGATAAAGGTCTATAAACCTCATCATGCCCTTCAACTTATCCTCAAGCAATACACCATTGCGATCCTTCACCGCACGCTCGTGCGTCACTGGAAACACTATGGAGCCTTGTTTGTCTTTTAAATATTTAATCTTTGCCATATCTATAGAACATATACTACATACATGCTAATTATATCATTCAATAGGACATAACAAAACAAACAACCTTAAAATACTTGACCTATAGATATAATATATCCTAGGCCGGTGTCGCCCAGCCCACCTTACCGTCTCCGGCAGGTCTATCCATAAAACTTCAGAGAACCCCGTTATTCCACCCGGACAGCTATTTACCTGTGCCTTTTCTCATAGCTCTTGGCTAGCTAAATTCCCCTATATCTATGGACCGTTTCGGCCGCGGGTTATTACTAAACGCCCACGTGAGGACCTAGCGCTATATCCTTATAATCAGATGATACTAGGCCGACAACTGTATGAGCTAGTATACAGTACCTTTAGTATGTAATATTTCAGGTGCAAAGATAAGCAAAAAAAATGACATATCCAAATTATTTTCTCCGCATTCATGAAAAATTATTAGATTAGTAATTTTTATCGTTTTACGATAAATAATTATCAAAATTCAGGAATTTTTATTTTTTCTATTTTTTTTGAAATTTTTCGAAATTTGTGGGAGTTGAGGATAAAATAAAATTTTTCTAAATTTTTAAAATTTTCTGGATTTCTATGAGCGTAGGATACCCGTCAGCACCCCCACCGGGTTCCCTCAAGGGTGGGATACCCCCGCCGTCGCGAAAGCGTCGGTGCTAAATCGTATCCCCTGCCAGTTTCGGACGCAGAGAGTTCCGAATTCCACGCCTAATACTTCGAACAATGGCTGGATTTTTCGCCTCGCTTCAGGCTAACAGAAGCACCGCAACCGCAACCGCTCAACCGTCCCTCCGCATTTACGGTGACACCTATGTGCCGACCAATGTGCGTAACCTGACCTCCGCCGAGACCGCTGGTCGTAAGGTCCTCGCTGTTCGTGTGAACGAACGGACGCAGACCAACCGCCAGGGTATCCCGTATGTCAGCAAAGAAGCGTGGGCCTTCGTCGCTGGTCCTGACGGCAAGCCGAGCACCGCTCGTGTCTACCTCAAACTCCGCAACGACAGCCCGCTCCAGGTCGGTCAGTGGCTCGACCCGTCGTCCATCAAAATCGCGAATATGCTCCAGGGCGGTCGCCAACTCAACGGCACCTACCTGCAGGACGCGACACCCATCAACGACGACGCCGTCAACGCCGACTTCAAGGCGTACTGCGACGCCAACGGTATCGACCTCACGGTCTAACCACTTCGGAGGTTTGCCCCTCAGGAGCCCCTCAACACACAGGGGGGCTCCCGCTTAACGGCGCTCCGGCAACTTAGAACGCTATCTAATAGCAGAAGGACGAAAACGAGTTAATTATACCTATTATTATATATTATATATATTATATATATATATTATAGGTATATACAATCCGTTTGCAACGGTTATACTTTGCTCTTTATTAAACCAATTAGAGTGTATAGTTGTTTCAATTCCCAAACCTATGCAAACGTTTGTATTCTTAACTCTTTTCCTCCTCTGCCGCTGGTGGTTATCAGTAATTTATGGGATGTCAATATTTGAAGTTTTTACTTCATCTCGTGCTCGTAAGTTATTGATACTAAGGCGCTTAGGTGCGCTGGTTATCCACAACAACTACTTTCAAAACGATAACAATTTATCGATTTACGATAAAAATTGTGCGTTAAGATTATTGTGTTGGGGATAATAGCAGTATGCGCTAGCAAGAGTATCCTATTTGGCCGACAATGTCCAAGTAAGTCAAAGTAGCCTCGTTTTGAGATGAAATGCTGAAAGCGACTGTGTCCGCCTTTATTTTATGTGGGATACGGATTGGAAGCATATAAACCTATCACTAATAACAGTGCGATAAGATAGGGTGTGACTTTGATTAGCTACGAGTCATTTGTGAATTACCTTCGCCCGGGTACAAAGGGTTGCTATATGGCATTGCGTTAAATATGCCATAAATTATACTAAAGCGACGATGATGTATACGTACCACTGCTAGACGTTAAGTGGTCGTCGTGTGTCAGTAAGTGTTGAGATATACAGACTGCTGGCGTGTAATGCAGCCAATCGAGAGATTGAGAGTCCAAAGCCTCTATAAATGCAGATGGCATATATTTACAACTTCCAGGTTGGCTCGGAAGTAAAATAACGAAGCAACTACGCTTATCTTCTGACAGTTTTGCGTAGGGTGGAGATCTACCACCAAATGAAACTGTTCCTACGTTCGGTCTAAAGTACCGATATTGCCACTACTGGTGATATGCTGATGGCGAATGCACTACCTTTTCGGTTATAGAGGAATAACAAGCTCATAGTCGTGATGAGTAAACCGAGAACACGACATTTTATTTTTTAGTAGTCTATAACAATTTAAACAGATACTATTATGACGAAAGTACGTCTTTTTGGCCCCGTGAAGAAGTTCTATCCTTATAGAACCGCCAAGTTATCTGGTTGGGGCACCTGTGTCGAGTTAGGCAGTGCAGAGTACGCTTATATCAGGCGTGCTGTTGAGAAGGCTGGTTACCAGATGGATAACCATGTTGTTTTCAGCACAGAGACTGAGAATTTCTGGTACTCTGACAATCACCTTTACATTGGTGGCACTGTTGTGCTTGGCTCGTATTAAGGAGAATAAACTAACAACACCAACACCTTAAAAACTAACGGTAATGAAATTAGTTGAAGATTCTGCTAATTCCAGTGTCATTATCTTGGGCGACGACAATCGTGTCTTACAGGTCGTCAAGGAGTCTGAGATTATTGATTCCATTGTGGCCGTGCGTGAACAAAAGTATCGCAATAAGGCTGCAAAGATGGACAGCGCGAAGTTATTACAGAGTTACACCGAGATGGTAACTGTCATGGTTCTCAACCAGGAAGATAACTATCCTGATTTTGATGTCATGATGGAGGCTGTTGCGGATGAGCTCTTCAAGCGTTTATCCATATGAGACAGTTCAACTTAGGTAAAACCGCAAAGAGCGTAATATTGTTCTGTCGTCTCGTAAAGATTGGACAATCTTGTACTGCCAAGGCTATGGATACGAGTGGTCGTACGGCTTCGTTGTTGAAGATGGTTCTTCGGAACAATTTCTACACGAAGAATGGTGCTCCATTTGATTTTCCTCGCCTGTTCATTTGTGATGACATTCAGAAGCAGTTATATCACAAGTGTACTACTCCTAATGACGTTGACTTGAGTGATTTAGAGACTATTCGTAAGATTCAGGCTCTAATGACTTATGTCGGTCGTAAAGAACGTGAACGTAGAGAGAAAGTTAGTAGTGAGAAAGTGACCTCCAATGATGTAAAGTCTCTTCTTATGCCAATTGACTTGTCAAAGCCATTCGTGTTGAAGAGTGCTGGCATCAAAAACGGGAAGTTACTTCTTTCTATCACATTCAGTAGTTAGTTTTTTGTGTTGGTCGGGGGTCTTGTATCGTTTCGGCGGTATGAGACCCCTTTTAAATCACAATTATGAAATGGTTTAAATTATTTGTCCAGATGTGCTTAATAGCGTATATGGTATATGTGCTTGTGCTTATTATAGGCAATATAGGGACAATGAAAGAGTGCCAATGCATTGATTTGCCAAGTAATGTATTAATACATGAAGAAAGCAAAAGCAGCGTTAAAACATACTGGATGGAATTTGATAAGATTGGCAAGATTGAGGTCTCATCCTTTGATGCTATGGCCTATAAAGCCGGTAGAATAACCCTCCAATTAGTTAAATGGTACAATGAGTCAAATGAAACTTATATTTATACTATAAGGAGGAAAAGGGGGAATAAACCAACAACTAACATTGATCTCTTAACGATTTTCGAAGAATGATGTTCGAGAACGGCTGCAAATACGATTATGCCAATGGTTGCATAGTCATTTACATGAATAAGCCAAAGATTATCAACGAGTCATTAAAAGGGCGTGATGTAACGATAGACAACATTCATTTGGGTGTTGACGAGTTCGTTAATAAGCGTGGTGTGACTATGTTGAGTTTCAGTGGTGTCGTGCGTGGTCGTTTCAGCGACTTCAGGTCTACTATCATTTATTTGAGGAGCAGGATTACGAATGAGGTACAATCTCTATCTAACAAGTATCGTAAGTACAACCGATGATGTAAAGGACGCTGTCATGCGTGATAATCTCAAGTGTGACAGTGTTCTTGCATCCTCATGCGGTGTAACCATTAAAGTTGATGAATCATATAAGCAATCTGATGGTGTTTATGGCGTGATATTCAAAGTACACGGTCTAAAGAACGCTACAGTTGAAGATATTATAGCAGAAGCAGATAATGATATCAACAAGTTAGTTGGCATTATTAGTGATTACATTGGTGTTTCACTTAACGTACTATTTGTTAATAATTGCAAATATCATATTGACTATACAGATTTCAATCGACAATGAGCAAAAATGATTTAAACGATTTCATTTGTAATAGTTTGTCTATGATGTTTTCGATCGCAATTGCAATAATCATTTTATACAGTCTATTCAGATGAATACATTCAACAATAACCGTGTTATGCCATCCTCGTGGGGTGGTCACGGTTTAATCGTAGTATCGATAAAGAGTCATGGCTATACTTTCTGGGATAGCATTTTCGAAGCTTTTGAAACACCGGAACAGTCATGTAATTCGCATACCTACGCGGAAGACATGGATAAGTTCTGCGAGAAACTGCAACTGCCTAAGTTTCTCAAGAACTACTATCACTTCGCACAGAATTTCGTCAATGGTATAAAGCCGAGAAACGGTTATTATCGTCGTTACTACTGCTTAGTGCCAAACGAAGAGTTATCCAAGTTCATCTTCGACCTTAAAGTCGCAGATACTGTGATGGATACGATTCGGCTTAAGGTACCCAGCGCTTTCGCCAATATTAGCGAAGAGGTAGCTAGAAGATTCGTTCATGTTCTAAAAGAGAACGAAAAACCAGATCTTTCCGTCATTTATTTCATGACCAACGAGCAGAAGGTAGAAAACGCCGGTTCTCATTGGAATGAATACACACACCCGGCGAAATATATTCTCGTTGATAGACTAATGAATCCCATTGACGTTAAGGCGTTCATGGATGTCATCAACACGATTGTGTTCGATCCTAAGAGCGAAGCTTGATATCAGAGCCGCTCTTTTCTTTAGCCTTGGTGGTGAAATGGTAGACACTGGGGACTTAAAGGTAGACATAATATAATATTATCTTCGTGTCTTCATATTTAATAAGACAAAAGATAAGAAGTAAAAAGTCTTAATTTGAGTGCTCATAGGGAAACCTATGAAGTAGAACCTCCCTAATTCGGTGAAAGCTAAAAGTACAGCGAGTGCAGTTACTAGTTGAGAGCCTGCATACTCATGCCAATACCGAGCCAATGTTAGTTTATGTATAAAATATAATCGGAATTGGTTGACGACCGAACAACCATTACATGAACGAGACAGTGTGTAGAGACTATACAGGAGAAACCTAAGCTGAAATAACATAATATGTAGTCCTAATTAGAAGGAAATTACTAATCTAAAAATCTTAGTAATAATATTGCTATTATGTATCTTGCAAGATTTCAATATGGTTAAGATAGAGTCCAGACCACAAACAGATTTTGAGCAGAACGACCTGTACATCAAAGTATAATAGCAGAATCAACCTGTATATCAAAGATAAAATCTGGTAGCGAAAGCTATAGTGGTACGAAAATCCCCTGACCTGAAAAGGTCGTGTGGGTTCGAATCCCACCCGAGGTACAAACTAACTACTAATTCTATCGTTTATGAAAGTATTTTTCCTTGTGCTCATTACCGTAGGGATTATTGCACTATTGGTTTATACAATTCTGTGCATTCATTCGGTATTCAAGGCGAAGAAGGAGATTGAGCAGCTCCCAGAAGATCCGCCTTCTGATTATGACATTGATAAGATCTACCAGAATGGTCCTGTCCATAAGCAGAATATCCTGATGTCATGATTTGCTTTTCTTCTTATTGGTCTTACATTGAAGAGATTCGTGTGAGTACTGAGAATGCTATCAAGATGGCGAGGATGTCGTATCATAACGGCGTTTTATCTTTGCCTGACTACTTGAAGATACGCAATAAGCTAGAACACAAAAACTCTAATACTAAATAATATGGCTTGGTATTGGATTTTAACAATCATAGTTGGGTATCTCATTATCGGCGGCATCATCGTAAGCATAATTGACCGTACGGAAGGAATAGATGGGAATGAAGCAATAGTTTATGTCGTTGCATGGCCGATATTGGCGTCCGGACTTCTCGGTTATTTCATTGCCTCGTGTTGCTTCAATCTTATTGATAAGATAAAGAAGCATTGACATTTCGGCCCCTTAGCTCAGTTGGTTAGCAGCGGCGCCCTCATAAGGCGATGGTCGTAGGTTCAATTCCTACAGGGGCCACAAAACAAAAATCATTATGAAAACAATTGAAGAAAAAGCGAAAGACTACGATGAGGCTCTGAAACGGGCAAGAAAAATTCTTAACGAAATTTTAGATAATGAAATTCTTGGATTTCCAGACCAGATAAGAGAAATTTTCCCCGAACTCCGAGGTTCGGAGGACGAGAGGATAAGGAATGGTATTCAACTTGTTCTTGAATCGTGGGATAGAAGTCATGTTTCGTCTGTCGGTTTGCCGTCACTTGTTCCAAAATATATTTCTTGGCTCAAATCCCTCCGTCCTTCTTGGAAACCAAACGACAATCAGATGTCTATGCTTCGCGCAATAGTGAATGACCCTAATAACGTTGGCGCCGAGTCTTGCCGTCTTGCTATGCAATCACTTTACAACGACCTTCTCAAACTGAATAACCATGACAAACGCAGAACTTTTGGCCAAGATAAAGGCCGAGATTGAACGGCGATGGAAGGATTATCGCAACTCAGTAACTCCAGACCAACCGAAGTATAGAACACATTACTTTGTTGGAAAAGGTGAGGTTTGTGAAGAACTCCTTTCCTCCCTCTCCACCCTTGAATCGGAAAAGCCGATTAATCCTGACGATGCGATGAAAGAACTTGACGAGAAGATTGCTCTTGTCAAGCAGAGAGGTACTTGGGACGGAGTTGATGTAGACAAGTATATGGACGAGGTGAGAGGCAGAGAGCCGGATAATCCGATGAATCTGGAGGAAGAAATCAATCTTGCTTGGGAAAAACTTGAAAAGGATTATTCTCCATCCGCATTGGACAAAACGATAATTATCGTAAGCGGCCTTGTTGGAGAGAAACAGTTCTCAAACATCGCCCGCCATTTTGCCGAATGGGGTGCTGAACATTTAAAGAAATAGATTATGGCAAAATACATTGACGCAGAGTGCCTGAAAGCGAAACTCGATGAGCATTATCGTAACTACCAAAGCAAGTATATGAAGGCACGAACCCCATATACACAAGGACTTATTGATGCTCTTGATTTAGCGGAACAAGTCATCGACACCCTTGAATCGGAAAAGCCACTTGGGTTGGAGGAAGAAATAGTAAAAGTTTGCGATGACTTCGTTTTTCCCTTATATGGGCTTGATGATGAATTTGGGCGGGAACTTATAAATAAAATCGCCCGTCACTTCTACGAACTTGGTTGCACCCGCACAGCCGAGAAGTACGACGAAATAGAATACAATCGGCAGAGGTCGGAAGAAAGTGTCCAGAATGACCTTGAAGAAGCGGCAAAGAAACATTTCAAACAGGAATGGAGTGAAAACTATTGGGCGTTTGAGGGTGATGTGATAAACGCTTTCATCGCCGGAGCGAAATGGCAGAAGGAGCAGATGATGAAGGAGACGATAGAAGCAGAAGTTGTGTCTCGTATAACTGGGCAAGGACTTCTTCCGGCTGTCACTTTTCTGGTTGATAATTCGTATAAAGAAGGCGATAAGGTTCGCATCATCATCGTAAAGGAGGATTGATTATGAAATGGATAGCAATAGCGATTGTTATTTTTGGCTTTCTCTTGGATGATGGGCTAACTAACATTGGAAAGGGATTGAGCAACCTCGACGAATTTATTTCAAAGAAAAAGGAGGACTGAAAAGAATATGAATCCATAACTCATAGACTTCGGCCCTGTAGCTGAGCTGGTAAAGCACCGCCCTTTTAAGGCGTGTGATCGTCAGTTCGAATCTGACCGGGGCCACAATTCAACTCGCCATGCTGTTAGTGCACGGATGGGCCCAAAGAGCACAGACAATGAAGAAATGCGATATAGTAAACCGTAGGGCGTCGCATTGAGTTGAATTATTGGTGGATTGGCCGAGCGGTCTATGGCAATTGCCTTGAAAGCAATCGTACTTACGGGTACCGGGAGTTCGAATCTCTCATCCACCGCCATATGGTTAAGCGACGCGAAGGAATGCACGGCGAGAGCTCCTACGGAGTACGGACACCCGAGAAATGTGTCTTTTCGGGTTCAAATCCCGACTTAACCACAATGCAGGCGATAACGAACGTAGAAAACAACCATTTTCTCATAATATAAGACATTTCAAAGGCACAAAATATCGCTTGTATACTTATAAAACACAGAACAAAGGTCGCTCAGGAATGAATATTCCTTGCAAAAACTCGCTATATGGAGACTATCACGGATGCGCATAAGAGGATAGTAACTTAGTGAAGTTCTTATAACTAGGTGAATAGTGGCCATAAAATCCTAGGAAAGAGAGCGGAAGTTGCGGTGAGTAATCCGTAGGGGCCGCAATAAGAGTTGTTTCTGTGTTTTTATGGGGAATTAGCTCAGTTGGTAGAGCATAACATTTGCAATGTTAGGGTCAGGAGTTCGAATCTCCTATTCTCCACAATTAACTATTAAAAACAGACCAACATGGAAAGGATTAGCGAACTCTTAGATGAGCTCGGCTGGAAGAGAAACGGCTTTTGGAATAACCGCATGTTCTTCAGTCTTGGCTCTCAGACCTTGTGCATTCACTTGTACGATGGTTCTTGCTATCACGCGACAGTCAAGGGAATCAATTACGACAAGAAATTGACTCCTGATGTCATTCGCGAATATACTCAGATCATTAAGCGTTGTATGGAAATTAAGAAGAACCTTAAGAAACATACTGCTTATGAGTACGTAGAAGCCAACAAGGAATTGGCGGCATTTGTCAAAGAAATGATAAAAAAGTGAAGCCATATGTGTCTCATTGTGAAAAAACGATGGCATAAAGATGGCAAACCACTTATTGCCGAAGAAAACATTCCCGTGTTCAAGGTGCTTCGCAAAGACACGCATCGAGGATTAGAAACGCCATTTTTCGAATATCCAATTGTGTTCAAAGATGGGAAAGCGATACTAGAGTCCGAGCTGGTGGGACTCAAGCCAATAACCCCCAATGGCTCGTATCGTTGCCATAAAGGCATTCACGCGTGTTTAGACCACTTATCGTCGAGAGCGTTGGCGTGTAGATGTCCGGGGGGAAACGGATCCGTTTATAAGGCCATAATTCCCAAAGGAGCTAAATATCTGATTGGTATAAATGGAGATATCGTTTCTACTAAGATGATAATCTTTGAAAAGAAATGGTATGAGAAATAGAGATTTTTTGGCCTGCCAAGGCATCAATTGCGCGCTCAAGATGACGTGTCGCAAGTACCACAACTGGATAGAGGACGACGACTCTATGCTCACGGAGATTACGCCGCGCTTCTCGAAAGAAACCGGTTGTGTCGACTATAACCAGATTGAATTCTGTGGCAACTAACCATTAAGGGTAGTACCGATGATGCCTTAACATGGTTTCCATTCCGTCTTCAGTGTTTGTATTCATATTTGGAGTTTTGAGGTTGTTTAACATATACATCGGTCGCAGCTGTGCGTTAAACAGCATTTGCCACTTTAGCTCAGCTGGTAGAGCGTGTGATTTGTAATCTCAAGGTCGTCGGTTCGATCCCGGCAAGTGGCTCAACAACGTGTAACGCTACTCGATAAAACTAGCGACGCTCTTTGCATTTTTATGAAAGGGGCCCAGTTGTCGTACAACCCGATTTCGGGTGTTATATGATGATGCAGCATTTCAAATAAGGGCCCCTTTATGAACTAACACAAAAAGTATGTCTTATGACAGAAGAGAAACTATCTCACATTACGAAAAGATACAACGCGGAAAGACACAACTTTAGCTTTCCTACTATATATGCATCAAAAGAACGCGTTAAATCCATTCTCGAGATGAATAAGGACTACGAGAAACTCAGTGACGATAAGCTTATATTCAAATTGGCTGTATTCCTGAATAATATGGCATTTGGGTGGAATTAATAGTTAAGCTGAACAATGGCTTGTAGTAGTGTCAGCAAACCAGAAGCCATGAGCCTAAAAATTAAATAGGTCAGAGGTAACCGTGAACGCAGAAGGCCACTGCAGGCGACAGACCATTGGGTAATTCCATAGGAGTGCTGTTGGGCTGGCGTCTCGAGAAGTAGCGCAGTTGGTAGCGCAGGTGGTTTGGGACCATCAGGTCGCAGGTTCGAGTCCTGTCTTCTCGACGAAATCTTTCTGATTTCTTTCTTACTTAGTTCTAGGTTTTAGTGTTTAGTGTTCCCACTTTCGCAGTGATGCGCGAGTGGGTTTTTAAAAGAATTATTTATGATATTTTATATAAAAGTAGAAGTGGATGAATATAAGCAAAGATATTCACCTAACGCAATCGTAGAAACAGCATGCGATGCAGCACTTGATTCACTAGCAAAATTAGGAGTATTAGCAACAGTAACTGTATCACCCGACATGGTTCAATCTGGACTTTCATCTTAGTTTATATGGCTTGGTAGCTCAGAGGCAGAGCATCTGACTGTTAATCAGAAAGTCGAGATATCGTAATTCTCCCAAGCCGCACTCTCGGAGTCTCGTAGTTGAGATCGGTCTTAGACTAATAGAGAACTACACATGGGACTAACGAGTATAGTATAAGACGCTGTAGGGCTTATACGAGGATGACATAACTTAGAAGCATTTAAGATGGGTGATGCTCGCGATGAACAAGACTCAGGCTCTTGCTATATGTCATTCGAATCGCACATTGAGGCGTGGTGTAACGGCAACACTCCAGTTTTTGGCACTGGCATTCCAAGTTCGAATCTTGGCGTCTCAACTAATACAAAAACCTTTAACTATTAATTCATTTTCTCATGAAAAGATGGAGTAACGAGGAGGTTGCTGCCCTTAGCGCCTCCGTAGCCGAGAATGGCTATTCTAAGGGAATCCGAGAATTCATTAACTCCAGCGACAACGTTAACGGCCGTACGTTCTCTGGCTGTGAGTACGTGATCTCAAAACAGTCGAAACAATGCAGCGCCACTGATCATGGTGATGCTGTCGTGCCGATCAACGAGCCGAAACAACCAGTCACTTCTGACATCATCGTCGAAGACAAGAAAGAATCGGTGTTACGCCGAGTCATCAAGTGGATCTTTGGAATGTAGCGGCTTATGAACATCACAATCATAAGGTCGACAGATGTTGCACATAGATGCATATATCAGTCAATCTTAGACTGTATCGATGGTAAGACGATAATCATCACGACAAACACAGAGACTGAGGCTAATTGGCGACTTCAAATCATTAACGCTAGAAACGACAAGGATGCATTAAAGAAAGTGATAGACTTAGCACCCGTGTTTATCAACTATCATTTCCTGCATTCGATGGACAGAAACCAGGATGAGATTTCGATACTCAACTACAGGGGGTATAAGAACCTCATCCTGGATAATGTCTGGGCCGTATTCCAGAATGGCAATGTATCGTCCTGGATTACCGCAATAAAGACGGCAAACCCTGACATCAACTTCATTGGTATCAGCGATACTGGTGGAGAATCGTATAAAACACGAATAGACCAGCGAATCAAAGATATCAAGGTTGTTATGTCGAATAATATCAAGGAAGCGATGGCGAAACTAAAGGAAGAGAAGGAGGACTTGCCACCATGTAAATCTATCCATCTCTGCCAGGTTGACATATCGAATCTTACTACAATAGAACCTTGTTCTTATTCGCCAACGGGCGGGCCAACTTCACATACCGCTTATGTAAGCTCTGACTTATTCCTTGATAGAATCAAGGGAGAAACAGAAGACGAAATAAGAGTATATGCGAAAGTCCCAAAGACAATAGAGCTATTATGCGAAGCACGACGCTTTGTTTCTACGTGTATGATTTACAGTCCAACGCCATTGTATGGCCGGAGAATGAGCTATCTTACGTCTCAGCTGAATAAGTTATTTGGCAACATGGAAGCGACGGCGATGAGAATTGCCGCGCTTGATCAACTTCCTCATAATTGGCAAATCAATATTCGCGAACAAAAGAGTATTATGTTCTGCGACTATAAAAAGAGTGATGAGTATAGGAAGTTTATCAACTACTATGTAAGGCCAGATTTCGCAGATGGGTCGCTGAGGTATGCTATCGAGCAATACTCTGACCATAATAACGCTGTCCTTTGTATCGAAGGTCAACGGATTGGCGCAACGGTCGAGCTACTTGACGGATGCAAAAACGTCTTCCTCTTTGGCACGAACAAATACGACAGTCGTCTGATAAAGCACATCATGGATTGCTCGACAGACGATATCAATATCGTTATGTTCGTATCGAAGAATACCATCGATGAGTCTAATGTCCTTTCTGCACTTGAGTGCATTAAGGATAATTCTCTCACCGTTTTAAAACATGATTTATCATCTTGATTCGAGACGTCTGACACAAGAAGGAGTATTCATCGAGGAAGTCCTCGCGATGCTTCTTGTCAGACATTGTTCGAATCTAAAACTATTGTTTGAAAGACTCTTAGACAATCGATTAATCATCAAGAATGGAGACATCGAAGGCTCGTATTTCTTGCCTGAAGAGGTCATGCATGAACTTGATGATGTGATTCAGAAGTGCGCTCCAGAGACATCGACGAATGATGTTATTGAAGGATTGGCTACTCAAATGATTTCGCTGTTTCCTAAAGGTATGAAGCCGGGTACTAACCAGACTTGGCGTAGTAATGTGACTGATATCTCTCGCAGGTTGCGTAAGTTTCAGACACGTTATCCTCGCTATAATGTCGAACAGATACTTGACGCTACCAAACGGTATGTGGAATCGTTTAATGGTCATTACGACTATATGAGAACCTTAAAGTATTTCATTTGGAAGGATGATGTGAAGTACAACGACGAAGGCAAGGGTTATATCGACTCTTATTCGGAGTTGGCTAACTTCATCGACAATGTAGATGCTGGTGATCGTACAGGCAATGACAACTTCGCCACTCTTGTCTAATGGGCTCACTAGTAGACAGGGTTATTGACACGCTTGAAGAACGAAGGGAAAGGTTAGAAAAAGGTCAAATAAACTGTATACCATCGCCATTCAAGAGGTTTTCGAACAACTTTGTCGGAATAGAGCAAGGAAAGTATTATCTTATCTCTGGGTCTACTAAATCAGCAAAAACTCAGATAATGAATTATCTCTTCTTATATAATAGCGTGTTTTACGCTTATACTCATCAAGAGAAGATTCGATTAAGGATATTATACTACCCGCTGGAGGAAACTCAAGAAGCGATTACAACGCGTTTTATGTGCTACCTTCTGTACGTCCTGTCCAAAGGGACGATACGGCGATCTCCTACTGAGTTGAGGTCCACTAAAGAAGAAGAGCCGATTGAACCTGAAGTACTGGAGTTGTTACGCAGTGAAAGGTATCAATCTATTCTTAATTTCTATGAAGAACACGTTACGTTCCTACCAGATAGAAACCCTACCGGTATTTTGTATTCTGCCAAGAAATATGCGGAAAACAATGGAACTGAATATAAGAAGACAGTCACTATCACCGACAGACATGGCGCTGTTGTTGATGAACGCGAAGTGTTCGATTACTATGAACCTGCAGACCCGAACGAGTATGTGATGATTATAGTCGATCATATCAGTTTGATTGACTGTGAACAGAATAAGACTCTTCGGGAATGTATGAATATGCTATCGGAGTATATGATTAGAATGAGGAATCGTTATAATTATATCCCGGTTATTATTCAACAGCAATCTCAAGAGACTCAAAGCCTCGAGGCGTTTAAGATGAATAAGATACGGCCTTCTGTTGCTGGTCTTGCAGATAGCAAATATCTCGCAAAGGATTAATAACAACATTTGTAATTGCATTTGTTTATTTAAAAAGTTTTCTTATATTTGCACCATAAATTTTTTAGTTATGGTACATTCAAAAATAGAAGAAAACTTAGAATTGTTCGAAAAACTGTTCAATGATGGATTAAGCGATTATAAAATCGCGAAGATTTTAGGATTAAATCACGCTACAATATTCCAATTTCGCAAAAAACATGGATATATAAGAGAGTCTCTCGCTGCCGCGAAAGCGAAGAATATATCTGACGTTGAAATGGAAGTTATAATTGGATCTTTACTTGGAGATGGAAATATGCGTCGAGCTGGAAGGAATGCATCTTTTTGTATTGGACATGGTCCCAGGCAAAAAGACTATTGTTATTACAAAGTAGAACTTCTTAAAGATCTAGGCGCAAAATTTTCATATTCTAAAAGAAAAGTTCCAGATAAGCGTAATGGAAAATTGTATGACACCTATTGGTGTAGAGTTGGTGCAAATCCAAACTTTAATCCAATCTATGAAGAGTTCTACAAGAACGGCAAAAAACATATTCCAATAAATTTAGTTAACAATTATTTCTCTCGTCTATCATTAGCAATACTATATATGGATGACGGAAATAAAACAGAAAACGGCTATACTATAGCGACAATGTGCTTCAACAGAGAGGAGGTAAATGAATTTAGAGCGTTTTTGTTACGAAAATTCAATTTGGAAACCTCTATATTTGGAGATGGCAGGTTATATATTATGGCTAAAAGTTCGGAGTTGTTTACTGAACTAATAAAGGAATATGTTATAGACAGCATGCAATACAAACTACATAGCAGTCCTTGTAAAACTGGGTTAAAAAGAGGAACTCCTGAAGAGGACAACTCTTTGCCAAGCTCTAATTTAAATGGTTAGAGAAGGCCAAACGACTAGGTGATGAAACTCAAAAGAGAATATAATTCACCCACGAAATCCCAGCGCAGTGATGCGAAGATATAGTCTGAACTGCATAGTAATATGCAGAAGTGGAGGATAAAGAGCCTCCACGACAACATGTTGTGCAACGTCATGCTGGGTGTAACTAATCCTTATGCTCATGAGCTAAAGGAGTATTTTGGCTATGACATTACAAAGCTTAGAAGCAGCATCAGATTCCTCGAATGCGTTATCAATCGAGACGGAGAGAGTAATGGGATAGTCGCTCTTTATTTCGATGGAGCAGTGAATTTCTTCACTGAAATGCCACTCCCTGACGATGTCGGTGGAATGGAAAAAGTCTACAATATGATTCGCGATAGAGCGATTCGCAAGTTGTAGGCTTACGGCTATACGCCTCCCTTATACGCAACAGAACGTGGGAAATGTAGTAGCTATTATCGGTAAAACCGGTACTGGTAAGTCCACCAGTATAAAGACATTGGACCCGAAGGAGACGGTTATCCTCAATCTGCTGAATAAGCGCCTGCCCTTTAAGGGAAGTGAAAATATGTATTCCTTGGAGAATAAGAATTTGTTCCCCGTGGATACATACGACCGTATTATTGCTGTCATTAACAATATAAGCGAGAAAGCCACGTATGTGAAGAATATCGTCGTAGATGATGTTTCTTATATAATGCGGAAAGAGTTCTTCGCTAGGTCCAAAGAGCGTGGATATGAGAAGTTTAATGATATCGGAACTCATATGCAACAAGTAATCTCTGCTTGTGAGCATACGAGGTCGGATCTTAATATCTTTCTTATGTTCCACGCAGAAGACGTAACTGATGGTACTAATATAGTCGAGTATAAGATATCAACTGTCGGTAAGATGGTTGACCAGACTTATAATCCCTTAGAGATTGTTGAAGTCGCACTGTTTACTGGCAGCGAATTTGACGCTGACGGTAATATCACTTACGGCTTCTATACGAAACGCCAGAAAGTAGGAGGCGTTATCGTGCCAGCCAAATCACCGGATGGCATGTTCGCTGAGTCGTTTATACCTAATGACTTGGCAATGGTCATCAAGACAATTGATGACTATCATAATGCGGAATAACTATGGCATTTGGTACTAGTTCAGCAAAACCAGTCTTTACAAGACGAACGGGCATCGGTGTTGCCAAAATCGTTGCTATCAACCCGACGATGAAGGAGATTAACGATGCTTTTGGACGCGAAGTCTATACTTCAGAACCCGATTACATGCGTGATGTAGAGTATGACGGTAAGAGTTATAAGATGAGTCGCGTCACATTCCTTCTTAAGTTCGACGCTGCGGATAATGATGGATATGATGACTATCACTTCCTGACATTACCTGTGACGAATCGCGCTGTCGCTAACTCTGACAACTCGAAGGTACAAGTCATTGATGAGTTTGGCAGAACGGCATGGGTCACACAAGATGAATTCGCAAAGAAAGCAATTCCTGTGTATTCTAATGGCCCCGCTAGGCTGTCGAATAACTATCATGCTTGTCTTCGTGGTGAAGAAGCGCTTGTCAACTTTATCTCTACATTCTTGGTAACGCCAAGTATTGACGTGTACAATAGGACGACAGGGACATGGCAGACAAACACAAGAGACAGTGTTGATGACTGCAAGAAGGAAATACCGACTGAGGATATGAAGAAAATCCTCTCCGGCGATGTCACTCCTATTCGTGGCTACATAGAAAACGATAAAGATAATAAAATCAAGGTACTGTTAGGTGTCCGGACAGATTCACACGATGGTAGGAAGTATACAACTATCTATGATGGTTGTTTCCTTAATCAGTATCAAACGAAGACAACTATGCTTGAGAGAACTCTTGCTGAGGATCTTTCGCGTGGGCGATTTACCGACACAGTATTTAAGATTGGGCCGCTCGTCGAAGTCGATAGCGTCAAACCTGATGATTTGACGACTAAAGTCGAAGTGAAGACTGCACCAACGACAACAACGAAACCAAGTTTCGATCCGTTAGGAGATTTACCGTTCTAAAATGTTTGGTCGAGGGAAGAAAAGAAAGTATAATGCGACAATAACCGACACAACATTATTGGCATATTATTTCAAGGTTTATCGCCTCCCATGCGTAATGAAATCGCCATTTAGAGAAGACAGGAATCCATCGTTCAGTTTCTATAAATCAGAGACTGGACATATACGATTTAATGATTTCGCTTCTGGCGAGAAAGGTACGCTATTGGAAGCCATAGCCAGATTGAAAGATGTTAGTATAGATGATGTCTGGGACGTCATACATGATGATTTTTCCTCGAAATCAGGCACAGAATGGATAGCCGATGAATGTAGGACAACCGTTGTTCGTACCACAAAGAAGGAATTCCGAATAAAGGTACGGCAATGGGAGTCCTACGACATCGATTATTGGTCTTCTTATGGTATAGATTTAGACTTCTTGAATCAAATGGAAGTGTATCCAATATCTCATATGTTTATTGAAAGAAATGGCGTCTTATGGCCTTATCCTTGCGATCGTCTGGCATATGCTTATGTCGAACGAAAGGAAGGATTTGTCTCTTATAAGATATACCAACCTTATAATAAACGTGGATATAAGTGGCAAACCAACATGGATAAATCCACTATCGGCTTATGGACTAAACTCCCAGAGTCTGGTGATACCGTGTGTATTTGTTCTTCTTATAAGGACGCTATGAGCTTATGGCGCAATACTGGCATTCCTGCTGTAGCAATACAAGCAGAAGGATTCGATATGAGCGAACACGCACAGAATGATTTAAGAACTAGATTTAAAGACGTTATAATCATCCTTGACAATGACGCCCCGGGTCTTGCTTATGCTGAAAGATTAGCAAGCGAGACTGGTTTCCGCAATGTCGTATTACCGCCGTTTGATGGTGGTAAAGATATCTCTGACTTGTATAAATACTTACACGACAGAGACAAATTTAACGAAGTAATAAAGTCGTTACTATGAAGTTTGGACCTAAGTTCAACAAACTGTTTCTCGCTTATCCCGATATTGACAAAGCGAAAATCATTCATAATAGGGTGAGTACACTGAGTCGTACCGAGTTATATGAGATACTGAAGGTGTTGAAGAGAAACGGTATTGCAACACCGGCTCAACCGACTCGCACACCGTCACACGAGATTCGTCGTGTCATCTATAATGAAATGACTAAACTCGTCGGGTGATGAAAAAGCGAGTATCTTTCCACCTGTCTCTGAGGACGCGTAATGTTTCGAATCGCTCACTCAGGGATATAATCTGCCCAGTAAAGACCATCTATAGAATGGGTAGTACTACCCCTACTGAAGAAATTACTCACAGAAGGACATTCATTGAGATTAACACTGCTGACGCGTGTCGTATCTCTTCGAATAAAATCCTTATGAAAGAGCGTTTCTGGCATGGGAAGGTGCGTACTCCTTCATTCTATATGATGAAAGACAACTCTTTAGATGGGCTCCGCAAGAACCGCACA